>ENA-OPWW01000550-OPWW01000550.1-human-gut-metagenome-genome-assembly--contig:-NODE-550-length-18276-cov-2.089128_pt1 | contig 18276 bp, 16 predicted proteins | sample MGYA00241513_ERZ502018 | MGnify/ENA primary metagenome ERZ502018 (study PRJEB25962, sample SAMEA2042987) | human gut metagenome | biome: human gut; feature: human-associated habitat; material: faeces...
GCTTTGTTATTGCAACCGGGTAATGCAGATATTCGCGCTAATTTGGAAATAGCACGTTCCAAGACGATAGATAAGGTAGTTTCTGTACCTGATATATTTTTTGTAGCTTGGGTTAAGTCATTGACAAATTGTTTAAGTGTAGATGCTTGGGCTAAATTAGGTATTGTGTTTTTTATTCTTTTGCTTATCTCGTTTTCCCTATTCTTTTTTTCCAAACAGATTATCTGGAAAAAAAGCGGGTTTATAGCAGGAATTCTATTTTTGGTATTTACTGTATTAAGTAATATTTTTGCTTCGGAGCAGAAAAGTGAATTACTGGATAGGAATGATGCAATAGTCTTGTCTCCCAGTGTTACAGTACGGAGTACTCCTAGTGAAAGTGGTACTGGTTTATTCGTTCTGCATGAAGGGCATAAAATTGAAATTAAAGATAATTCCATGCGCGAATGGAAAGAGATTCGCTTGGAAGATGGTAAGGTAGGGTGGATTCCTGCTTCTGCGATAGAAGTGATTTAAGAGTATCCATTGCTAAATATAGAAGCCCGTATGAAATAAAGGAAACTATTTCCTTTTACTTCATACGGGTTCTTTTTGTATTTATGAGAATGTTAAACATATAATGGAAAAATACAGATAAATAGTTTGTTTTATCTTTTTTTTTCCTTAAGTTTATAGCGTGATAAAGAAATAACAAAGTATTAACCATTAAATTTATGAATATGAGAACGATAACATTTAATGAACTCCGTAAGATTAAAGACTCATTGCCTAGTGGTAGTATGCATAGAATAGCCGATGAACTTGGACTTAATGTTGACACTGTAAGAAATTTCTTTGGCGGTCATAACTTTAAGGAGGGTAAAAGTGTTGGAATTCACTTAGAACCCGGTCCGGATGGCGGTTTAGTAATGATTGATGATACTACCGTTCTTGATCGGGCTTTAAAAATTTTAGATGAAATGGCAGGTGAAACTGCTGAACCTGTTCAGGCTTAAGAAAAGAAAGTAAAGAAAGATCCCAATTGCTGAGAAACAATTGGGATTTCTTGTTTGTTTTGTAAATAAATATAATAGACGACTTATGGAAGATAAATTAGTAACATTAGCGATTCTTACGTATGCTAAGGCACAAATACTAAAGAATGTTCTCGAAAATGAAGGTATTGAGACTTACATTCATAATGTAAATCAAATACAGCCGGTTGGATCTTCCGGTGTGCGTGTTCGTATAAAAGAAAGCGACTTACCGCATGCTTTGAAAATTACGGAAAGCTCGGCATGGTTGTCCGAAGAAGTAGTGGGAGAGAAGATGCCCCAAATAGAGAAAGGCAGTAATAAGGTCTTGATTCCTGTCGATTTTTCAAGTTATTCATTGAAAGCATGTGAGTTCGGTTTTAATTTTGCAAAAAACATAGATGCTGAAGTAGTTTTGCTTCATGTATATTTTACACCTATCTATGCGACTTCATTGCCATACGGTGATGTTTTTAACTATCAGTTGAGTGATGAAGAGAATGTCCGGAATATATTGCAGAAAGTACATTCGGATTTGAATGCTTTGTCCGATAAAGTAAAAGCTAAAGTTACATCCGGAGAGTTTCCTGATATAAAATACACTTGCGTATTGAGAGAAGGCATTCCAGAAGAAGAGATATTACGCTATTCTAAAGAAAATCGTCCGAGAATTATCATCATGGGAACGCGTGGTAAGAATCAGAAAGATATTGATTTGATTGGTAGTGTAACCGCTGAAGTTATCGAGCGTAGTCGCGTACCGGTTTTAGCCATTCCGGAGAATACACCGTTCAAAGAATTTAACGCTGTAAAACGTATTGCATTTATTACGAATTTTGACCAGCGCGATTTGATAGCTTTTGATTCATTAATTAATAGTTTAAAGCCATTTTGCTTCTCTGTTTCTTTAATACACTTAGCTGATGTAAAAGACACTTGGAATGAGATAAAGTTGGGTGGCATTAAAGAGTATTTCCAAAAACAGTATCCGCAATTGGAAATTCATTATGATGTAGTGAAGAATGATGATTTCCTTAATAGCTTGGATGAATATATTAAAACTAATCACATAGATATTATTACATTGACATCATATAAGCGAAATATATTTTCTCGTTTGTTTAATCCAGGAATTGCCAGAAAAATGATTTTCCATTCTGATACACCATTGCTGGTTATCTATGGGCGGCCTAATTGAAATGATAATTTTAATCTGTCTAGGTAAGGACGTGGGCTACCGCTAAATGCTGAATTAGTTTTAGTGGAGTCCACTTATTTTTTATCTTTTCATGGTTATACTATTACATGTCCCATTTCCTATGTTTGTGATGTAATATCAATAGGATGTTTAATATACTTTCACAAATGTAATATTGTATTTAACATAATAATACATTATAAACGTAAGGTTTTATAAGTTATCCGGTAAAAACCGTCATAATAGACCATAAGATGAAGAATAGGCCGACCATTCAGAAGAATGTCCGCACCGTCAAACTGATATAACCGCACAACGGATAGGTGTTGTAGGAAATCGAATATCTCCAAGAGGTCATGAAAGGGGATAGGACACCATTTTATTGAGTAATTCATAGGCCTGTCATTTTTCGTATAATAGGACAAGAAGAAAGACGGCTGAAATCATTAATCAGCCGCCCTTCGGGAAAATGACTTGGGTTTCACTTAGAAATCCGGTCAAACAAAATTAAAACAGTAATAACAAGAATAATAACAGTATATAGCATAATATAATATTTTGGTACAAATATAACAATATATTACCAATTATGTACCGTACCATTAGAACCTTTAAAAGGCATACCCATCATTTGGAACCAATTAGACGGGCGAGAGCGACGAGTAATTTCCTCTAAGGTTTCCTCAATAATACGGACACGAGTACCATAAGTCTGCGAATTAAACCTATAATTATCACCTTGTATCATATTTTCAGTTTTTAAATTTTCCGTACGTTGAGTAACTTCCGAAGTACGCGCCATCGTTTCAGCTATCTTCTTAATTTCATGTTGAGCTTTAACGTTATTCAGATAACCGGCAGAACGCTTAAAGGCAATATCAGCAGCAGCCTGCGCAAGCTCTATCTTTTGTTGCTGTGGCAAGAAATCAAGTTGCTTTTGACGCATGAGATTTTCAGTAACAGCAATCTGTGTACGCGCTTTACTTTCAGCAATATTTTGATCATTTACAGCAATTTGTGAAGACATTAAATCTTTACGGACATCATTTACTAACTTATCCATAGCCAAACGTGCTTCTTTCGTTTTAGCTTCTGTCTTCATTTGAAGTATCTGCGCCATAGCTTTTCCGGCAATGTATTTACCCTCGATACGCAAGTTATCCGCTTGTGCTTCTTTTACCTTGCGGTCGGGTATAGAAGATAGCACGTCAATAGCGCGACCAAGTCCGGCAGTAATACCAGAATAGTCAGCAGAATAGGGGGTAGCGGTAGGCGGTGTGACACCTTGTCCAGATGGAGCACCACCAGAGGGGGCAGTACCGGCAGAACCGGACATCGTTTGGGCAGTTCCAGCAGAACCGCCGTTCATCATCATGTAGGGATTAAGTCCAGCAGCTTCAAGGCGTTCACGTTGGGCAGAAGCCGAGTTATACTCGTTGTTCTTATTCCACATGTCCGTTTGAAATTGCTGTTGATTTGCAACCAAATCCCAAGCATTTTGCTTTGAGTCATTATAAAATTTCCATTGGTCACCAAGTTGCTGTTGGTACATTTCCTTGTTGTACGCAATTTGCTTATCAAACATTTTTTCATTGAATGCGTTGTTCATCTGAGCTATTTCCTTATTAGCTTGATTTTGCATAGCGGTAGAAGATGCACCGCCAATAAGCGATGCACCTGAACCGATAGCAGAACCAACAACACCAGTCATTGCAGCAGTTCCCATAATATAAATATTTTTAAGTTAAACATCGGGGGGGGATACATATAATAATAATAATAATAAAAATTAGTAGAGAGCTCCGCATCGCTTCGCTCGCTCCGCTGGCTGCGCTGTGTTTGCGGCTGCGCTATGTTTGCGGCTTCCGCTTCGCACGCAATGTATTCAGAGGCGCCATCCAAGATGGCAGAGCGGTGCTCGCTCTCCCGAGCTCGCGAATTATAAATTTTTCCTTATCTCTCAAGATGTGCAAAGATAAAGTAGGGCTAAAATATCCGTTTATCAACCTGTGCCAAAAATCGTTAAATATACGCGCGCGTAAACGCACACGCACATTTAACAATTTTTACCACAGAACGCCAAACGTATATTTTTTCCCTGCATTGTTTTTTTGCACGTCTCGAAAGAAAAGGAAAAAAATATATTTAGGGTTCTTGAGTCGGGTCTACCTCATACTTAGCAGGCTGTTCGGTCTGCTGTTCGGCAGCAGCGGCCGCTATCATTTCATCCTGAGAACTCATCAGATATTGAGACCATGCCATTAACTCAGAAGGCGACTGTATAAACCGTGATTTCACAAAACTGCACAACTGGTCATCAGTCAGCTTCGAACGCAATTCACACATTTTAGGCTCATTCACTGAAAGGTTCTCAAAATAAGCTAATAAGCGGTCTTTACTCATACGGTCAAGACGTTGTTGATTAAACAACATAAAAATATCAGACGTAAGAGTAACAACCTCTGTTCCATTTTTATCCAACCTCTCAAAACAAAATTCATTAACGGGGCTATTTTCAAGAAATTCACTTTGTTTCAACTCCTTAGAAGATATATTATAAGGTTTAACTTCTTCTTGATAAGGTTCCATACGTCGTTTTGTACACCACATAGTAAAATATATTTATAAATTAGTAAATATGTACGATTTTATACACTAATAAGGTAAGCCGTCCGTATCAAGATTACGTACTACCTTAATATCAAAAAAAGAACTACACAAAAATTGGTCTGTAGATATTTCACTATTAACAGCAACCGCAAATAAAGGGTTCAAACAATTAGGATTAACCTTGAAAAATGTATAATTCATAGGTTTAACCGAGGGAATAGGACCATCAAGACTACCTGAAAAAGATAATTGATTAGCAACCGAAATATTGCTATAAGAAATAACCCAATTTTTCAAAGTATCTTTAAAGCCACCGATAGAAGAATCTACAGACGTCTTATAATCAATATAGCGAGGAGCATAACCCAATATCAATGATGAATAAGGGGTAAAGTTCGCACCATCAATAGTCTTAGGGGGGTTCATCATCTTAGCAAAAGGCACAGCTTCCATACCCACACGGTCAAATTCGGGGATAGCATAATCAGCCGCATTAACTTTAGTAAATGAACTTTCAAGTAAATCTACAGTATAGTCCAAAAGGGGCAAACAATGATAAATACACATAATAACACCATATTTACCACCAGCGTTAAAGTTAATATAACCATTGGAAACGCCTGTGCCTTTTCCTGCTATATCGGCAGCGTTATCGGCTGTAATATTAGTGTTTACAACCTCGTTAATATCAAGGCTCGAACTAACACCACCAAGATAAGTACAAAGTTCAGAAAAACCGTCACCTACTGAAACATTCCAATGTTTTTCTATCTGGTCCTTATAATCTTTATTACCGGATTGTGTAATTTCTTTCCACTTTTGCAAAAATTCAGCTTGACGAAGTGCAAGAATAGAAAACTCAGAGGGAGAACCAGCCACAGCATCAGAGGTTTGGACAACAGCAGAAACGCCGTACTGCTGGTGAGGAACAAGACCGTGAAATAAATCCTTTTGCCAATTACAGTAACGCAAATCAAACATATTATAATTATCTATAATAGGGTCAGAGTCAGAACCTTCAAGATAAGATTCTATACTGTTATCATTGGTAACACCGTCCATAAAGTCAACATTAAAAGTTGAGGGTGAAACCTTTTCCCATTGACTATCACGATAATAATCGGCGTAAATCTTCTGATAAGCAAGGAAACCAAAAATATTAAATTTTATATTATTCAATAAGGGATGTTCATCCCATGTAAATTGGTCACCTTTAGCATAAGGATAAAAATTACCATAGCCGAGATACTCCATAAGTTTAGCACTGCAAAGAGAACGGGAATAACCGAAATAGTTATCTCTATCCGAACTATCCGAAACATGAACAAGATACTTTGCAAGACCAGCGGAAGTAATAGAGGGCATAGTACCTGCCAGAACAAAATTCTTAGTAGGGTCAAGCGAGACAGAATGTTGCGGATTATCATACATTTGCGTCAACACTGTATTTGCCTTGTTCCAAAGCAAATCATAAGGCACAAAATAGAAATCGTAATACTCACGAATACGGGCAAATGCAGCCGTATTAATGGGCTGTGTACGAGTAAAGGACTTAAGGTTAATTTTAAAGCTATCACCTGGAAGCACCTCCTTGACCATAACGGGAAGAAGCTCGCCAGCTTTAGCAGTGAAATTTTTCTTGAACGAAAGGTCGAAACCATTTCGGGAAGTCTTGTTCCTAAGACTTTTTAAAGACATAATATTTGCCATAACAACACAATTAAAGGTTAATACTATTCATTTTAATCAATGAAAATCTTATTTAAATCATTCAGTTTCTTATGCTTAATGCGGTCATTAAACAGCTTAGATACCTGCGCAGAGTATTGAGAATAAACAGGTGTCTTCTTAAACAATCTCATATCCATATAAAAGTTATCATAAAAATAAGGATAGATAGTATTCTCCCATTCGTCAGATAACAAATCACCATCACCGTAGAAATCTTCATTCTCAAAGAAAAGCTTTTGAGACTCAAAGAAATCAGCAAGGTGCATATAATCCAGCTGATTATAAAATTCTTCAATAAGCTTCAACTTACGTTGTTGCTCCGACAAGGTAGGCCTATCACAAACAGTATATAAGAAATGCTTAGAAAGGAGAAGTTCACCGTAGACACGATGAGCATACCTATCAAATTCGACACTATCCAACGGAAAATTAATTACTTCCCAATCATAAAAATACTTACAAAGGTCATAAAGTTGTCGTTGGTCATACTTAGCACCACTATCAAACAATTCCAAACAATAAGACGACTTATTCAAATGAAACAGATAAACAAATGTAGCTATTTCTTTCGCCAACGCGAACGTTGTTTCACAAGACGGGAATAGATGCCGCGCTGTATCATAGATTCGGTAGCTATAAGCACGTTCGTATGTAGATTTATCAACATATCCGCGACATTTGGGGTAGAAGTAAGAGTAAGCCGACCGCCATAAATCAAATTCCTTATATTTTCCATTGAGTACGAGGCTTCTTTTAATAAAGTCATGAGGGGTAAGCGCATATACTTTCGAACGTTGACCTTGCAAAAAGCCTTGACCCAACTTTTGAGAATGTAGGCAGAATGGACAGACGGAACGCATTTTAAGAATTTCGGGTAAATACACACTGCTATTAACATAACTCGCAACGTACGATGAGCACTTTCCTTCGGATACTTGAACGTCGATACGACCAAAGGACCATGCTTCAGATACAACCTTTGAACATATTTGTAGGACTTCTTTTGAGTTAAGGAATAATAAGAGATGATAATGCGGGCGGAAATGTACGGGTCCATATTCACCAACGGCATAGTAACGCACTTTCTCTTTGGGCAATCGTTTAGTAACATAGTAACGTAATCTTTTTAAAAATAATTGTAAATCAGTTTTTCTAAGGTAGGGGATAGAACCACATAGATTAAACTTTTGTTGAAGTAATTTTAATCGCGAAACCTCATAATCAAATTCACCAAGACTTTCACCCGTCTCAAAGTCTACCAAATCATAACGGCAAAATAAATCAGTACCCGAATCACCATTAATACACTCAGGAGTAGCAATAGGCAAATAATCAGGAGCATAAGTGAGAGTAATGAAAACAGTATACATAGAACAATAACTTTCTAAATCGCATTGAAACGAATAACGGGAATTTTTAGCAAGGACACAAGCTTTACACTTTCCACAAGGAACAGTCATACACTCGTGCGTATAAGGATTAATTATCCTTTTCGGATCAAGACAACTACAAAAAGGGTTAAATAAATCCATTACTTATAATCAAAATTAACGTGAGTACTATCCACGGAAGTAGCCTGCGACTGCTCTGTAGATTGAGAACTATTAGTATTATTTTTACTAATACTCATAGACATAGTACATGAGATACAAAGCCATAAGGCGGCAATAGCTAATACCGCCTTGACTATAATTTCGAGGGTTTTGTAAATTTTCTGATTGTCCATAACTGAAATATTTAAAGATTAATAATCAAATGTTTCATAGCTTAAAAAAGTCCAACCAAAAGCACGGGCATAAGCCTTAAAAACGTTAGAGGCTTCAATAAGTGAACAATCCTTGAATGTTTTCACATGAAAACGGTCTTCAAAGTCCATATAATGAACTTTTATCATAAGGAACTGCTTTGAATACTGCTTTAAAAAAGAATGCGCCATAACGTTTGTAATTGGTTACGGCGCAAATGTAAAGTAAAAAATGTAAATGGTGTAATATCAATATTATGTTTAATATATAACACCATAAACTAAAATAAACCTTTATTCTTCTCTAATTTGGAAGAAAATTATACCAAAGATAGCTTACATATTCAAGCTATCTTTGGTAATAGTAGCAATTCAATTATTGCATCAATTTTTCTATTTCATCAAATTCAGGACCCATTTGTAAGTTATAATAAACTCTGTATAATCCATTTAGCCACAAATCTTTCTGTTCAGGTTTCAGTTCTCTTGCTTTTTCATAATTAGGTCTTGCCTTTTCATAGAAAACTTTCAGTGTAGCTTGGTCTTCTTTGTATTTTGGATTATTGACATCAGTAGTAGCTTTTTCAGAGAAATCCTGAGCTTGCAGGCAATAGATTAAGCCCAAGTTGGAATATGCTTCTGCATAGTTAGGATCTACTTCAATGGTTTTGTTGTAGAATTCAATGGCTTTTTCATAATCTTTCATGTTATGATAAAGGTATCCTTTTACGTACAAATAGAATGTGTTATTAGGATCTTTAGCCAACATATCATCTGCAAACTGCATTGCTTCGTCAAACTTATTATTATTGCTATAATAATCAATCAGATGTCCAAAGAAGAATGAATGTTCAGGATACTTTTGAATACCATCTTTTAAGGAAGCGATCCACTTGACAGTATCACCTTGAGCTTTCAATGCTGTAGAAATAAATTCCATGGCATATTTACCCACTTCTTTGTCCTCCTTTGCATAAGGTGCATATTTCAACACGCTTGGATAATCTTCCATTTTGGCTGCAGCTAAGCTTGCATAATAAGCAATTTGGGGCAATACAGTATCTGTTTGAAGCAGATTCTCCTTTTCAAACATAGGATTGATGGCAATGTCTACATAAGTTGCGAAGAAATCCAAAGCCTCTTTATTCTTATCTAAATTAAAGAACTGGATACCACCGTTAATCAGGTTGGGACGCGCAGCTAATATAGCAGCACTGTTCGATCTTCTGAACTTATTTTTGATTTTACCTTTTTCGTTAGGAATCTGTGCAAGTTCATCGCATTTAAAGTAGTATTTGCACATATTCAGTGCGCTGTTATACACTTTAAGAGTATCATAAGGCTTTCTTAAATAAGCATTCTCCATTTCCTTTTCATTGATTCTCTTTTGAATAAAGCCGGCTACATCCCATGTTTCGGCGTTGTCTTTGGTTTCAGCATTGTTCAGAGCTTCATTGATGAGCTTCTCTGCTTGTGCAAAATCCGGTTTTACGTCGTTAGCGATGCTTTTTGCCTCTTTCACGCTCTTTTCCTGAGCGAAGGTAAAGCCTGCCGCAAGTAGTAAAACCATTGAAAATAATACTCTTTTCATGATTGTAGAAAATTTTAAATTAATATTGTGTCTATTCTTCATTTTCATTGTTTACTATATCGTTCTGAGTTTTTTCTGATGCATCGCTATCCTCTTCTGCAATGATATCCTCTTCGGTTTCCGAGGTAACTTTGCATACGGAGCCAATTTCATCATTACGTTTTTCAAGATTAATCAGTCGTACTCCCTGCGTAGCACGTCCCATTATACGAACATCTGCTACTTTCAGACGGATGGTGATACCTGATTTATTTATAATCATTAAATCATTCTCATCTGTTACAGACTTGATTGTTACCAGTTTACCGGTTTTATCGGTGATATTCATAGTTTTTACACCTTTACCGCCACGGTTCGTCTTACGATAATCCTCAATATCGGAACGCTTACCATATCCTTGTTCTGACACAACCATGATTGTCTCAGTTTCAGGGTCTTTGATACAAATCATTCCGACAACTTCGTCTTGTCCGTCTTCATCAAGCGTCATGCCGCGTACACCGGTAGCTGTACGTCCCATTACGCGTACGGCACTTTCGTGGAAACGGATGGCACGTCCGTTGCGATTGGCAATGATAATCTCGTTGTCACCGTTAGTCATGCGCACTTCAATTACGCGGTCATCTTCGCGAATTGTAATGGCATTGACACCATTTTGGCGAGGACGGGAATATTGTTCGAGCAATGTTTTCTTAATGACGCCATTCTTTGTGCAGAACAGTACATAATGACTGTTAATGAAATCCTGATCGTTCAGGTTCTTCACGCGCAGGTATGCATTTACGGCGTCATCAGAGTCTATGTTTAACAGGTTCTGAATGGCGCGTCCCTTAGAATTTTTGGTTCCTTCGGGTATCTCATATACTTTCAGCCAGTAGCACTTACCTTTTTGAGTGAAGAACATCATGGTATTGTGCATTGTTGCAGGATATATATGTTCTACAAAGTCCTCATCGCGTGTCTCTGTTCCCTTAGAACCTACCCCACCGCGGTTTTGGGCACGGAATTCGCTTAACGGCGTACGCTTGATATATCCCATATGAGAAATGGTAATAATCATTTCATCGTCTGCATAGAAATCTTCCGGGTTGAATTCTTCCGATGAATAAACTATTTCAGAGCGGCGTTCATCACCGTATTTAGTTTTAATCTCGATTAATTCATCTTTGATAACCTTGCGGCAGAGTTCGTCGTTAACGAGGATTTCTTCCAGATAAGCAATCTGCTTTTGGATTTCCTCATACTCGGCATGGAGTTGGTCCTGCATGAGTCCGGTTAACTGGCGCAGACGCATTTCTACGATGGCGCGCGATTGGATTTCAGTCAATTCAAAACGCTCCATCAAACCGCTGATTGCGTCATTCGGAGTTTTGGCGGCACGGATGATTTTGATTACCTCGTCAATATTGTCCGATGCGATAATCAAACCTTCTAAGATATGGGCACGTTCTTTAGCTTTACGCAAATCATATTGTGTACGGCGGATAACTACGTCGTGACGATGCTCTACGAAATACTTGATGAGGTCTTTCAGGTTCAGCAAGCGAGGACGTCCGTGTACCAATGCTACGTTGTTTACGCCGAAAGAAGTCTGCAACAATGTCATTTTGTAGAGCTTGTTCAGCACTACACTGGCGTTGGCATCGCGTTTTACGTCGATGACGATGCGCATACCTTCGCGGTCAGACTCGTCGTTGGCATTGGAAATGCCCTCTATCTTCTTTTCGTTGGCCAAATCGGCGATGGATTTGATTAATTCGGCCTTATTTACTCCGTAAGGGATTTCGGTTACAACGATTTTGTCATGCGTGGAAGATGCTTCAATCTCAGCCTTGGCGCGCATTACAACACGTCCGCGACCGGTCATGTAGGCTTCGCGCACACCGCTCATACCATATATATAACCGCCTGTCGGGAAGTCGGGAGCTTTGACGTAAGTCATCAAATCTTCGATGTCGATATCATTGTTGTCGATATATGCGACGCAGGCATCTATCACTTCGGACAGATTATGGGTCGGCATATTCGTAGCCATACCTACGGCGATACCGGAAGCACCGTTGACAAGAAGATTCGGAATGCGGGTTGGCATTACGGTGGGTTCCAGCAACGAGTCGTCGAAGTTGGTTTGCATGTCTACAGTCTCTTTATCAAGATCCTGCATCATTTCTTCTCCAATCTTTTGCAAGCGGCATTCCGTGTAACGCATGGCGGCTGCGCTGTCACCGTCCACAGAACCGTAGTTGCCTTGTCCGTCTACAAGCATGTAGCGCATAGCCCACGGCTGTGCCATACGGACGAGAGCGCCATATACGGATGAGTCACCGTGCGGGTGATATTTACCCATCGTATCACCGACAATACGCGCACATTTACGATGTGGCTTGTCCGGTGTATTACTCAGTTCGATCATGGAATACAGGACACGCCGCTGTACCGGCTTTAATCCATCCCTGACATCCGGAAGCGCACGGCTTGCGATAACGCTCATCGCGTAGTCGATGTAGGAGGTTTCCATCGTTTTCTTCAGGTCAACCTGTTGAATTTGGTCAAATATTTTATCGTCCACTGATCTGCTCCTCCCTAAATATCAAGATTCTGTACATACTTGGCATTTTCTTCCATAAATTCCCGTCTCGGCTCTACTTTATCACCCATCAGAGTCGTGAATGTTACGTCAATTTCCGATGAACTTTCGTCATCCATCATAACCTGTTTTAAAATCCGGTGCTCCGGATCCATGGTGGTTTCCCATAACTGTTCCGCATCCATCTCACCAAGACCTTTGTAACGCTGGATCTTATTATTCTGATCGCGCCCGATTTCCACAAGAATATTGTTTAATTCTTCATCACTGTATGCATACCAGACATTTTTGTTTTTCTCAATTTTGTAAAGCGGCGGGGTAGCAAGATAAACATGTCCCTGCTTAATAAGCTCCGGCATAAAACGATACAAAAATGTCAGCATGAGTGTTGCAATATGTGCACCGTCCACATCGGCATCTGTCATAATAATAATTTTGTTATAACGCAGCTTGGATATATCAAAATCTTCATGAATTCCGGTACCGAACGCCGTGATCATTGCCTTGATCTCGGCATTATCATAAATACGGTCGAGTCTTGCCTTCTCCACATTTAAAATTTTTCCGCGAAGCGGGATCGGCAGAATTGCCTGGAAATTACGGTCACGCGCCGTCTTTGCGGAACCGCCCGCAGAATCTCCCTCAACGATAAAGATTTCACAATTTTTTGGATTTTTGTCGGAACAATCCGCAAGTTTTCCCGGAAGGGCAGTACCCTCAAGTGCTGTCTTTCTTCTTGTCAGATCACGTGCTTTCCGGGCTGCCTCTCTGGCACGCTGGGCCAGCAGCGATTTTTCACAGATATTTTTGGCCACATCCGGATTCTGCTCCAGAAAATACGTCAGCTGTTCCGTAACCACAGAATCTACAGCACCACGTGCCTCACTGTTTCCGAGTTTCTGTTTGGTCTGTCCTTCAAACTGTGGCTCTTCAATTTTGATACTGATAATTGCTGTCAATCCTTCACGGATATCATCTCCGGTAAGTGCCGCATCGCTGTCTTTTAAAATTTTTGCTTCCCGCGCATACGAATTAAACGTCTTTGTCAACGCATTTCGAAAACCGGCAAGATGTGTTCCACCTTCCGGCGTAATGATGTTGTTAACAAAACTAAACGTGGAATCGTTAAAAGAATCATTATGCTGCATTGCAACTTCCACGTAAACTCCGTCACGATTTCCCTCACAGTAAATAACTTCCGGATATAACGGTTCTTTTCCGCGGTTTAAATACTCCACAAATTCCTTGATTCCACCGGCATAATGGAATTTATGATTATGCAGACTATCTTCCCTCGTGTCTTTTAATGTAATGCATAATCCTTTTGTCAGAAAAGCAGTTTCTCTTAAACGCTGTTTGAGCGTGTTGTAATCATATACGGTTTCTTCAAAGATTTCCGCATCCGGCAGAAAATGAACCTTTGTACCGTGAAGTTGTGGATCACAGTCCCGGACTGCCGCTACCGGTCCATCCGCTTTTCCTCTCTTGTAACTTTGCATATACACTTTTCCGTCATGATATACTTCAACCGTTAACCAGGCGGAGAGGGCATTAACAACAGAAGCACCTACTCCATGCAGTCCTCCAGATACTTTGTATCCTCCGCCGCCAAACTTTCCACCCGCATGCAGAACAGTAAACACAACTTCCAGTGCAGACACACCGGCTTTGTGATTCATTCCAACAGGAATTCCACGTCCATCATCTTCAACGGTTATGGAATTATCTTTTTCTATGGTCACCTCAATGTTTTTACAATAACCGGCAAGTGCTTCATCTACCGCATTATCAACAATCTCATAGACCAGATGATGCAGTCCGCGTGCAGATGTACTTCCGATGTACATTCCAGGTCTCTTTCTGACCGCTTCGAGTCCTTCAAGAATCTGAATCTGATCTGCGCCATATTCCTGATTATTATTTGTTAATTCGCTCATCAATTTCCTCCTCATCCAACGGATGAACCTTTCCTTTATATCTCTTCAACCGATTCCTTTTCATAAACATTTCCGTTTATCACCTGGAAAATTTTGTTGATACAAAAACGGTTCTTTACAAATTCCTCCAACCCTGTACAGGTAATGACAGTCTGTATTTTAGCAATACTGTTCAGCAGATAATTCTGCCGGTTACTGTCAAGTTCCGATAACACGTCGTCCAGCAGCAATACCGGAGTATCATGAATGGATCTCCTGACCAGATCAATCTCCGATAATTTCAAAGAGAGTGCAGAAGTACGCTGCTGTCCCTGAGACCCAAACTTACGGATATCCACATCATCAACGGAAAACAGCATGTCATCCCTGTGTGGTCCTGTCGTTGTCTGGCAGAGTTTCAGATCCCGGTTCTGTGCCCGCAGCAATTCATCCGCAAAAAGATCAGCGGTAATATTTGGCTCATACTTTAATACCAGATGTTCCCTGCCACCGGAAATTTTAGAATGGATTTCCGAAATAATTTCATTCAGTTCCTCCACAAATTCTTTTCGTTTCCGGATGATTCTTGTTCCATACTCCAGTAACTGCATATCCCACACCGGAAGAGTATCCACAAGGTCCGGGCGAAAAGAAATATCTTTCAACAATTTGTTTCTCTGATTCAACACTTTGTTGAAACTGGATAAATCTGACAAATATAGTTTATCCAACTGACAGAGTTCTAAATCAATAAATCTTCTTCTCTCCGCAGGTCCGTTTTTTATAATATTTAAATCTTCGGGCGAAAAGAAAACGATATTGAGTATTCCAAACAACTCACTTGCCTTTTTGATCGGAATCTTATTCACAGCCACGCCTTTTGATCCACTTTTTCTAAGATGCATATCAATCTGGTACTCTTTTTCTTTTTTCTGTACGACAGTACGGATATGTGATTCTTTCTCACCAAACCGAATCATCTCTTTATCACGGCTTCCTTTGTGGGATTTTGTTGTACCACTCAGATAAGCAGCTTCGAGAATATTGGTTTTCCCCTGTGCATTGTCTCCGTAAAGAATATTGGTTCCTTCATCCAGGTGAATATCCAGATTTTCATAATTTCGAAAATTTCGCAGCTCGATTGATTTTATGATCATTGAACTATCTGAATTGTTTCACCCTGAAAGGTAACAACATCCCCATTATGTAATTTTTTTCCTCGTTGAAGTTCTGTCTGACCGTTTACCGAAACCTGCCCATCTAAAATAACCATTTTGGCATCCACACCGGAACCAACAACTCCGGCTTTTTTCAACGCCTGTCCAAGTTTGATAAATTCGTCTTCTTCACGGATATTTACTGTAATCATGTAATCTCCTAATTTGCAGCATTATTAAAGTTAACAGGAAGAATAAGATAAATGAATTTTCCTTCATCATCTTTGATAAAACATGGAGCTTTTGGGTTTACCATATAAAGACTTACATTTTCTTCATCGATAACATGGTAATCTCCTCATCATCAATAACACGCAGTGCATCCAGGATAAATTTTGGATTAAATCCAATCAGGATATCTTTTCCTTCTTTCTCGATATCGATATCTTCATTCATGGAACCAATGAAAGAATTGATTTTTAACTCCATACTTCCATCTGTGATATTCATAATGATCGGCTTTTTGTCACCTTCTTTGACAAGAAGAGTAGCACGATCAATACAATCAAGTAATTCTTTTTTATTGACTATAACTTTCGTTTCATAAGCAGATGAGAGCATCTGATCAATGCGGAAATATTCTCCTTCGATCAGACGGGATACAACCGTAGTAGTGTCAAATTCAAAAACGATATGGTTGTCCGTCAGGTAGATGAGTACATCATCATCAACTCCACCTGGAACAATCTTGCTGATTTCCTGTAATGTTTTTCCAGGAACGACAACCTTTTTATTTTCGTAATTATTTTTAAGTTCTATATTACGAATGGAGATACGATGACCATCAAGAGAAACAACTTTCAGTTCATTCTCATAAATTTCAAACAGTTCACCTGTCATAAGTTTGTTATTGTCGTTATCAGCAATGGAAAAGATTGTTTGTCTGATCACTTCCTTCAGTGTGAACTGGGAAATCACGATTGCATCATTTTTTTCAATGTATGGAAGATATGAAAAATCATCTCCGGATTTTCCAACAATATTGAATTTTGCTTTTTCACAGGAGATCACCGTCTTAAAAGAGGCATCTGTTTCAATCATAACATCACTGTCTGGAAGTTTGCGTACAATTTCAGAAAAGATTTTTGCATCCAGTGCAATAACTCCACGTTCAGCAATTTCTCCTTCTACACGGGTTTCGATTCCAAGTTCCATATCGTTTGCCATTAATTTAATTTCATTCGTAGAAGCATCGATAAGAATACATTCGAGTATTGCCATAGTTGTACGGGTAGGAACAGCTTTGGATACGATATTTACTCCGCGCAATAAATTTGATTTAGAACAGATCAGTTTCATGAAAAACTCCCTCCTGGTATAAATAAAAATATATTAAGACATTCGTCTTAGTCTTAATAGGGGCTGTTAATATGTGAATAAGCCTCTTCATGTTAGATGTTAAGCGGTTTCCGGCGTTTGATAACCGGCTTGAAAGCATGTGAAAAGTGTGAGGATTCTTAAGGTCCGTCTGTGGAACAAATTTTAAGAGATTTACGTTAAGAACCTCATGCACAATCCATCCACTGTGGATAAACGTGAATAAGTTGAAATTAAAAAAAGCAAATAAAACTACATTATAATAGGAAGAAACTCATTTAGTTTGGATTTATTTTCTTTTTGATGGTTTCAATCATATTTCTTGTAGTTTCGTTTTTTTCGTATTCTTCGGTAACTTTCTTGATACCGTGGATAATTGTGGAATGATCGCGTCCGCCGAGTAAAGAACCTATGGTATCCAGTGGGCTTTCGGTCATATTTTTACATAAATACATTGCAATCTGGCGTGGTTTTGCAACATCACTGCTTCTTGTCTTTGAAATCATCTGATCTACAGAGATGTGATAATGTTCGGAAACAACTTCAATAATGAGCTGTGGTGTGATTTCCCGTGGCTTGTCCGGTGTGATAATGTTGGAAAGTTCCTTTTCTGCAATATCCATTGTAATTGGAATGTGGACAAGATTGTTATAAGCAAGAAGTTTATTTAATGCTCCTTCAAGTTCACGCACGTTTGATTTAATGTTGTTTGCAATGTAGCTTAATACTTCATCATCAATGTCAAAGTTATCCGATTCGGCTTTTTTCCGGAGAATAGCCATACGTGTTTCATAATCCGGCACTCCGATATCTGCCATCAGTCCCCACTCAAAACGGGAACGGATACGCTCTTCAAGGGTTTCCATTTCTTTTGGTGGTTTATCGGATGTCAGTATAATCTGTTTTCCCTGTGTCTGGAGTGCGTTGAATGTGTGGAAAAACTCTTCCTGTGTACTTTCTTTTCCGATGATAAACTGGATATCGTCAATCATAAGGACATCCACTTTCCGGTATTTGTCACGAAATTTTGTCATGGATGAAGCATTACCGTTTCGAATGGATTCAATTACTTCATTCGTAAATTCTTCGGATGTAACGTAGATAACCTTGGCATCCGGATTCTGGTTTAAAATAAAGTGTCCGATGGAGTGCATAAGGTGGGTTTTTCCCAGTCCCGGACCGCCGTAAATGTAAAGCGGATTATATGCTTCTCCCGGAGATTCTGCGACTGCAAGGGAAGCCGAATGTGCAAAACGGTTATTATTACCAACGACAAATGTATCAAATGTATAATTTGGATTAAGATTAGATTCATCTGCGGTTACGGCAGGTGTAGCTTTTGCTGGTTTTGT
>ENA-OPWW01000562-OPWW01000562.1-human-gut-metagenome-genome-assembly--contig:-NODE-562-length-18003-cov-5.028805_pt1 | contig 18003 bp, 24 predicted proteins | sample MGYA00241513_ERZ502018 | MGnify/ENA primary metagenome ERZ502018 (study PRJEB25962, sample SAMEA2042987) | human gut metagenome | biome: human gut; feature: human-associated habitat; material: faeces...
AAAAGTATCATCGATCATATTTGGCTCTCGAGCCATTCCAGATACTTCTTTACTCCCTCCGTATCTTCCGCCTCGGGGCTCCAAGGCGCTAGGTTCTCCGGTGCTAGCGGTGCGAACGGCCCTTGCTTTATCTCATAAATAACCGATCCGGATTCCAGTACCAGAAGCCCGTGCCATGTTCCGGCCTTGATCTCCGCTCCATAAGCACCTTCCTTTGGATTCAGTATCGTTTTCTCCGTGATATTCCCTTCCTCGTCAAACAAGAATACCGCTACCTTTCCACGTAGCAACAAGAAGATCTCGTCTTTCGCCGGATTTAAATGCCGGTGCGGACGCAAATACGTACCGGGCTCCATGGCATTCAGTAACCGATTGATCGGATCATCCAATCTCTCATGGAAATTATAGTTCATTCGCAGGCGGGGAGACTGCAAGGCTTTGGCCTGGGTCTCGTCGAGTAATTGTTCGTTGATTATCTTCATCTCTGTATCTTATTGTATTTCTGAGCCACGAATATACGAAATATTTATTGGTCAATGCTTGATATTCACTATATTTGTTGTAATCTGAAGTATCTTATTTGATTATCAACGCTTTGTAGAAAACTCGCATAAGAACGGGCAACGGATAAGAAAATTCCAAGCTGTTTAGAATCACTATATTCCTCATGCTTTCAAATAACTCTTTTTTCTTGATGCAAAGGTAGCATTTTTTCGTGATTGCCGGTAATTTTCGGGCATAAAATATCACGGTCATTTCAAGAAACATATACAGCGGACATGACAGCCATACCGTAGCCGAATCCCCGTAACTCACAGGCAAAGGTAACCCGTGTCCTGTTCGTACAAGCAAGGTCAAGCCCTCCGGGTGTCGTGGAAAAATCATCCTCGCCCGGAGGGCTTGCGGTATTTTTCCCGCCAACCTTGCATGTACGGGACACGACCTTTTATGGCCTGTAGTTACGGGAACTCCGGCCCCGAAAAGCCGGATCACTAAAAATAAATTGTTATGTCACAGCAGGTAACAAAAGAAAAGTACAGTATCGAAACACTCAGAGAGCGGAATGTTTCATACGACCACCAGCATTGGCTGACACAGAAAGATGTGGATATGGCCAACAGTTATGTTGAACTCATTGAGCGGACACGCTCCGAAATTACACCTCAAATTGGAGACAGGCTGGTATATGTAACCGAACACGGGGATTATTACGGAAACGCCCTTATTGACAGCAGGAGTGCAAAAGAAGGATATCTTTCCGTATGCGAACAGCCGTATGTGCCTTTCGTGTGGGAAGAGGACGGCAATATTCGTCTGAGTGTCAGCGGAGGCGCATTCCATTCCGTGAATCCGGAGGAACTGAAATTCCTGAAATGGACGGAAGGGGTATTCAAGGAATGGGGGCATTGCGGTGCTTGCGCCAACGGTTCGGTGTCATTTCTGGCTAAGGTACCGTTATGGTTTTATGCCGAACCCAATCCCAGGTATGGAGATTTCACGACCGAGACCTACCGGAAGTTCTACCTACACAAAAGGGAGGAATCGGAAAACGGCAATCTCTATCAAGGCTTTGACATCGCTTTCCGGGACGAAGCCGAGTTCCGGCAGTTCCTGAAGGACTACGAAGGAACGGTGTTCAAGGGAAATTGGGATAATCAAATCGTGTTATGGTGTTTCCGTCGGGAATATGTGTTCCTGCCATCCGCCGAATGGGAGAAGGTTGATGCCCCTGCCGAAGAACGGAGGCTCAACTTCCATCCCGAGCAGGTCAAGATAGTCAAGGACATGGAAAAGCACATCACTTATTTCTACCGGATTAAACCGGATAATTTTTAACATTTAACCCTAACAGATATGCAAACGACAACAGCACCCAAGGCCGGCAACGCTCCCGACCTGCTTCAAGGCATTCTGAGCGTACAAGTGAGAAACGAGGACAAGATTACGGAACAGGACCGTGTCTATTGCCAGACGCAGCAAAACCTGCTTTACAAGACACTCGACCAGATTGACCGCTGGTACGCCGTCTTCAAGGAAGAAGCCGAACAATACCAAGCCGAACGTAAGTCCCATTACGAAGAAAACGGCAAGGTTTCCATGCGTGATTTCTACACTTACCATAACGACAGGGAAGACTATTCACACAACGAGTTCAAACCGTTTGATCTGATTAACGATCTGGTAGATAAGAACCGAAACGCCAACGCGAATTTTGCGAACCGCATCATTTCTTATTTCAACAGGACTTACAAAGTGTCGGTTCCTGAGTATAAAATAGACGAAAAAACCCTTCCGATGGGCTTCCGTCCTGTTTATGACACATATGTAGATGTAGTCATCGAACACTTGGGCGGCAAGAGTTTCCGGGAAACGGCCGTGGAAGAACTGCTCGCACGCCTGAACAAAGTTGTCAGACCGGCATACTGGAGCAAAGTCAAGACGGAGTTGAAGAAGGACAAGATAATCTTTCCCGAAATCATCCGTTTCGACGATTTTTCCATGCAATACAACCAAAGGAACAGAATCTCCTACAACTACGGCGGAGAACTGGAAACCCTGTGTGCCGGCATTGCCTACGGTGCGGATGACATACTGAATGGAAATTCAAAGATGATTATCCGTTTTGATGACAACGACATTTCTGTCACAGACTGGTACGACCTTACGACCACCAATGCCGAGCAAATCCGATTCTACAAGAACGGACGTATCGATGTCCGGTTCAAGGACAGTGCGGCAGCCGAAAGTTGTTTCAAGCGTCTGCATCTGGATGAAATCACCCTAAGAGAAAACTGACCATGATAAGATTTACACAGCACCCCGTAAGGCAATCCTTGCGGGGTGTTTTCATTTTTAACGATAAACAGATAAAGTCATGTATGCCATCATCCCCCAACAGATACCGCAAGGTATGCGTGCCGAAGTCAACGAGAAGATACTTTTCGCCATAGACTCCGGCAAGGACCTCATTCCGGCGGAGAGCATCTACAACTGCTATACCGGTATCGGAGGGCTGCACAACCTCAAACAGTCCGACTTTGCCAACTACCATGAGTATGCCCAGGCGAAGAAGGAGTTCGAGATGGGACAGTTCTTCACCCCGCATGAAATATGCCGGGACATGGTGGATATGCTGTGTCCTGTCTCATCCGAAATGGTTCTTGACATGTGTTGCGGTATGGGCAATTTCTTCAACCATCTGCCCAACCCGCATAATGCCTACGGCTTCGACATAGACGGCAAGGCCGTGTCTGTCGCACGATACCTCTACCCGGAAGCCCATATCGAGAAATGCGACATCCGGCAATACTATCCGGAACAACGTTTCGATGTTATCATCGGCAATCCTCCTTTTAACTTGAAGTTCGACTACAAACTGTCGCAGGAATACTATATGGACAAGGCTTACGATGTGCTTAATCCGGCAGGAATCCTGATGGTCATCGTGCCATGCTCTTTCATGCAGAGCGAGTTCTGGGAGAAGACACGGATAACCGGTATAAACGGCAATTTCTCATTTGTCGGTCAGACGAAGTTGGCCCCGTCAGCCTTTGCCGCAGTCGGAGTCCATGACTTCAATACGAAAATCATGGTATTTCTCCGTAAATCGGGCCACATCAAGATGCAGGCTTACAACGCGGAGGAATTCATAACGGCGGACGAGCTGAAAAAGCGCATCGGCGAGGCAAGGGCGATGAAACACCGGTTGCGTTTCGACCTGATGCGCGAAACCAACCGGATCGACAAGGAAGAACTTGAGCTGTTCGAGTACAAACTTGCCAAGTACCTGTACGAGCTGAAGGCGCACGCCAAGTTGAACAAACATATAGACAAGGCGGAAGCGTTGGTCACGAAGTTCCGTAACCAGAAACCGCCTGAGAACGCCACGCGGGAGCAGGTGGAGCAATGGGAGAAGAACAAGCTGACCCCGAAGAAAGTGCTTGCCGTCATCCGCAGGTACATCACCTCGCAAAATACCGTACCTCGCAAGGAAGTGGCATTGGTGAAGACCTCATACGGCTTCAAACTGAAACAATATGCTCCGCGACTCCTTGACAAAGTTCCGCACAAGGCGGCGAGTATCAACGACCTCGTGCTGGAGCGTGCCGAACTGCCCATACCGGAAGTGCCGACAGAAAAGAACATGCATCAAATCCGTGCGGCGGAGAAACTGATACGACGCAAACGGAGAGAATATGAAATGCAGAACCGGCAGTTCCCGGAAATGGAGGAAGATGACAGGCTGAAAGAATACCTGGACCGGTGTGCATTCATCAACAAGGACGGCGAGACCTGCGAGTTTACCACGCTCCAGAAACACGACCTGAACCTCGTCTTGCAGAAACGCCACGCGTTGCTGAACTGGCAGCAAGGCTCGGGCAAGACAGCCGCCGTGTACCATCGTGCCAAATACCTGCTCAAATTCCGCAAAGTACGGAATGTCATCATACTGGCTCCTGCCATCGCCACCAATATGACATGGATACCCTTCCTCTCGATAAACAGGGAACAGTTCCGGGTGGCAAGGAAGAATGCCGACCTGGAAACTGTGCCGGAAGGCGTGTTCCTCGTCCTATCCACCTCCATGCTCGGCAAGCTGAAACGGGGCATGGCAAGGTTTGTCAAACGCAGTTCAAGAAAACTGTGCCTTGTTTTCGACGAGTCGGACGAGATAACCAACCCGTCGTCACAACGTACAAGGCATATCCTCGGTCTCTTCCGCCGCCTCAAATACAAGATACTCGACACCGGTACGACCACACGCAACAACATCGCCGAACTGTACAGCCAGTTTGAATTGTTGTATAACAATTCCATAAACATGGTCTGTTGGAGCAGTCGAGTGTACCACGAGAGCAGGGACAAGGAGATAGAGGAAGATAACAATCCGCACTATGGTGAGCCGTTCCCCGCTTTCAGGGGGCATGTGCTTTTCCGTGCCTGCCACTGTCCGGGGAAATCCACCGTGTTCGGCATTGAGAAACAGAACCAGGATGTCTATAACAAGGAGGAGCTGGCCGGCCTTATCGGGAAGACCGTCATTACACGCAAGTTCAGGGACTTTGCAGGAGAGAAATACAAGATACGGACACATACCGTCAGCCCGTCCGACGGCGAGCGTGAGGTTTACCGTGTCATCATCGAGGAGTTCTGCCGCATCTGCGAACTGTATTACAACAGCACGGGGGATGCAAAGAAGGATGCCGGACTCCGGCTTATGCGCCAGATCAAGCTGCTCATCAAGGCCTGCTCCGTCCCACACCTGATAGAGGGCTATTCCGGAGACGGGATTCCGAACAAGACAAGGTACATCGAAAGGCTGGTACGGAAGATACCCGGCAAGGTGGCTGTCGGCTGCACGTCCATAGCCGCATTCGACCTTTACGAGAGCCGTCTTCGCGAATGTTTTCCTGACCGTCCCGTATTTGTGGTCAAGGGAGACGTGGCGTTCAAGAAACGGCAAAGCATCGTGACGGAGTTCGATTCCACCATCAACGGCATACTGGTATGCACGCAGCAGAGCCTGAGCAGTTCGGTGAACATACCCACCTGCAACGACGTGATACTTGAATCCCTGCAATGGAACATCCCGAAGATGGAGCAGTTCTACTTCCGTTTCATCCGTCTCGACTCCAAAGAGCTGAAGGACGTGCATTATGTCACCTACAAGGACTCCGTGGAGCAGAACCTGATGGCGCTGGTGCTTACCAAAGAGCGGCTGAACGAGTTCATCAAGACGGGCGAAGTAAAGGAACAGTCGGAAATCTTCGAGGAGTTCGACGTCACCATGTCCGTCATCGAGAGCCTGCTGGTCAGGGAACGGGACAGCGAAGGCAAGATACACATCAGCTGGGGAAGCCAGCGCATCATGAACTGAAAAATGGAAAAACAAATGAGAAACCGCAGATTCCATTCCACAGGCAAAGGTAGCCCGCCCCCTTACCGGCAGGGCAAGGTCATGCCGCAAGCGGTTTTCGGGAAAATCATCCTCGCCGGAGGCTCCGGTATTTTCCCGAAAAAACCTGCACTGCCGGGGTGCGGACCTTTTGGAGCCTGTGGAATGAAATCCCCGGTTCCGAATCATAAACTATAATGAAGAATATCATGGACTTGAATCAGGCAGAAGTGGCAGTGACCACGCAGCATCTCATAGACATGGGGCAGGAAAAAGACAACCTGCTGCAAATGTCCGACTTCGGCGACATGGGGGAATTCCTGTGCACCTGCTCCGAACTGTTCCCCGAAGAGGAAACTCCGGAATACAGGTACACGAAATGGGAGGAAATCCCGGACCTGCTCATCAACCGGGAATGGCTGTGTCCCAACTTCTTCGAGATAAGGGAGGCGATGGAACAGCTGGAGGAACCCGACAAGGATTGCTTCTTCGACTGGTGTGACCGTTACGGGCATGACATCAGTACGGAAGACCCGCACCTGCTGGTGGCGCACTATATCGAACTTTATGGAAATGCGGCCTATATCGACGATGAGCCTTGCCCGGACAGCGGGGATGACAGCCTGCTGTACTGTCCGGGCATATCAAGCAACTATTTCGACACGGGTATTCCCCGCTTCGAGGTATTCGATGACAATTACGATTAAAGCATATAAACATATACAAGATGGAAATCAACTTCAAAGGACCGGTAATGCCGGTTGACCCCTATTCGCAAATGGCGTTTGTGGAGATACTGAACATTCTCCTGACGGCAGGGCACATCGTGGATGTGAACAGGTTCCTGATAAACAGGAATGCAAACCCGCGATTCGGCTCGTTGTCAGGATATTTCAGATGGTCATTCTCCGACAACCACTTTACCCTGTGGCAACGGGTGGAATACAACTCGCCGCTCTGCTTCAGCCGGCGCATATTCAGCATCCATTTCGGGATGCTGGCAAGCCGTGACAGGAAAAGAGACAATACGGTAATGAACTAAAAACATATCAATATGAGTCACCAGGTAATTACAAGAATGGCATACAATGCCAAAACCAAGCAGATAGAAACTTGGCAGCATTCCAACAACGTGTGGCCGACAACAGACCATTTTTATGCATTGGATGTGAAAACAGACGAACAGATGTTTGAATTCATAACATTGATAGCAAACGGATTGTGGCAAGGGCGCAAATGGCGTAAAGCATTCAAGACACTTTTTGAAGAATATCCGGAATTGGTCAGGTCCTCATACGAGCACGAGCTTAGAGGCCAACCTTGGAAGGCATACTGTGCCATTTGCAAAAAATATGAGGAACTTGCCCAAAGCAAATGCAATGAAATAGTTGCGCGATTCAGGCAACTTACCGGGATTGTCTGACCCAAACAGATGCAAAATATATGGAAGAGATAAAGATTTCAAACAGACAAATCGCGCTGATGGCTTTCGACCGGTTGCGCAAGGAAGACAAGACAGATTCCGCATTGAAACTCGCACGGTGTATGCTGCATGGCACAAGCATATCTCTTGGCATAGGTGATATCGACTGGGAGATAGACAGGGCAATACAGCAGTGCGGAGGAGTGCCAAGAACAGGATACAGATACACGGCTTATTTCCACTTCAACCGGAATACGGAAATGGCAAAGGAAATATATGACAAGATCGTGAAGGAACTGTATGGTTAGGAAACAACACGGAGGCGGCTTGAAGGCCGCTTCCGTCATTTATAACGGTATGTACGGGAAAAGGAATCCTGCCGTACACAGGTAACAGAAATGGATGAACAGAAAACATTGACATTGGATTTCATCAAATCCCTGATGGAACCGGCCTATACACTAATATGGACGGACTACAATGACAATCTTGACAACCATTGCGGACTGATTCAAAAATGCCTTGACAGCAAGAGCCGCGAACATTTGTGGGAAAAGGCAGACGAGTGGTACAGCGATGCCGAATGGGAAGCTGTCCGTGAGATTATTGCGAAACTGAAAGAGGAATGTACCGTATTCCATGACTTTGACGGGGAAGCGGTCGATGACTTCTTCGATGAATACGAAGATGAAATCCGTGACGAGATTTACAGCCGCAACGATTCGGACGTGGTGAAGGAATTGGTAAGGCACACGGACGACATTCCTATCCGTGTGGAGATGCTTTCCAACTATGACTGCATCAACTCCAACTGGTTTGAATCGCAAGGCGGTTACAGGTACGAGGAATCCTACTTCGGGGACATGGTGGACAGCCTGAACCTCAATCCGGCGAGAGTAAAGAAAATCCTGACAGAGCACGGCTACAGGGCTTACGGGCGTTTCCCGAACCGTAAGAACCGGAACGGCAAGGAGCAGGTTTCCTACGAACAATTCTACGAGGAACTTATCAATTCCTGCTGCGGGGCGAACCTGCTGACTTACATCGGCAGGGTAAGCCTGAAAGAGCTGTATGAAGCCGACTTTTCATTGAAAGAGGTCATTATCCCCAAAGGCAACTGTTGCGGACTTTTCAGTTCGACGTATGGTGGTGGAAGCCTGCTTGAAATGGAACTGAAACGGGACGTAAAGCTGAAATTGGAAGTCAAGGACTATCATGGTTTCCGCTTCCGGCTGGATGACGAACGTTCCAAATATGACTGTTCGGTCCGGCATGTATATGGGGTGGACGACTCCTTTTTCGGAGATGCGGTTCGCATTGTATCCTGATAAAATCAACTAATCAACAATCAAATCATAGAAGATTATGGAAAAATACGATGTAAAAGTAAGGTACATCTTCGAGGGTACTTATACAGTGGTGGCGGAAGACCGTGAAGAAGCGGAAAGCATGGTGGCGGAAGACTGCGGCCTGGTATTGGGCGGCAACATCCACACAACGCGGGATGACGATGAAGTGACGGACTGGAAGTTCGGTTGTCATCCGGACTTCCAGGTTCTCTCCGTAAGGCAGCGAGGCGGGAAATCCCCCATGTCGGTATTCGGAGACAGGATCGAAGAACTGCGAAAAGACATCATCGAAGCGATACGGCAGTTGCTCCATGACCATGCCATGAATGCGATACGGTTTCCGGAAGAGGATTATGATCCGGTCTGGGTGATATGGTTTGGCAAGAACGGAGCCCCCTACGAATGCAGGGTGACAGGACTCCGGGTAACGGACTGCAGCCTGACCGTCCTTGCCGAAGAGAAAGAAAGCGGTGATGAAGTGGAATGTTACAGCCCGTTCGAACTCGGAGCCAGTAACATCGACTGGCTTTCCGGAATGTATGAGGCTGTATGGCAGCAACTGGAAGAGAGCAAAGTAGAACCACAAACTGAAGAACAATGAAATATCAAGCGGAAAATGCAGTCTCCAGCTTCTTCTACTATATGTGGAACGCCTGGAGCAAGGAAGAATGCAAGGCCGTATTTGGAGATATGTACCGGCACTTCTGGGATAAATGGTCCGCATTGGCGGACAAGTCCATATTCGGTGCGGCGGAACGGTTCTTTGCCGAGTTATCGGAAAACAACCAGAAACTACTCGTGGAACGTGCCGTTGCACTCTATGACGGCAGGGCTTTCAGAAAAGAGCCGGACGATTCCGACATCCTTGTCTGTAAAGAATGCGGTTCACGGCAGTTGGAAATCCAAGCATGGATAAACGCCAATACGGATGAACGTATCAGATATGTGCATGATGACAATAACGGGCTGTGGTGCGATGGGAAATGGTGCGAAGAATGTGGCGTTCAGGTCTTTTTCTGTACTAAGGCGGAGTTCACACAAAAGATGCAGGGTTGGTGGAAGTCGTGCGGTTTTGAAACAAAGGAACAAATCACAGGGTTGAAAGTCTGTGACTCTCCGCCTTCAGAAAATACGCAGACATTCATTGATGCGGCAGACCAATGGTGGAACAGCCGGGACTACGAACATAAACGGGAAATTTACAACAGGTATAATTCTAAAAACGAATAATATGCAGATTAACATCATTGAACAGATTAGCAACTCATGCAGTTGCAGCCATATGGAAGCGCAGGAATACTTGGATTCTGAAATCCGGTACCTGCGCGAGTTGCAAGAGGCGGACGACCTGAGGGAAGATGACATCGAAATGGCGTGCAGCAACCTCGGGCTTGACCTTGACAACCAGGAATATTTTATCAACCGCCTCGCAGGGGCATAAATACCTATAGCTATGGCTTATTTTCATAACATACATTCATTGGCGGACCTGAAGAAGGAATACCGCCGTCTGGCATTGCAGCACCACCCGGACAAGGGTGGTGACACTGCCATCATGCAACAGGTGAACACCGAGTTTGAAAGGCTCTTTAAAGTCTGGAAAGACAAACCGGATGTCTCTGCCGCATCAACCGGGTATGAACATGACTATTCGGGTGCCACGGCAAAGGAATATACCGAGTACGTGTATAATGAATACCGTTGGAAAGGTCACAACTACAAAGGGCAACATGCCCCTGAAATCGTAGAACTTGTGAGAACCTGGCTAAAGGAAACCTATCCGAGATATAAGTTCTCCGTCAGACGGGAGAACTACAATTCCATTTACATCAAACTAATGAGTGCGGACTTTGAGGCGTTCACCAGGGAATCCGGCAAAGTGCAGGATCATATCAACCACTACAACATAGAGCGGAACCCCGATCTTACAGACCGTGCCAAGGAGGTGATGCTGAATGTCTGTGACTTTGTCATGTCATACAACTTCGATGACGGCGATGCGATGACGGATTATTTCCATACCAATTTCTACCTGACATTGGCTATAGGGAGTTACCGGAAGCCTTACAAGGTGGAACTGCCGAAACTTGACTGCAAGGGAAAGGACAAGCCGGAAGTGTTCAAGCATCCCGAAGGTCCGGCACACAAGGCCATCAGGCAGGCGTTGGGCACAGCCCGTTTCGATTTCATCGAACACAGGAGGCATTCCGGCGAAATGATACTCGGAGAAGACCATTACGGCTCACACGGAGAGCATTATTTCTGGCCGAAGGATTATTCAAGCGCGAAACTGGCTCAGAAACGGATCGACAAATTGGAGAAAGCCGGTATTCGGTGCAAGCTTACCGGATATAACGGCGGTTACATTCGTTTTATCGGCTACACTCCCGAAGCAGAAGCGTTACTGGAGAAGGAACGACAGGAATACATCACCGCCCATCGGCAATGGCAAACCAAACAGACAGTAATCAATTAAACTTATCAATATGGAACCGAACAATTTGAACGAATGGTGGGGCGGACAGCCCGACGGACTGAAACAGGCATTCTCTCTTTTTCCCGATGGACGGTGGAAAGAGGCGGACCTGTATTTGCGAATCAATATCCGTAATTACTGCCTCCTGAAAAAAGGAGGGCTGCTTCCCGAAGACAAGGACCGCTCGATGCTCAACGAAATTGTCTGTGAGCTGGCCGATACGGAGCTGTGCCGTGCAAATGGAAAGACACTCGAAGACATGTGCGATACGGACGGGGCTTTTCTGGAAGAGTACCAGGAACTGTTCAACCGGATATACGATGAACTGGAAATGAGAATTACGGATTATATGAACGGACAATCAAAAAAAATGTAACAATGAAAGCAAAAGTGTTCAAGTACAAGTCTGACGGGAATACCGTCGTGGCTTCTTATATGGAACTGGAGCCGTATGCGAAGAATGTATATCTCTCCCTGTCGAGAAAGAACGTAAGCATTCGATAAACTCCCCCTTTCATTCTAAAAATGTGATATTACTTTTGTAATCAAAGTAAAAAAGCTCAATTGTTATGTCACATCAATGGACCATGGAAGATTTTGAATCTATTTATTCCCGTTTCAAGTCGAGCGGACTGTCTGTTATGGATTTTTGTTCGAATGAATGTATTCGTCCCAAACGTTTCTACGAGTGGCGTTCCAAGCTGTTGCGCAAAGGCGGCTTTATCCCGGTAAAGGTAAACAGTAAGGGCCAGGTCAGTCTTCCCCATAAGGAGAAATCCCTGCTGTCTGCCCCTCCGGTCAGCCCGTCGCCAATTCCCCAGCCGCTATGTGAGATCTCCTATCCCAATGGCGTTACAGTCCGCTTGAACAGCCCTTTGTCACCGGAGGTATTGCAAACCCTGATATTTTTGAATTCAAACCGTTAGCCTATGTTTTCTTTGAATGAATCCAACAGATATTATCTTTACCCGTATCCGACAGACATGCGTAAGAGTTTTTATACGCTTAGCGGCATCGTGACCAACCAGATGGGAAAGAATGTACGGGACGGTGACGCTTTCATTTTTATCAATGCGAATTGTACCTGTATGAAAATCCTCCATATGGAATATGGTGGTCTGGTGATATACCATATGAGGCTGGAACATGGGCACTTCCATCTGCCGGTCATAAATACGGAGGAAGGTCGGATTAAAGCGATTGAAACCTTCTGGAATGACCTTGTGATGATGGTTCAAGGAATGGACGGCAGCAAGGTCAGGCGTTATAAAAGGAGTGGTTTCCATGGGTTGTAGTTGTAACAAATTATAACATATACAATGCCGTATTCCGGCTGTTTTTTAGTATCTTAGCATCATATTTAAACGATTATGCCAACCGATAAGGAATTACTGATAAAGGATCTCATGCACAAATGCGACTGTCTGTATAGAGAAAACAGCCGGTTGAAGGAGATGGTGTCCACGCAGCCCCTTAAAGCTGCGGACAAAGAGGTGTATGAGGCTTTATTGTCTGACAAGGATGCCATAATCGCCCAAAAGGAAGCAAAAATCAACAGTCTGGAGCAACGTGTATCCTATCTTGAACGGCAGTTGTACGGTAAGAAGGCGGAAAAGTTCATAAAGCCTGACGCCCAGGACCGCTGGCTGGATTTTGAAGGCTTTGACATGCTTCCCCAGGAGGCTGAAGCCGCAGAAGAAGCAGAAAAGGAGTTGAAGGCTACCAGAGAAGCGATCATCGCCCGTAAAAAAGCGGGGAAGCAGCATCCTGCGAGAAAATCCCTTCCGGAGAATCTTGAGCGTGAGGTGGTCCATATATATCCCGAAGGGTATAATCCGGAAGAGTGGACGCTCCTTCCCGGAGAGGAAGTGACCGAGATCCTTATGCACGAGCCCGAGAAGTTCTATATCCGCAGGATAGTGCGCCATACAGCCAAACGGAAGGGTACAAACGAGTTCAAGACCGGCCCGCTTCCCGTCATGCCAATAGCAAAGAGCTATGCCTCTGCCTCATTGCTGGCAGACATGATGATAGGGAAATATGTGGATCACATACCGTTCCACAGGCAACTGGAACAGTTCAAACGTGTGGGGGTACATCTCCCCGCGTCAACGGTCAACGACTGGTTCAAGGATGTGGCGGATTTGCTAAGGCCCCTTTACTTCCGATTATGGGAGCTGGTGATGCAGACTGACTACATACAGTCGGATGAAACGACAATCCCCGTGATGAATGACGAGAGACACAAGACGGTCAAAGGTTATATCTGGCTTGTGCGCAGTGTCATGACCGGACGTCAGTTCTTTTACTATGACAAGGGTTCCCGAAGTGGAAAGGTGGTGCTGAAACTCTTCGGCAAGTTCCGGGGAGCCATACAGACGGACGGATACGAAAGGTACGAGATGCTGGACGCCAAGAAAGGTATTATCCTTCTTGGCTGTTGGGCCCATGCACGCAGACATTTTTGGGAGGCAAGAAAGAATGACATGCAGCGTGCCGACTATGCGCTCGCACAGATACAGTTGCTTTATGACGTGGAGCGTAAGGCTGACGATGAACGCCTGACTTACGAACAGAGGGCTGAACTTAGGGCACGTCTTGCATATCCCATACTTGTGCGCTTCGAGAAATGGCTGGTCAATGAATATCCCAAAGTAATGAAAGACAGTCCGATCGGAAAAGCCATAAAATATACATACGGAAGGTTCGACAAACTCTCCAGGTACCATCTGGACGGTCGTTACAGACCGGATAATAACGAGATAGAAAATAAAGTGCGGCCTGTCGCGTGCGGCAGACGTAATTACCTGTTCTGTGGCAATAATGATGCCGCTGAAGATGCGGCGGTGCTCTACTCGTTCTTCGGCTGCTGCAAGGCTGCCGGGGCTGACTTCCGCACGTGGCTGATCTACTTCCTTGAACATATACATGATTATGACGATGACTACTCGATGGATCTGGCCGAATTGTTACCTGACAATCTGTTATCCAAGGGCAAGATATTATCCGTTACGTCACCGGAATCTCCCAAGAAAGACTCCTGATACCTTCGTAAATCTCGCCTAAACACGGGAAAACTACCGTTTTATGCCAATCAAGACGGGAAAATAGGGAATAAAGTGCCGTTTTTATCTTCATTATCCCCGATAAATAGGGAAAATAAGGGAAAGAATACCCTTTTATACCAATTATGGCGGGAAAGTAGGGATAAAAATATCGCTTTATCACATTTGTCACAGGAAAATAAGGGGCAAAGGGGAAAAACTTCCTTTTATCCGCTCCATTAGTAGGGATAATATCAATTACTATAGAACCCGCACATCTTTGGGTTGAATTGATGTAACAATAAATCATAGAACGATAAAATGAATAAACGACATTATGAACATACGTTACCCAATATACGAGGGAGTTTATCGAATACTTACGAAAGAACGAATACGGGAATGAAGACGATGACTGTTTCCATGTGGTCTGCCGGATTGAAAACGTTTATTTTTCCAGCGGGCAGTATTCACGCCGGTTTCTCAAGGGAGAAGGTTGCAGAGAGGAAGCCGCCACCTATTGCAGGAACTGGATTGCGGATACGCTTCAAAGTGCGGAAAGAGGAGCCTTCGTCAATTTGATCTCCGTCCGCGTGTTCGAGGCTCTCGGACTTGATACCACTTCCCTGGTGCAAGCCCGTGAGGAGTATAAAAGAATACAGGAGCAGAAACGCAGGGAGCAGAAGGAGAAAGAGGCGAAAGAGCGCAGAGTGCAGGAAGAGCAACATCAGTGGCTGCTCAATGAACAGAAACGGAAATTCCTGGACGGGGAACGGATCACGGGAGAAATGTTCCTTGAAATCACCGGAAGGGACGGTTTTGACATCCATATCAGAACCAAAGGGACATTCAATAGGCATGTGAGGGGCATTGACAGGAACGGCACCGTCAGTTTCCGGAAAATCAAGGGCTGCCGGACTCCGGACTTTACCGGATGCCATAAGGCCGTGTCCGCCTATCTTGCGTTCATAACAGAAAAAGAGGGCAAACAATAAATGCTGGCGGTAACGGCCTGCTTCATGCAACTGTTACCGCTGCCATCTTCCGGCCTCACAACTCACGGTTCAGCGCCATTGCCAGCGGAAACATCAACCGGTTATAGGCTTTAAGCTTTTGCAAATTCAGCACATATCCGGCATAGGGATTGGTCAGATCGGTATAGAAGAATACATCGGTAAATCCTGCGTGTTCCTCCACGACTTCACCCTCCAACGGAATCTCCTCCACATTGAACCGCTCCAGAGGCAGTTCTTCCAGACGGGTCTGTTCCGCATTTCCCAACACATTGAGGTTACGGTTAAACAGCACGAATCCTTTCTTCCTGTAATCCACACGCATACCGTACGGACGCTCCACAAGGAAAGCATCCGCCGCTTTCTTTATATAGTTTTCCATAAAACTGAAATTAGAATTGCAAAAATACATCTTTTGTCCGGCAATGGCGAACAAATCAGGAAGAGAATCGCCACAGACCATGCAAAGCACACTACCGTGTATTTTATTTCCCACCCTGCAAAGGTAGTCCCGTGTCCGGTGTACCCTGTCAATGTCAGGCCCCTTGCGGGGTTGGCTGAAAGAAAATCATCCTCGCCTGACGGCTGCGGTATTTTCTTTCGCCAAACCTTGCGGGTACTGCCACGGGACAGTCAGGCAGGTGAGAAATAAAAATACCGGCTCCCGGAGCCGGACATGTTTAACAGATAAAATACAATGAATCATGAAAATCCTGAATCAAGAACATTTCGAGAATGTTAAGCGTTATGCCGAATCCATCGGTGACACCTCACTCCAGAAATGCCTGGAACGGTTGAAGAGCTGGGAAGAAAATCCTGACTGTCCCAGCGAAATCTCACTCTACTATGACCATGCCCCGTACTCGTTCGGCTTCACCCAATGCTATCCCGATGGAAGGACGGGCATCGTGGGCGGCCTGCTCTATCACGGAATACCGGACCGTTCTTTCGCCGTGACACTACAGCCGTTCCATGGATGGCAGATACACACCTGATGAGAGGCAAACGACAATATTAACTTTATAAAATTCAATTCAATATGGAAACGACATTGGCAGTAATGGAAAGACAACAGCAGTTTGACTTCCAGAAAAACGGAATTGAAGTGATGAACTTCGAGACACTTCAACGCACCTATAAAGAAAATGACATCTACAACAATCCGGTGCAGGGCATCTACCATTATCAGGTCATCCGGCGCATGATGGACATCTGCGAGAAATACAATCTCGATTATGAGGTGGAAGAAATCTTCGCTGCCCAGAACAGAAACAAGACACAGCCGGGAGTGAGCATCCTCCCGCAGGTAGAACAGACACATGGCGAAAAAGCCGTGGAAGCCCATATCCTGCGCCGTATTTTCGCTACTATCCGGATCAGAGATTGGGAGACAGACGAGCTGACAACCACACTGGTCGTCGCCTACCACCAGGACGGCATACAGGCAGCCATAGGCCCCTGCGTGAAGATATGCCATAACCAGTGCATCCTCTCACCGCAGCGGAGCATCTGCAATTACGGGAAAAAGAAGGTGACAACCGATGAGCTCTTCGAAACCGTGGACGGCTGGCTGGCCAATTTCGAGGTGAACATGAACGAGGACATCGAACGGATACAGCGGTTGAAACGCAGGATTGTCCCGATGGAGGAAATCTACCTGTACATCGGCCTGCTGACAGCCTTGCGCGTTTCCCATGACAGTTCGGACAGAAACCTGTCATCCACTGTGGAAACCTACCCGTTGAACCAGAGCCAGATTTCTGTCTTCACGGAAGAGGTGCTGAAACTGGCCATGAGCAAAGGACAGATTACCGCATGGGACCTGTACAACGTGTTATGTACAGCTGTACATAAGACATTATATGAGTAGTAAATCATTATGTGAAGTATTTATTTGTACATTTATTAAATATGCTGATAACTAACTTCTTGACTCTTTAAGACAAACAGATTACTATACATAATATTTAGAATGATTTTAGCCACTGCAAAAGATCCTTATCTTTTTCCCATAAGGGTTCAACATCAGGAGCTACATTTTTATAAGCTTTTTGTATTGCTTCACGTTTTTGCCTGGAGTCCGCACGAGCATAGACCTCCGTCGTTTGAATCGAAACATGTCCTAATATATCACGTATATAAACTAGATTTACACCCGCTTGTAAGAGATGCATAGCTTTAGAGTGTCGCAAAGAATGACAACTGACAATTTCAGGTATTATATCAGGATTAACTTTTCTGGCCATTGTCACGTATTTTTTAAGAATGTATGTAATTCCTCCTCTGGTTAGTTTCTCCTTTCGATTATTCATAAATAAGGGATAAGGTCTCCAGGTTTTCTCCGTCAGCCGATTTTCTTTCATGTATATAGATAAAACGTTCAATTGGCTCTCAGTCATTGGAACTGTTCTAATTTTATTTCCTTTTCCACATACATTGATATAAAACGGTTTATCCAAATGAACATCTTCTACCTTCAGATCAGCCATCTCTTGCACTCGGGCTCCAATATCATACATTAAAGATAGTAAGGCCAAGTCTCGTCGCCCATTTATACTGTGTTTATTTGGCATGGAGAGAAGGAGCGATATTCCTTCAATAGTCAAATAATTGATTTTTCCTTTTGTATGCTTTTTATTTCTTATACTCAGAATACGTTGAAATTCATATAGGTTATCAGGGTACTGGTATTGTACGTACTTTATGAAAGAATGTATTGCAGCGAGCCTGTTGTTCCTTGTCTGAATGCTGCATTTTCTTTCTTTTTCCAACCAGTCAAGAAATTCAATCACCATATTTTGG
>ENA-OPWW01000563-OPWW01000563.1-human-gut-metagenome-genome-assembly--contig:-NODE-563-length-18003-cov-4.125919_pt1 | contig 18003 bp, 16 predicted proteins | sample MGYA00241513_ERZ502018 | MGnify/ENA primary metagenome ERZ502018 (study PRJEB25962, sample SAMEA2042987) | human gut metagenome | biome: human gut; feature: human-associated habitat; material: faeces...
ATGAAGAACAACAAAACGATTTTACAGAGAAAAAATCGTTAGGTTCCAGAAAAGGTATGATTGCCTTACTCTTTATTTTAATCGTATTAATGCTATATGGGTTTTTACATTCTGCCTTGAAAAGTGATAAAAAAGAGGATGTAAACGAACCACAAACTAAAGTAGTTAAAGACATTAAATCTGAAACGAATAAGGCCGATTATGGTGAACAAAATAAACGGTTACAAAAAGAACACGAAGAAAATCAAGAAATACCATATCAAAAAGTACAAACGCCTACAGTAGATCCTGTAGCAGCAGAAGAAGCAAAAGCAGCCGCTACAGCAGCTGCTAACGCTGCAAAAGAAGCACAAGCAGCCGCTGCTAAAGCAGCTGCAGCAGAAGAAGCGGCGGCTTCCTCTGCTATTAAATTCAATATCAATAACAACAGCAGCAACAACGATAAACCAGCTAATCAAGGTAAAAGCGGTTATATTCAAGTGATTCAATAGGGGGTAGCACCGTGTATAAACAATTCAAACGTGCTGCAGCAGCAGCTTTTGTAGTAACAGCCATGATGGCGCCATGTACTATGCCATATGCAGTAGCTAATGCAGCTTCTGTAAAATATGTTCAATCTGACAATGTACTACAAGCTGGATCCGTAATTCCAGCAACACTACTTACGCAAGTAACTAGCGATAACCTAAATGCAGATGTAATAGCGATTGTTCGTCAAAATGTCTATGATTCTGTAACAGGAAATAACATTTTGATTCCTGCAGGTACTAAATTAATCGGCCATCCAGAAGGTTATTCTGGTACTAGAATTAACCTTAGTTTTTATCGCATGATTTTACCAGACGGTACATCGATTGCACTTCCAGATCAAAGCGCTGTTACAGGTACAGGGTTTGCAGGCGTTAAAGATAAACATTCTGGCCATAGCTGGCAAAAATTTAAAGGTGCATTGTCTGGCGCTCTCTTATCTGGTGCTTTAATTGGTGTAACTAGCAAAAGCACAAACAGTGCTGGCGATCGTTCATATGGTCAAGAAGCTATGACTGGCGTTGCTACTGATTTAGTTCAAAATATCACCAATACAACTAAAAATCGTGATGAAATTAAATCTACTACAACTATTAGAATTGGCTATCAATTCAATATCTTGTTAAATGCGGATGTAGTCATTCAACCTTGGGAAGAATAACCTATGAAGAACAAACTGCTATTCTATGGTATAGGCCTATGTATAGGTCTATACATAGCTGCCGCTATGTTCCCTAGTCGATTAGCAGATATTAATGTAGCCATCCCCGATGGCTACATTCTTTCTATATTCGGCTCAAAAATTTATAACGTGCCTATGTATCTATCTATCATGATGGATTTAGTAAATGATACTGATTTAGATAAAGCTACTAAATTATTCTTCTTAAAAAGTATTGCACCTTGTATAGTAACGCTCGTCTTATTAGCTGTTGTTATGTTCTGGGAATATATCAACCCTAAACCAAATACACATGGTACGGCTGAATGGGCCGATACAAACTATTTAGAGCAGCTATATTTATTTAGAGATTCTCCTATATCTCCTATCATAGGTGTATCAGAACCAGATTATCTAACCACCATCTATAAATGGATATGTAATTTTGATGAATATAGAGCATTAGGACAAAAACCACCTAAAGAAAATGTGGAGCGGTTACATAAATTTGTAACATTAATGCGCCAGCTTAATATTAGACGATTAATGCGTGGGAAAACAGATACACACTATGCTGTAATAGCCCCTACTGGCGCTGGTAAAGGTGTAGGTATTGTTAATGCTACGTTATTAGGTGGCTGGCGTGAATCCTGCCTAGTAACGGATTTAAAAGGCGAATTATGGGATATAACCTCTAAATATAGACAAGATGTATTAGGCCAGATGGTAATGAAATTTAATCCTACGGTACTACATCGTCAAAATGTGCGCTGGAACCCTATTTCAGAAATTAGATGGGGTACAGAGCATGAAATGAAGGATGTATCGAATTTAGCAGAAGTATTAGTCCCTAGAGGTAAAGGTGATCCATTCTGGGTAAACTCTGCTAAACGCCTATTATCTGCCGTTATTATTTATTTAAAATATCATGATATGAAACATCCTCGGCCTGTAGAGAAAGAAGGCGATTCTCCATATCATGAAACAAGCCTAAAAGATGTATTAACCTTCTTTGCGGGTATGGTAGTAGAAGATCCTAATAATATAAAGGAAAGTGAGAAAAAACGAATTAAATCGTTCCAAGAATCACTATCTTATATTATTGAACATGAAAAAATGCTTCCTATATCGATACCAATAAAAAATAGTAATGGTACCTATGAAATGCACCATATTGGGCCAGATGAGATAGATTTTATCTCTCCTAGAGTGAGTGCTAATAGTTTATATCCTCATATTCATCCAACCGTATTAACTACATTCCTAGAATATAAGGATTTGGCGTATAATACCTTCTCTGGTATTGTAACGTCCATTACAACGCCATTAGCACCATATGCAGAGCCTATTTTAGCGCATAATACATCGACTTGTGATTTTCATGTTACGGATTTAATTCGATCAGACAAAGCAGCCACATTATACATTGTCTTACCGCTAGAAGATCAAACACGGGTAGCACCGTTATTTAATCTTCTAGTCGATATGATGATGAAGAAGGCCACAGCAGATGGAAACAATGCTAACAAGCATAAAATTCTATTACTCCTCGATGAGTGCGCTAACTTTGGTAAGATTGAATCTTTACAAACCATGATTACTGCTGTTCGTTCTTATGGTATTCAGTTAATGATGATCTTCCAGGGGAGAAGCGATATAGAACGGGTATATGGTAAAGAAAATTCTATTTTAAATAACTGTTCGTATCACATTTATTTAAAACCACAAGAAATTGCAGATCTGAAATTTTTATCAGAAAGAATCGGTAAAACTACTGTAGAAAATATACAAGATACGAAACGGGGTTTATCCTTCTTTACTGATTCTAAAACATCCATTAATACGGGCCGTGATTTAGTAACGCCTACAGAAGTAGGATTACTAAATAGGCAAATTACCCTTATTAATGGAAAAAAACCGATAAAAACACCATATCATTTATATTTCTATGATCCTATGTTTTTAGAAAGAGAAGGAGCAGCAGCTACATCTTCTAAAATTCCAGATCCATTTACGCTATGTATTCAACAATACATGGAAGAATACGGGGATTTATTAATAGAAGAAGCAAAGCCAGAACCGATTGCAATCCATACCCTATTAGATGATGAAGCATTAGGTAAAGTTAAATCCTATGCTTTAACGTTAAGAGAAGAAGGTGAGCCAATGAATGAAGATGGCGCAGCCCTTGTGTATAAGGTATATGGGATTTCAAAGGTGGATTTAGCTACCTTTACAAGCCTTCTCTTACCACTCATAGAACAATGGTATAGTGATGAAGATTCCGCTAGTTCAGAAGAAGATGAAACATCTGATTCCGATTCTGATATAACGGATCATGGCGATATGCTAGAATCTTTGATTTTAGATACCCCAGATTTTTTAGAAGCAGAATTTAATGAGCCTACATCTGATATGGAATATACAGATTTAGGACGGTAAGACCAGGAGGTAACGCATGGCAAGACCACAAACAATGGCTAGTTTAGAAGCAAAAGAGGAATTAACACTCAAACAAATTCAAGAATTAGAAGAAAAATTACGTGCTAAAAAAGCGCAACTTAAAAAGGTACAAACACAAACCTTAACAGCTTCTAATAAGAAATTTAAAGAGTATGGCCTTGATTTAAAAAACGCTGCACTAGCGGTAGGTATTGCGGAAACGATTGCAAAATTAATTAAAGAAGGTACTACTTCCATAGAAGAAATAGAAACAATGGGATCTACTGTTTTACAAAAAGAAAGAGAAGAAGCTGCTATAGATACAGCTACTTCTGCAGAACAACATGAGTAGAAGCTATGTAAAAACATTTTTAGGGCCAGATATACTGCCCTATTTTGATGATGATGATACGGTAGAAATTTATACAAATAGAAATAGCCTATGGATTGATTCATTTAGTAAAGGGCGATTAGATACAGGTATCAAAATCGATGATCAAACTATAGAAGGTGTTATTTCAGCTGTTGCTGGTGAAGTTCAAGTAACCATAGAGAATAGATTATCTGCTAACTATGAACCGTTAAATTGCCGTTTTCAAGGGCAATTTAGCAGAAATATAACCGATCATCCATCATTTACATTTCGTAAACGTGCAAAAAAACTAATTACACTGGATATGTATTTAGAGCAAAACAGAATTACACAAACACAATATGATTTTCTTATACAAGCAATGGCAGAACGCAGAAATATTGTGATTGCTGGCGGTACATCCAGTGGTAAAACTACCTTTGCGCAAGCTATTTTACAAGAAATAGCAAATCGCCATCCTAAAGATCGTATCGGACTATTAGAAGATACACCAGAAATTAAAGTACAATTTAATGATTTCTTTGATTTTCACACATCAGAAGGTGATCATACTAACCCACCTTATACAATGGAAGATGCCTTGTTCGATTCACTTCGTATGACTCCCGATCGGTTAGTAGTCGGAGAAGTACGAGATTCTGCAGCATATACCGTTATGGATGCCTGGAATACAGGCCATAATGGTGGTATTTTAACAATTCATGCAAATAGCCCTAAATTAGCCCTACGAAGAATCCATGATTTAATACGTATGAAATATGAGAAGGGAGAATTTAAGGCTATGATAGGTGATTCTGTTGATATTGTTGTTCACATGGCAAAAGTGGGCGATATATCAAGAAAAGTACATTCCATCATATCTGTTAAAGGATATGATGAAATAAAACAAGATTATATTACAGTAAATGAGTGCGTAGAAGGGTAACAACCCCCTACCGCCAGCCCCCAGTCTTGGGGGCGTTGGTCAAATTCACCATGCACCGATTATCGATACCGCTATGCTTGTATCGAAATCGTTACATATTGAATTTCTAAAGTATTCAGCGTACAGGAGAGGTATATACGATGAAACACATTGAAAATTATATAGTAAACAAAACTACAGCAGCATTTATTACATTAATGGCTATGTCTAATACAGCACTAGCTGCTGGCGATGGATTAAAGGCTTGGAATTTTGCCTCAAAATTAAAAGAACTAGGTGATTGGTTCATTTCAGAGGTAGCTCTTCCATTAGGTATATTAGTAGTCATTGGTCTTGGTATTGCCATTATGAAAGGTAATGCAGGCCAATTTACAGGACAAGCCATTAAAGTAGTAGCAGGTCTTAGTTTAATTGTAGCTGCTGCTTCTATTGCAGCATGGATAGTTGGTAAATAATATGAGAAATGAAAATTTAGAAGCTAGAATGCACCGCTCATTAACTAAACCGATGGAGTGGGGCGGACTACCACGGAAAGTACTTTTATTATTCATTGTCATAGCGATTCTAATTTTTATTTTGCTACATAATTCAGTTGGTATTGCTATTGTGATTAATGGTATTATCTGGTTCGGATGTAAATATGCTACAACAAAGGATCCACAATTTTTTGATATTCTATGGAACCATATAAAAAAAGATAAAGGAATGTATAAAGCTGAATAAATTGAGAGAGGAGTTTGTATTATATGGAACTACACAAGCAAAAAAAAGAATCAAATGTATGGATTAAGGACTATGTACCCTGGTTTCATATTGATGAACACAATATTGTGTTTAATACAAACGGCAGCTTTCAGATTACGTTTTCCTTTTCTGGTATGGATTTTACGAACGCCACTATTAATGATATAGATATGTTCATAGGTGGACTTAATAACGCTATTAAAGGCCTTCCAGAAGGATACACCGTGTACTTTGAATTACAACGTAATGTAGTTCATAAATTCCAGACGTCAAAATTCAAATCAAGTTTATTATCTTTTATTGAGTCTAAACGGGAAGAATACTTTAATAAACAAAACTTTTACGAATCAAAAACGTATTTAACATTACTCTATAAACCATCTACTGATATGTTTGAGCAAATGTTAAAAATGCTAGATCAGTTTGATACTAAAGGTTTTAAAGATATTAAATCTATGTTTGGTAAAGATAATAGTGAATTTGACGAAAAGCGTACTAAAGCACTGCAGCAGCAGCTATATATATATGCTGCTGATTTACAAAAAACAGCTTCTTTATTTATGCAAATGTTATCCATGTTCATGGATGATATTAAACTATTAAATAAAGAAGAAACACTAACTTATCTACATTCACAAGTAAGCCCATATACGCAAAAAATATCTGGTAATTATGATGATTTTTTAAGCTATTATCTTTGTGATAGTAGCTTTATCGGTGGTGCAGTTCCTTCTCTTGGTGATTATTATTTAGGTATTGTATCAGTCATTGATTTTCCTAAATTCACATCCCCATTTATTATGGCTTCCTTACATAATTTAAAAAGTGAATTTAGATATGTAACACGATACATTACATTAACTAGGGAAGAATCCATCAAGCACTTAAAATCTCAAGAAAAGAAATTCGTACAACAGGCCAAAGGTATTGGTACGATGATTCTTGATAAATTAAGAAATACTGAAAGCTATGATATTGATACGCAAAGTATCAAGGATGCTAGCGATACGGTTACATTCTATGAAAATATAGCTTCTGACAATGTGTCAGCAGGCTATTTTACAGGCTCTGTAGTGTTATATAACAAAAATAAAGAAACACTAGAAGAAGATATAGAAAAGGTACTGACATTAATTCATAGACCAGGGTTTATTGCTCGCAAAGAGTATACCAATATTGAAAATGCGTTCTATTCCTCTATTACTGGTTGCTATCAATACAACATAAGATCCTATTTTATGAAAAGTAGTAATTTTATTCATTGTAGCCCTTTATACACTAAATGGATGGGCGATAAAGAAAATGAATTCTTTAAAGAGAAAGGCTATCAATGTACTACCGCCTTATATCAAGGTGTTAGTGCTGGTAATGTGCCGTTTTACTTAAATCTACATCAAAAAGATATTGGCCACACGTTAATTATCGGGCCTAATGGTTCTGGTAAATCGGTACTACTTAACACGATTGAAGCAAATTATTTCAAATACGATAATGCAAAAATATTTGTATTCGATAAGGCTGCTTCTTGTAAAGTCCTATGTAAAGCGATTGGTGGTAATTTCTATAATTTGTTAGTCGATACAGATTCTCTTAACTTCCAGCCACTGGCCAATATTGGCTTTGATAATAACAGATGGAATACAGAAATGCAGTGGACATATAACTGGTTATGTGATTTCTTCCAAAAAGATGGTGATAAAATTTCTGAAACACAGAAAACAATCATCAGTGATGCCTTAGAACGTGTTGCCTTATTACCAAAAGAACAACGTACTATTTCAGCCTTACAAGTCTTAATAAATGACTATGACTTAAAAGAACGTTTAACTATCATGACTGAAAAGGGCGTATATGGTAACTTATTTGACAACACAGAAGATAAATTCGGTACAGGGAATTTCCAGGTATTTGAAATGGAAGAATTAATGGCCAATAAACAAATTATGGCTACTACACTTAGTTATATGTTCCATAAAATCACCATGCAGCTTACAGGTGAATATCCAGCATTAATCGTACTTGATGAATCCTGGTTATTCTTAGATAATCCAATCTTTAAAGAACAAATTAGATCCTTCCTTAAAGATTTACGTAAAAAAAATGCAGCCGTTGTTATGGCCACACAAAACTTAACCGATTTAAAAGAAGATATGATTAACGTTATCGTAGAAAACGTGCATACCCGTATCTTCTTACCTAACAATGCTGCTACTGCAAAAACAGTAAAACCATTGTATGAAAACTTTGGATTAAATGATGTAGAAATTGATACAATTAGAAGTTTACAGCCAAAACGGGATTATTTCTATTCTTGCCCTACAGGACGGGCTATCTTCCGCTTAGATCTGCAGCCCATAGAAATTGCTTTCTATGGGGCTACTTCTAAAGATGATCAGCTTAAAGTAGAGCAGCTTAAACATTTATCTACATCAGATTTCATTGAAACCTGGATTGAATATAAAGAACGGATTTTTAACAAGCCTTTAATGTAGAAAGGAATTAGCCACCTATGAAAGCACCAGATGGTATAGCATTAATGAATCGATTAAAAGATCTATTACAAACATCTAAAAAGGCAAAAATAACAGCAGCTGTTGTAACATTCATGATGGTTACTACCTCTGCTAGTGCCTTATATTCAGTACGTGATGTGGCCGTATATAGAAAACTGGTACAACAAATACAGCAATATAAACAGATGATTGAACAAAATAAGGATCTATTAATGATGAAAGGCCTAGAAATTCTAGGCCTGGATAAAAAAATCATTAAACCAATCAATGATGAAGTCGATAAAGCGAATGACAAACTAAATAAAAAGTTTGATAAATTGAACTCTTTATTGAATGGTAAAAAAGATGGTAAAGAAGTAACGGCAGAAGAAGCAATTAATACTGAATTTATTGATTTATCTAAGACAGACACCGATAAAATTACACCAGATTTAGTAGCTAATTCGATTGTATCTAATAATCATAAACTAGAAGTGTTGAATAAAGAAATCATTGATCAAATGACTGCCATTCAAGAAGCCCAGGTACTGCAGCAAGAACGTATGAAAAAATTAATGCAATTAGCAGAACAAAATAAAGGCTTAAAAGGTAGTATTGATATTAACAATGAAATTAAGCAGGAACAGCTATTAGCGCAGCAATATAGTAACCAAATTGATGCTTTAACCGCTAAAAAACAATCCTTAAATCAAACGGTAGAGAGAATCAATGAACGTAACTCGGCAGCCTTAGCCGTTCGTTCTTGGAAAGAAATAAATTCTACACAAGCGAAAGCAAAAGCATTTATAGAGTCCAAAGAGCAATAAAAGGAGTAATTATTATGAATATGTCTAGTCTAGGATTCCTTGATGATTTTGCCAAAATGATACTTGCACATTGCGCTACGGCCGTAGATAACCTACTACCTCCTGTATTAGGGTTAATGGCTGTTATGCTCATGTGGAACATCATCACCAATTGGGATTTATATTGGGGTAAACAAGATTATAGTAAATTAATACCTTTACTTATTACTGCTACTTTTTTTGCAGCCTTAGCCCATTCCTGGGGTTTTGTACTAGATACAGTTTATCAATTTGGTAGTGAAGTAGCTATTACCGCTAGTAACAATAAAGGAACTATAGATGATAATAAGTTTTTAACAACTGTTACTCCTTCAATGATAGTCAATGAAGGGATTGATAATGCCATTATCGTATTTAAAGGTCATGTTTTTTTAGAAAAACCTATTGAAGCAGGAGAAAATAATGACGAAAAAGAAGAAGTTGCAAGAAAAATTGCAGCAAGTATGAAAGCTGGTATTACCGGTAATGTAATAAGTGGTTTATTTTATGCATTTATAACTTTATTATTATTCGGGTTTATTGCCATTTCGTATTTATATACTGTACTAGAGTTTTTTATTATTGGATCGTTATCAATGGCTCTCTTACCCTTTGGGTTACTTGATCGAACGAAAGCCATTGTCGATAAAATACTAAACTACTTTTTTGTCTCTGCTATTCGTATTGCCATCTTCTTGTTTTTAGTATTACTCATCAATCCAACAATAAAAAATGCTTTTAAAAATGCTAGTTTTGATGAAAGTGTTATTGGAATGAGTACATTATCTGCTATGGTTTCTCTATTTGCCCTAGCCTTTTTAGCCTTTAAAACGCCATCCTTTGCAGCCGCACTATTTAATGGTGCCATTAATAGTCCACCTAGCTTAACAGGGATTGGTGTACAAGCGGTACAAACAGCCATCATGTTAAAAACACTAGGAGCTAGTAAAGCTGCTGCAGCCACTAAAAAGGGTGGTGAAAAAGCAGTCGAAGAAGGAGTAGGAAATAGTGTAAAAGCAGGTTCATCATCTGGAACTGCTGCGATTAATACATCTAGACAAGATGTTATCCAAGATTCTAGTACGACGTCTTCCAATAAAGGGTCGATAACTACACAAAATAGTAATGCACAGGCAATAAACACTCCTACAAATGATTCTGTATCACAAACAGATACAACCCTTAATGGTACTGATCGAACACAAAAAGATACCGTTACCGATTCTGGAAACATACATGATACGAGTAGTAAAGATGATGGTACTTATTCAAGTGCTGTTACAGAATCTAGCGCTGAATCACCACGTCAACTAGTAGATAACTACCTTGATACAAGCGATGGTTCTGTTAAAGATGAAGGTTATTCTACATCTACACCAAGTAATACTACTCATCATAATGGTGGTGAATCTAGAGTACACGATATGATTCAATCTGAAAGCCAATCTATGATACAGCAAGATTCTAGTCAGTCAACGCAAACAACTACGGATCATGTGAAATCTACCATTCAAGAATTCAAAGTCCATGAATTAAAATCACAGGAAGAAAACAAAGAATAATAAAGGAGAGGGAGCTATGAAAAAAATCATAATAGTTATATTATCGGTAATGTCGATACTATTCATTTCTATAGTATTCACTGGCTGTAGCACACAAACAGCAGATGATCTAACAGGCGAATATATTATAGTCAAAGATGGAAAAGAGGTACAACAAGATAATAAACACTATTATCTTATGACTTTACAAAAAGATATAACTTATGAAAATAAACCTGCTGTAAAAATGAGATTTACAATTCAACGGTATAATCCAGACTTAGATAAGTACTACTATGTAAATCGTGATTTTTATATGGATCCAAAAGTTTTAAAATCATTTGATTCAGAGAAATATACATTTATTGTAGATGATAATAAAGGTATAACACTACATGGTGTTAAATATAAAAAAGTATCATCCACTACAGTAACAATAGAAGATACCAAATATACAGCTGATAATCTAATAAAAGATTTAGTCAAAATTCCTAAATTCTATGAAATGGATGATACACATATATCTGATCCATACAGTGGATTTACTACAGAATTAAGACAATATGTTTACTATTAAAGACTATGAAAGGGCAAATAATGAAACAACTACATAAAATTTTGTCCATTCTAGTATTAATAATTTTATTTTGTACCTGTATTGCATATGCGGATAGTATTCCTCATAGTAGCAGCGGTTGGTTCGGTGGCCCTGTTACCTCTCAATATGGCTACCGTGTCCATCCTGTAACAGGAGAGATAGGTTCTTTTCATGAAGGTATCGATTTAGGTATACCAGCTGATGTAAAAGCCCCTGCAGCTGCTGATGGTACAGTTACATTTGCTGGTTGGGCTGGTGGTTATGGTAATTATATTGTAGTAGAAATGGCAGATGGTACTAGTTTTGCATATGGCCATTTGAATGATATATGGGTTAATGTAGGTGATAAAGTAAAAAAAGGTGATATTATAGGTCTAGTTGGTTCAACAGGTAGATCAACTGGAGACCATATGCATATTGAACATATTGTAAATGGTGAAAGAGTCGATCCCTATGATTTTTATATTAAAGCAGGCTGGACTTTAGATGGTGCTGTACCATATGAAATGGGCAAGAAAAAAGATATTTTCAGAGATAAAGTCATTGATTTCCAAGCCTATTTTAATATGACTTTTGAAGCTGCTAATATTTTTGCCAATATATTAATAGCGATTACAAAAGCCATTAATATTGTGCAAAAATACGCACTCACTTTACTGTTATCGTTAATCATGCTGGATATTATTATCCGTTATACTTATGCCTTAGTAACCAAAAATAAACAAGGTTTTATTCAAGGTTTTACCACTCGTTTGATTCACTATAGCATAATTACTATATTGATATTATCCTGGTCTACGATAGCAGAATTCATTAAGAATTTTGCCTTTGAAGCAGCCGATACAGCGTATACAGGCCTTTACAACAATGAATACTTAATCGCTGATCCATCTGTCCTATTTTTACAGGTTGGGCATTTATACGAAGCTTATATAAAGCAAAGTACAATTGGTATCATTGGCATGGCTTCACCTAGTGTACAAGCTGTATTACTATCCCTACCTATTATTAGCGATATATTCTATTTCTATTATGCGCTAATTCTTGGTTTATTTACGCTTACCATCATATTTGCAGCATATATTGTATGTTATATTTCCTGGAATTTTGTTTATTTCTATTTGACTACCCTATTCTGTCTAGTAGGATTACCATTTTCCGCCTTTAAAATCACTAAAAAACAACCTACTATGATGTATAAATCACTAGGATTACAAGTGTTACATTTAGCAGTCATAGCTGTAACTTTTAATATGATGTATACCTATATGGCTACACTTTCACAAAATGAAGTAAGTCTTGGTAGTTTACTATATTGTATGGTACATATGGGCTGTCTAGCTGTATTTTTCCCAATAATTACAAGTAAGTTAAATGGTGCCTTTTCTGGTTAAGGGGGTATATGATGAAGTCAAAAACAAAACAAATAATAAAACTATCAATCTGTACCGCCCTAGCTGTATGTATTCTAGCCATTCCAGCGAATACAGAAGCCCGTTTTAGAGGTGGTAGCGTAAAGGATAATAGCGTTATACGGGCCATCGAAAACGAACTAGAGTATATCAAAAACCTGGTTAATATTAAAGAAGATATTACAGCTATGCAACGTGAATTATCACAAGCATTAGATCTAAGGTCTTTTATAGATGGTTTAAAGCAAGATTTTGTGTCTAAAATCAACACTACGTATCGTCAAGGTATATTCGCCTATGATAACCCTATAAAGGCCATAGAGGAGCAAATAGGAAATTATGAAGCTGTATTTACACGTGAAGCACTATCTAAGAGTGAAGAATACAATCAAAAGTTAGCCGATAAAACCGATCTATCTGCTTTGGATCGTATTACACAACTACTCAATCATAGTACAACGATCGTAAATAATGCGATTAAAATTACAGGTACGGTTGAAGATACAGGCAGTATGGGCGCTTCACAAAAAGAAACCATATTAGAAGCTACAGAAGCAGAGCAAAAAATTGATAGTACCTCTATTAAGATTAATAAAACCATGTCTGATTTAATCAATGAAAATACCAAAAAAGAAAATCAGCGTGATACACAAAAAGCTATCCCCTATTTCTCTAATCCAGAAGATCCAGATTTTAAGAAAAAACGAAATGAAGAATTAGAAAAAATGGGAATACATAATCATAAGCTACCATCCTTTACTAGTGACTAATTCGGTAATTTATGGTATAATAATAAAGTATCAAAGGTGATGTTCCTTTCTGGGCGGCATTGGGCTTCGGGCAGGAAATGCAAAACGGAAAACAGGGTTAACGGCTCCACCCCTTAACCCTGTTTTGGTTTACTTGTGTGTTAACAACAAGATAAGCATTAACAAGACAATTAATTCTGTTGTAGTCATTATCATCACCACCTTTACATTAAATAGCTCACTCCAATGCAACAAAAAATAGGTACCTTGTCAGTCCTTTACGGATTGTACAGGGTACCTATTTTTTGTTACTATTTTTACCTTATAAAAGGTGGTGATGGAAATGACGGAATACGTACGCAAGAAAACGAAAACAAATAATAATCTTATTATGATATAGTCCTGTTTTGTGTTTTGCATTGGGGGCAAGCCCAGAAAGGAACATCTTACCATATAATAATGTGGCCACCTGGCGTGGCCTTTGCCATCCTTTTTCCATAGAAAAAAAGAAGCATTATAGCTTCTCTTTTTCTGCATTATTAAGTTATATATTATTTATCATATGGTGCATAAATTATGTTATATAATTCGGTCAAATCCTCTAATAATGGATTATTAGGTATGTTTCCCAGGCCTTGAAATATAAATACAGCTTTCATATATTCGATAAATTGTAATTTATCGTATTCTTCTTTATATACTCTATATCTAGCTGCAGAACTATGGGCTTCTGATAACATATCATCAAATCGTAACTTGAAATAATCCTGCTGAATTGGTGAAATAGTTCTTATAAAATCCTCATGTACAAAAATAGTTAGCATAATTTTTACCTCTTTCTCTAACTCTATAAGGCCCCTTGCCTTATCTCTATATTTATTATACCACTCATTGGGTGATATTGCAACATATTTTTATGTTTTATAGCATATTTTAATATAAAAATATATAAAAAAAGAAGCCTTGCGGCTTCTCTTTTTTTTTAGAACTCCTCAATCAAAACGCCCTTTTCTGTTTCTGTATAACCAGAAGTAGAAAAATCATGTGCATAACCTTCCCAATCAATATATGGCGCTAATTCATCTGGGATTGTATAACATTCTTTTGCTAACATTTCACAATATTCAGCCATTGTGTAATTTTGCATTAATGTATATCGTTCTTCTTCTACAGCTTCTTTAGCTTCTTCAAAATTACTAGTTACTGAATTATATACCGCTATAAATAGATCTTCTTTATATTGATCATCTTGTAAATACTCTATATATTCGGCTAACTCTTGAATATCGCTATAGCTGCTATATTCATTAATTGGTAAAGATTCTAAATCTGTATAATTGTCTATATCTGTAATAATAATTTCTTCTGGGTTTCCAATCTTAGCTAGAACTTTTTTCCACTCATCATAATCACAAGGGAACTCAACCCAACAACCTACCATGTTACCTTCGTTTAATTCGCTTAAATTTTCAACGAATACAGAGAAAATAGTGTTTGTTTGCATAATTTTTACCTCTTTCTTTAAATCTATAAGGCCCTTCGCCTTATCTCTATACTTATTATACCACTCATTGAGTGGTAATGCAACATATTTTTATGTTTTAAAGCATATTTTTATATAAATTTATTTACGCAGATCATACTTTCCCCTGTCGATAAAAAACTTGTACTTACGGTAGTATATCTATAAAAATCAAAGGATCCAACGCAACAACAAGAAAGAAAAATTTAATATGCCACATCTTCAAAACGCACGTACCCTGGTTATCTATGAAATTCTATATTCATCGATTCCGATACAAGCGCAGCGGTATTGTCAATCGATGAATGTAGAATTTGACCAACGCCCCCAAGATTGGGGGCTAGCGGTAGAGGGTTGAAAAAAAGGGCTAGACATGATGTATCATGTTTAGCCCTTTTTTCTTTTTATTTAGACCATTGTTCTATATATTGCTTAATAGTATTTATAGCATTTCTATTAATTTTAATTCGAATAACAGGATTTTGATAAAATAAGTCTTGTTGTTCAATTTGTTCTATACAAACATATCTTTTATCAAGGCTAATTAATTTAACAATATCTTTATGTTGATTAATTAGTTCCTTTACTTCTTTCTCAAATTTAGCTCGATCTGCTTCATCTTCTATTAAATTAAGTCTTTTTTCTCTTTCAGCTTCAATTTCTTCAATAGTAGAAAATGTAGCTTTACATTCAGATGTTAAATAGTTTTTATGACCCCAGAAAATACTACCATCCTTTCCTGTGCGTTTAACCAGTTCTTGACCACACTTAGGACAAACTATTTGATTCTTTTTTTCTTCAATTAAATTACTTTGACTTGCTTCTACATCAATAGTATCAATTTCATCATTACATTTATAATGCTGCGGTTTAAAAGAAAACTCTAAAAATTTAATTACCCTTCCATCTTTTATTTTATTTACTTTTAAGTCTATAAAATTATCAGAAAGCTCTTTTAATACTATCGAAAGAATTTTATCTGTAATCTTTCTCATAGTATATGATTCTGGAACATTCAATAACCGTTTAAATTCATCTACTGAAACTTTATAATAACCAGTATGTTTATATTGTTTTAACAGTCTAAACATATGTTTAGAATATATAGAAGATAGCTCATTAAATTCTTGTAATTCAAACAATGTAAAGTTTTTAGAAAGATTATTCAAAATATAAGAATAATCGCTATTAGTATTAATGGTAACAATTTTTTCATTTACATGAATTTTATAACTAGTAAATAGAATAAATTTCTCAATTTTATTCTTATCCCTAGTTTCTAATCTTAATCGTAATAACTTGTCATAGACAGATTCTAATATTTCTTCAAACTTTTTATTTGATTCAAAACGATCTGGAATTATTTTTTTTATATCATTATAGGAAAGTGTTATTTCACCAGTTCCTTTATCTTTCATTAGTAAACATAATGAGAAAAAAATATTTAATTCCCTTTGTGAAAAATCATTAAAGGCTATTAAATTCATATCATTGTGATATTTAATCATAAAAGTATACCTTTGTTCTATTTTTGCTAAATTATTCATAAAAGGCCCACCTCTTTTTTAGGTACCCTTTTTATGCTAAAGTATATATAAGGGTACTTGTGAAATATATTTATCAGATTGCACTTTTAATATATATTATAAGTCCCCTTAAAGTCAATATAGAGGGGACTTATAAGTCCCCTCTATTTTCACTATAAGGGTACCCATTCTGCAGAAAATGGGAACCTATGCTGCAGAAAACGGGGACCTATACTGCAGAAAATGGGGACCTATACTGCAGAAAACGGGGACCTATATACCTTATTAAGATATATAAATACTAACTTTATAAGCCCTCTAAAAGAATAAAAAAAATAAAAATATATAAAAAGAAAAAAAAAGAAAAAAATACAAATACAGAAAAAAGGTACTTAAATGAAATTTTAATGAAATATATTTTTCTCCTTTTTCTTTTTTTTAATCGGAAGATGTCCCTTTATAGGTCGGAAAATGTCTCCTTATTATTAATCAACTAATCAAAATAAAATGTATACCTACTATCTAGTTATCAATAAAATGCGAAAATTTAACTCACAAGCGATTTTTATATTTTTATAGTGTATTTCATCATAAAGATTATAAAAACGCCATATAAAGCAAATAAATCAATTTTAGCTATTTGCTTTATAATCAATTTTTAGATCATCCCCTACCGCCTGCCCCATTCTTTGGGGCGTTGGTCAAATTCTACATTCATCGATTAACAATACCGCTGCGCTTGTATCGGAATCGATGGATATAGAATTTCTATGATCGCCAGCGTACGGTAAACTTATTATGATAATTTACTTGTTTGATGAATTAAACTACCGTATAATATAAGTGCATAATTTTTACAAGCACATATTAACTACTATTTTTACTAGCTAGTTAATATGTGCTTTTTATATATTTTTATGTTTTAATATATTTATTTATATATTAAAACATAAAAATATGTTTACAAAACACCCATTGAGTGATATAATATAAATAGATAAAATATTTTATTTATAGATGAAAGGTATAGTTGGTAATTGAAAGAGAGGTTAATTATGGATTATGGATTAAATTTATATTTACTACCTATTGGTATGTTTTTTGCATTAATAATGATTACATTTTTTATTGCTGATATATGGGGAAAATTATTCATATCAGCAATAGGATTATTTACTACTATTTGTTTCTTTATTATTAAATCAGAACCTATGCATAATTTTATTTTATACTTAGATCATTTAGGGATTACAAATAGTATATATTGGATAATATATGAATTAAGTTTACCGATTCTTATATTAGTAGTTATACCAATAAGAAATGCTACGATAGAAAAATCATTAACAATTAAGTTATGTATAATGGCTTTACTTATGATTATTTTTACTATTCTTGCATTACCTATTTTAGCTAATTTTGCTTATAAAATTAATCCTTAGTAAATAGAAATAGTACATCTTACTATGTTAAGATGTGCTATATTTTTATGTTTTAAAATATATTTTTATATAAAAAGACATAAAAATATATTTACGTAACACCCAATGGGTGTTATAATATAAGTATAGAAAAAGGTACCTATTCTATTAAGGAGATTGTTATGGATAAAAATATATTTAAAGAAGCTCGGCTTGCAGCAGGT
>ENA-OPWW01000572-OPWW01000572.1-human-gut-metagenome-genome-assembly--contig:-NODE-572-length-17781-cov-1.415773_pt1 | contig 17781 bp, 13 predicted proteins | sample MGYA00241513_ERZ502018 | MGnify/ENA primary metagenome ERZ502018 (study PRJEB25962, sample SAMEA2042987) | human gut metagenome | biome: human gut; feature: human-associated habitat; material: faeces...
TAAAGGTGACAGACAAGGATGGTAACAGTGCAACTCTTAAACAGCTTGACTTGGATGCTAAACGCAAAAAAGCTACATTAACAGGTGATTTTGCTGCGGAAAATCTGCCTTACAAGGTCACTTTGGGCAATGATAGTTTTAAAACGTCTGAGAGTTGGCAATTGAAGGATGCGCTCTACAGTTACGATGGTGAATTGGGTGCCCGTCTTCAAGAGAATGGTACTAAGGCACATGTGACACTTTGGTCACCAAGTGCTAATCAAGTAGATATCATTGTCTATGATAAGAATAATCAAGACAAGGTGCTGGCTGAACACGCTCTAAGCAAAGGGCCTCGAGGTACTTGGCAAGCTGACCTACTTGCGACTGATTTTGGCCTTGAAAACTTAACAGGTTATTTCTATCAATACCGCATTAAACGTGGTGATCAGTCAGTAATTGTTCTTGATCCTTATGCGAAATCTCTGGCAGCTTGGAATAGTGACGATGCCAACAAGGGACCTGAACACAAGATTGCCAAGGCTGCCTTTGTAGATCCTGCTAATTATGGACCAAAAGACCTTGACTACGCTAAGATTCCTAACTTTAAATCTCGAGAAGATGCCATCATTTATGAGGCTCATGTCCGAGATTTCACCTCTGACAAGGCTATCTCAACTGAATTGAAGCACCAGTTTGGTACTTTTGCAGCCTTTGCGGAGCGTTTGGATTATCTTAAAGACCTTGGGGTTACTCATATTCAGCTTTTGCCAGTATTGAGCTACTATTTTGTTAATGAATTGCAAAATGGCAAACGTTTGGATGCCTATGCTTCAAGCGATAGTAACTACAACTGGGGCTATGATCCACAAAACTATTTCTCTTTGACGGGTATGTATTCTGAAAACCCTAGTGATCCAGCTAAACGTATTGAAGAATTCAAGAATTTAGTTGAAGCTATCCATGCCCATGGTATGGGTGTTATCTTGGATGTGGTTTACAATCATACAGCCAAGACAGCTATTTTTGAAGACCTTGAGCCAAATTACTATCACTTTATGGATGCTGATGGCACTCCTCGTTCAAGTTTTGGAGGCGGTCGTCTAGGTACGACTCACTATATGAGCCGTCGTGTCTTGGTAGATTCTATTGCTTATTTGACTAAGGAATATAAAGTAGATGGTTTCCGTTTTGATATGATGGGTGACCATGATGCTGAAAGTATCGAGCAAGCATACAATACTGCACGCGCCCTTAATCCAAATCTCATTATGCTTGGTGAGGGTTGGGTGACTTATGCTGGCGATGAAAATAGCCCTGTTCAGCCTGCGGATCAGTCTTGGATGAAAGACACAGATACCGTAGCTGTATTTTCAGATGATATTCGAAATACTCTCAAATCAGGTTATCCAAACGAGGGAACACCGGCCTTCATCACAGGTGGAAAACGTGATATTAATAAGGTTTTTGATAATATCAAGGCACAACCAACTAACTTTGAGGCTGATTCACCAGGAGATGTTATCCAGTATATTGCTGCTCATGATAATTTGACCCTTTTTGATATCATCGCCCAATCAATCAAGAAGGATCCAAGCAAGCCTGAGAATAATGCTGAAATTCATCGTCGCTTGCGTCTAGGAAACCTTATGGTCTTGACTGCTCAGGGAACACCATTTATTCACTCTGGTCAGGAATACGGCCGCACCAAACAGTTCCGTGATCCTGCCTACCGCTACCCTGTATCTGAGGATAAGGTGCCGAACAAGTCACACCTCTTAGTTGATGAAAAGGGTAATCCATTTGACTATCCTTACTTCATCCATGATTCTTATGATTCTAGTGATGCGGTTAACCATTTTGATTGGACTAAGGCGACTGATAGCCAGGCCTTCCCAGAAAATACGAAAACTCGTGCCTTTACCAAAGGGTTAATTGCCTTACGTAAGTCGACAGATGCCTTCAATTTCAAATCTAAAGCAGATGTGGATGCCCGTGTGACGCTATTGACAGTTCCTGGTCAGGACAATGTCGCTCAAGAAGATTTGGTATTAGGATACCAAACAATTGCTTCCAATGGAGACCGTTACCTTGTCTATGTCAATGCTGATAGCAAGGCTCGTCAGTTTGATTTGAGTAAGCTTACAAATGGTCTATCCTATATGGTTTTAGCAGATGGCAATCAAGTTAATCTATCTGGAATTAGTGAGCTGTCAGGTGTGACAATCGATAATCATATTTTGACTTTGGATCCATTAACAGCGACTATTATTCGTTTAACCAATGCTCAGACACCAACTGAGGAAGTAGCTAAGCCTTCTGAGAAGACTGAGTCATTTGGTGGAAAAGAGACTGAGGTAACTAAAACAAGTGTCAAGACCTCAAGTCAAGAGGACCTTGTCGGAGATGCTGATCTTGTTAACCATGGCAATGGTCAGGCTAAGACTGAAGCTAGTCGTCAAACTGATAAGCAACTGCCATCTACTGGTGAAAAGACAAATCGTGGACTCTTTGTAACAGGTCTCTTAAGCATTCTAAGCCTAGGATTCCTTCGAAAACGTCGAACAAAATAATTAGTAACAACAGGTTATTTCCTGTTGTTTTTCTTTTATTTAGAATCATTCTTATCTGCTCTTTAGAATAGTTCTTAAATAGCCTAAAACCGTTGACAGTGCTGGTTTCTTCTGTTAGTTTAGAATAAGTTCTCTTACATATGAGAGACCATTATTGACTTATCATCGTTCGTTTTTCATATCGAAATAACAAACGATTCACATATATAACGACAAATGTCGAACACTATCTTGAAAATAGGAGACATTCATGAAAAAACTTAACAAACTTGGTGTTGTTCTTTTGGCATCAGGGCTTTTATTGACGGCTTGTGCCAAATCTGGTAATTCAAGTAATTCTAGCTCAACTAGCTCAAAACTCACAGCCAGTGAGCAAAAACAATTGAAGCAGGCTACAAGTGATTACAAGACTTTCGTTGAAGGCGAAATCGATCAGCTTTTGAAAGATACTGAAGGATTCAGTGAAACCCTCAAGTCAGGAAATCTTGAAGAAGCTAAGAAACAATACCCATTGGTTCGTATGGCTTACGAACGTTCAGAACCAATTGCCGAAAGCTTTGGTGAGTCTGATGTGAAAATCGACTACCGTTTGGTTGATTACATGGACGAAAATAAATCAGAAGATGGCTGGTCAGGTTTCCACCGTATTGAACGTATCATGTGGCAAGACAACACGACAGAGGGTACAGATGCCTATGTAGATCAATTGGTTAACGATATTAAGGAACTCAAAGCTAAAATTGCAACTGTTAAAGTCACTCCAGATATCATGTTGACTGGAGCTGTAGACCTTCTTAACGAAGTGGCTACTCAAAAGATTACAGGTGAAGAAGAGGTCTTTTCACATACCGATCTTTACGACTTCCGTGCCAATATTGAAGGGGCAGAAAAAATCTTTGAACTCTTCAAACCGTTGATCCAAAAGAAAGATGCTAAACTTGTGAAGACTCTGGAAACTGAATTCAAGAATGTCAATGGTCTTTTGGACAAACACATGACTGATGAGAAAAACTATAAGTCTTATACAGATTTGAGTGAGGCAGATACTAAGGAATTGGCCGAAGCTGTAACTAAACTTGGTGAACCATTATCACAAATGGGTGTTATCCTAGATGGGAAATAAGAAAAATGACTGACGAAAAATTTTTAGATAAAAAAATGGACCGTCGTGAATTTCTTAAAAAAGCAGGTATTGGAGGGGCTGGGCTTGCGCTTGGTCTTTCTGGTGCATCTGCTTTTTTCGCTAATCAGGATAGTTCAACAAAAAAAGCCCTAGATGGGGATGAAGATATTAGTTTTTTTGGTAAGCATCAGGCTGGGATTACGACTCCCATGCAGAAGGCTTGCTACTTGGTGGTGCTAGATCTTCACACAACTGATAAAAAAGAAGTGATTCAGCTTTTTAAAGACTGGACAGACTATAGTAGTAAATTGGTCGAAGGAGAGCTGGTCAAAAAAGATGGTTCTAATGACCTCTTACCTCCAACAGATACAGGTGAAACAGTGGGGCTCAACCCCTATCGCTTGAGCCTTACTTTTGGTGTTTCGGCTGATTTTCTTAAGAAACTTGGTTTGGAATCCAAGCGTCCTAAGCTCTTCCGTGATTTGCCTCCATTTCCAAAGGAGCAGTTGCAGGACAAGTATACAGGTGGAGATATCGTCATTCAAGCCTGTGCAGATGATGAACAGGTAGCCTTCCATGCTGTCCGTAATCTGATTCGCAAAGGTCGAAATAAAATAACCATGAAGTGGAGCAAATCTGGTTTTGCAGCTATCGGAGACCGTAAGGAAACGCCTCGAAATCTCTTTGGTTTCAAGGACGGTACTGCCAATGTTACGACTGAAAAGGAATTCGACAAGGTTGTCTGGACGGATAGTAAGGATTGGATGAAGGGTGGGTCTTATATGGCTCTTCGTCTAGTACAGATGCACTTGGAGACTTGGGATCGTACCAATTTGCAGGAGCAGGAAAACACCTTTGGTCGCTATAAGGAATCAGGTGCTCCTTTTGGTAAGAAAGATGAGTTTGACGAAGTAGATCTCTCAAAACTACCAGTCGATTCGCATGTCCGTTTGGCTAAAGAAGTAGACCTTCCTATCTTACGTCGTTCCTATTCTTATTCTGATGGCATTGATGAGAGAACTGGCCAATTTGATGCAGGTTTGATTTTCATTGCCTACCAGAAGGATCCAGACCGTTTTGTTAAAATTCAGACCAATCTTGGTGCTGTAGACAAGATGAATGAGTACATTACCCATATCGGAAGTGGGTTATTTGCTTGCTTTGCTGGCGTGGAGAAAGGAGGCTACCTTGGTCAAGCACTCTTTGAATAAACTCCTCGTTTTGCTTGGACTTCTAGCTCTATTTTTGACCTATCCAGTTGCTGCTGAATCCTATAGCGATCTCTATATCAAAATCACAGATGCAACAACAGCTGTTCAAAACAAGGATCAAGCAAAAGCTAAGGAATTAGTCGGTGAGATTAAGACTGATTTCGAAACAAAAGAAAATCATGATTCCAAGGCTGGTAAAAAAGTCAGCAAGGCTCTTGATATTAAAGGTGACGTGACAGAAGAGGACCTAACCTCTATCTCGTCAGCCCTTCTTAAATTTGAGAAAGAGCAAAATCCTGTTGACTTGGGTGCCGAAAAGGAAAAACTTGAGACCCGTCTCAATCCTTATTTCAAGAACTTACAGGATGCCATTACGGCTAAAGACCTAACTGCGACCCGCAAAACTTATGGCGAATTGAATAATGCTTGGACGCGAAATGAAGCTGTTGTCCGTGACCATAGTACTGCCTACTACGGCAAGATTGAGACGGCCATTTCACTTTTGCGAAGCAGTATTGAGACGGAGCCTACTGATTTCACCAGCATCCAGTCATCTTACGATGATCTCAAGGGTGGGATTGATGACTTTATCAAGGGCGTCCCTCTTGATAGTAAAAGCTCAAGTTTAACCCTAAAAGATGGTATTAAACTCTTGGAAAAAGCTCTTGGTCAATTCCAATCAGGTGATGAAAAAACGGCTGCGGCAACTATGAAGAAGTTCATTACTATCTGGCCAACCATTGAAGGTGATGTAAGCACGACTAACCCTAGCCTCTATACGCGCGTGGAGAGTGAAACACCGGTTATCATGGTTAAGGGGAAAGAAAAAGCTTATCAGGACAAACTGCAAGCCTTGATTACAGACCTAGCAGCTATCGATACCAGTGCTTCTTATAATGCCTTTGATTCCATGTTGATTCTCTTACGTGAAGGGGTTGAAGCCCTCCTCATTGTTATGGCTCTTGTGACAACTCTTAAGGCAGCCAAGATGCGTAAGGGACTCAAATGGGTTTATGGTGGAGCCATTGCTGGTGTTCTTGCCAGCGCACTTATAGCTGTTATCTTACAAGTTGTCTTTCCAGCTGTGACCTCAGGGGCTAACCGTGAAATTATTGAAGGTGGCGTTGGTATCTTTGCAGTTGCGATGATGATTCTGATTGGAATTTGGCTCCACAGCAAGTCTTCAGTCAAACAGTGGAATGACTTTATGGACCGTAAGATGAAGACAGTGACGGCTACTGGAAGTTTTGTATCCATGTTTGCCCTCAGTTTCTTGGCTGTCTTCCGTGAAGGTGCCGAGACTATTCTTTTCTATGTTGGTATTATCCCACGTATCACGACAGCTAATTTCTTGATTGGTATTGCTTTAGCCATTGCAGTTCTTGTTATTATTGCCGTTGCTATGACTAAAGCTAGTCACTATATTAAACCTCACCGCATTTTCTTTATTTTGACCTGGTTGATTTATGCCTTGGCCTTCAAGATGCTCGGTGTCAGCATTCATGCCCTTCAGTTGACTAATATGATGTCCAATCATTTGATTATTGGTTTCCCAACAATTGATTGGGCTGGTATCTATCCTAGCTGGGAAGTCCTAATTCCACAACTTATCTTTATTGCTATTATTGCCTTTGTGATGGTGAAACAGCATGGTAAGAAGTAAGGACGAGATGACCATTGTTGAGCATCTGGTGGAATTTCGAAGACGTTTTATTGCAGTAGTGATTTGCTTTTTCCTAGTTTTCTGTATCACTCTGTTGTTTGCCGGAGAGCTCTATGCTTATCTGACTAGAGGATTTAATAAGCCCTTATTGATTCTAGGACCTAACGATATTCTCTGGATTTACATTAACTTAGCCAGCCTTATGGCTTTTACAGTCACTTTGCCTTTTACCACCTACCAGATTTGGCAGTTTGTGAAACCTGGTTTGAGGGACAATGAAGCGCGTGCCATTTTTGCCTATATTCCAGCAACTTTTGTCTGTTTTGTATTAGGTTTGGCTTTTGGTTATTATTTTGTTAGTCCTGCTATCTTAGAAGTGCTTTTAAAACTAGGAGAAGGGCTCTTTGATACACAAATTACAGCACAAAACTACCTTAGTTTTTTACTGCATACGACCGTGCCTTTAGCTGTTCTCTTTGAACTTCCCGTAGTTGTTAGTTTCCTAACCTCTATTGGTATATTGACACCAGTATTTTTGACACGCTATAGACGCTATGCTTACTTTATTCTCTTGGTTTTGGCAGTTGTTTTGACACCAGCCGACTTTATTAGTGACTTGGCTATGACTGCTCCCTTAATCTTACTCTATGAAGTTAGCGTAACTCTTAGTAAGCTCATTTATAAACGTAAACAAAGAAAATATAAAGATAAATAGAAAGGAAATCTCATGGGAATTCTACGTGATATCGGAGCTCCAGGACTTATCATCATTGTCCTAGGAGCCCTCCTCATCTTTGGTCCTAAACGCTTGCCAGAACTCGGTCAATCTATCGGTAAAATGCTAGCCGAGTTTAAAGCAGCCGTAAATAAAACTGATGATGATAAAAAAGACGAAGAAGACAAGACTAAAGACTAAGATCTCTATCTAAAGGTTATCTTCAAGTTTCTTGACAATTCTAAGCTTTTATGACATAATACACTTGTATTGAATAGTAAGTCTATATCATAGGCAAGAAAAGACCCCAAGCTAACTTCCACATAAGCTCGGGGTCTTTTTTAGCACTATCTATCCTTGTTTAACCACTTGTCGATCAGACGAAGGATAACACCGACCACAATAGGTCCGATGATAGTTTTGAATAGTAAATCCATCATAGGCAAACTCACCTCCCTTCGTAGGCGGTGTCGAGGTGCCAAAGGATATTATATCATAGATTGAAAGAGATATGTTTAGTGAGTGATAGGAAGTATTAGTTAGAATGTAGGTTAATCATGCCAAACAAAAAATCAGCCTCTTGAGCTGATTTTTTTATCTTACAAACTGATACGTTTTTCTGTTTCAGCATCGAAGAAGTGACCTTTAGCAACGTTGAAAGTAAGGTTAACTTTTTCACCTGGATTATGGAAGTCACGCGCATCAACACGGGCAGCAAACTCAGTTTCCCCAAGTTTTAGGTAAAGCATTGTTTCTGCACCAAGAAGCTCTGAAACAACGACTTCAGCATCTACATTGGCATCTGGATAAACTTCTTGAACAATTGGACGGCTTGAAACATCTTCAGGACGGATACCAAAGATAACTTCCTTGCCTTGATAACCCGTTTCTTTCAAGATTTTAGCTTGTCCTTCAGAAATTACAATATCCAAGCCTTCAGAGTTAGTGATACGGTTGCCATCAACCTTAACATTGAAGAAGTTCATAGCAGGACTTCCGATAAATCCGGCAACAAATTTATTAGCTGGCTCATTATAAAGTTCTTGAGGGGTACCAATTTGTTCGATACGACCGATAGTACCAGAACCATCAGGATTTTTAGTAGAACTCATGATAACGATACGGTCAGCAAGAGTCATAGCTTCTGTTTGGTCGTGGGTAACGTAGATAGTAGTTGCACCAATATTACGAGTAATTTTAGCAATTTCAGCACGCATGGTCACACGAAGCTTAGCATCCAAGTTTGAGAGAGGTTCATCCATAAGGAAGACTTTAGCATCACGAACGATAGCACGTCCCATAGCAACTCTCTGCTACACGTTGACGTTGACCACCAGATAGGTCTGCAGGCTTACGATCTAAGAACTCAGTCAAACCAAGGCTAGCAGCAGCTTCACGCACACGTTTGTCGATATCGTCTTTTTTATATTTACGAAGTTTAAGACCAAAGGCCATATTTTCATAGACAGTCATGTGTGGGTAAAGTGCGTAGTTTTGGAATACCATGGCAATGTCACGGTCTTTTGGTGATTTGTCATTAACCACTTCACCATCGATATAGAGTTTACCTTCTGTGATTTCTTCGAGACCAGCAACCATACGGAGAGTTGTTGATTTACCACATCCTGAAGGACCTACGAAAACGATGAATTCCTTGTCTTTGATATCGATACTGAAATCTTCGACAGAGTAGTGAGTTGCATTTGGGTATTTTTTGTAAATTTTATCCAGTTTAAGAGTTGTCATATCATTTATCCTTTATTATTTAACTGATCCGCCGGTTACACCTTCAACATAGTATTTCTGCATGAAGATAAAGAGAAGGGTGATTGGGATGGCGATGATAATAGCACCTGCGGTAAATGGAAGGAACCATTCATTGATAGCGTCTTGGTTAAGCATTTGATAGAGTCCAAGGGCAACCGTATATTTATCTTTAACGTCACCGAGGATAACAGATGCAAAGATGAAGTCTACCCAAGGTCCCATGAAGGCCATGAGGGCAGTGTAGACGATGATTGGTTTAGAAAGTGGCAAGGTAATCTTAGTGAAGATTTGAAGACGAGTTGCGCCATCAATCATTGCTGATTCATCCAATGAGTAAGGAATGGTATCAAAGAAACCTTTCGCAATGTAGAAACCTAGTGCAGCCCCAGCAGAATAAACCAAAACCAAAGATGTCAAGGTTTGTGTCAAATTGAGGGCCTTCAAAATGTAGTAGACCGCGATCATTGACATGAATCCAGGGAACATGTTAAGCACAAGTGCCAACTTCAAGAAGCCATTTCTGTGTTTGAATTTAATACGACTAAGTGAGTAGGCCATCCCTACGGTAATCAAAGTTGAGAGGATACATGTACATGTGGCAACGATGAAAGTATTGATGAACCATTTTCCGAATGGATAAGCATCGCTGGTAAACAGTTTAATGTAGTTATTAAATGTGTAAGTCTTAGGGAAGAAGTAAGGCACCGCATTAGCTCCTTCACCACGGAAACTTGTAAGGAAGATCCAAATAATAGGAATCAACCAGATAACAGCTAGAACTGTCAATAGAATATAAGTACCAGTTAGGTAAAGATTTTTCTTACGTTTCATTATTTAGCAGCCCCTTCCTTGAATGAAGATGATCTTGTGTAGGCCAAGAGACTGAATGTTGCAGAGATGGCGAAAATCAAGATACCGATAACAGATGCCAAGTTGTAGTCTTTAGCGCTAACAGTCAGTTTGTAGAGCCAAGTTACCAAGAGGTCAGTTGAACCCGCTTGATAGTATTCAGAGTTAGTAGGTCCACCACCAGTAAGGAAGTAGATAACGTTGAAGTTATTGATATTACCGATGAATTGTTGAATCAATGATGGTGCCATGATCAAGAGAATTTGTGGAAAAGTGATGCTCTTGAAGATTTGGAATTTGCTTGCTCCATCAATTTCAGCAGCTTCAATCTGCTCAGTTGGCAAGTTCATGATGATACCAGTTGCGACCAACATTGTGAATGGAATACCAATCCACATATTAACAAAGATAATAGAGAACTTAGCCCAGAGAGGGTCAGTCAAGAATGGAATTGGTCCATTAGTGAGATGCAAGGTTTGAAGCAAACCATTCAAAGGACCATGGTCATTAAGGAAATTACGCATCAAAAGAAGGGATACGAACTGAGGAACGGCGATAGTGATAACAAAGAGTGTACGCCATACTTTCTTGAATTTAAGCCCCTTAGTGTTGAGCAAGAGAGCAAGGACAATACCGAAGAAGAAAGTTGTTGCTGTTGCAGCAACTGCCCAAATCAAGGTCCATGTCAAAAGTGGGAAGAAAGTACCAGCCATACGACCTTGTAAAACTTCACCAAAACTTGAGAAACCAACCCAGTCAAAGAGTGATTTAGGTGCTGGGTGATTGTGGTCAAAGTTAGTAAAGGCCAAACAGATCATGTAGATCAAAGGCAAGATTGTGAAGAGCAAAACTCCAATCAATGGGACAGTCATAAGCCCCATGTGGAAACGACCATCAGCCAAGGTCTTGAAGTCTTCAATGAAGTTAGGAACTTTACGTCCAGACTGTTTGAGAGCCATGAGATGACGAGCACTCTTAAGGTTACACCAGTAAATATAAGCAAAAACGGCACAGAAGATTAATGATGCAAGTCCAAAAATCAACAAGAGCATAGAGTTATCTCCAGCGACCTGAACAGTAAGCTTAACTCCATTAACCTCTTTAATAGCCTCACCTTGTTCTTGAGTCCCCAAGGTAATCATACCTTTAAGTGCAGGGATGATTTGAATAACGAAGGCTACTAAGAAGGCAATCTCAGAAAGGATAATTTGACATCCCATGTACCTTCTTTGAAGACCTGGCGCATAGGAGTTGTGTCGTAGATTGTTTGTGACATAGATATCTCCTCAGATAAATGTTTAATTAGTGATAGATAAAGAGGCTAGGAACCTGACCTGCCTCTTTACCTTCTCATAGTTAGGATTCTTATTTAGCTGCTGCCAAATCTTTATCAAATTGTTGTAATTTAGTAAGGAATTGGTCTTCCTTGATTTTACCGTTATATGCATCACTCATAAGAGCAGCACTTTCAGTCCAGAAGACTGACATTTGACTAAGTTTAGGCATAACAGTTGTGTACTGATCAGATGAACCCATAGTAATTACAGCTTGTGCAAGTGCATCCTTTTGAACAGCTTCAGAAGCTTGAACTTCTTTGTTAGCTGGGATGATGTGACGGTCTTCATTAGTGAATTGGTTGTTTTGACTGTCTTTGCTTGTCAATGCTTGTGCCAATTGGTAAGAAGCAGCGATACGTTCTGCGTTACCTTTAGATGGTGTTTGGTTAACTGCGTAAAGTTTAACACCCATGAAGGCTTTTTGTTGAACGTCTTGACCACCGATATTAACTGTTGGGTAAACAGCAACACCAAGATTGTCTTTACCAACAGCTTTAGCAGCTGCAGCGTAGTCCCATGGTCCTGATTGGAAAGCATCAACAGAACCATCTTCGAATTTAGCCATCATATTAGCTGAATCGACATTAACAAAGCCTTTATTGTCTTTTTGAGCTGCGATAAACTTAAGAACATTCACACCAGCTTCGTTACCCCAGTTAGTACCTTTCACATCTTCACCGTTAGGACCAAAGAGTGTGTCACCAACTGAAAGGAAGAGAGGAGCAGTTACGTAAGCGTTAACTTCTTTCAAGTTGCTACCAAATTTAGCTTTAGAAGTGATTGTTTCATATGATTTCACATCTTCTTCATTAAGTTTAGATTTGTTGTAGTATGTAACTTGAGTTTCGATACCGTATGGGAAGGCGTAAGTTTTACCTTTGTATTGAGCACCTACAGCAGCTTGTTCAGTATCTTGCTCAGCAATTTCTTTTGAGTATTGCTCTGGGATTTCTTGGATAGCTCCAGCGTCTACCAATTTACCGAGTTGGTCATGTGGAAGTGAGAAGACATCTGCAGCAGTAGAAGCGTCCTTAGTCAAGTTTTCTTGAGCATTTGGATCTTCCATTTCAACCATATCAACTTTGTAACCAGATTTCTTTTCAAACTGTGCTACTGTATCTGAGTAAGATTTCTTAGCACCAGTTGGTACCCAAAGTTTCAAAGTCTTGCTATCTGAGCTTGAGCTCTTGCTTGAGTTTGAGCCACAAGCTACCGAGAGCGATCCAGCCACAAGTAATCCAGCACTACCAAGTAATACCTTTTGCCATTTTTTCATTTCTATTTCCTCCAGAAATTTAGTTTACGATAAACATTACGCAACCGTTTCCACAATCTGTCAAGTATTTTATAAAAAAATTTTTAACTTTTTGCAAACGATTGCAAAAATCGCCTGTTTAGTTTATAATTGTTCTTATAATTTTCGACTATAAAAATATTTATGAGAAAGAGGAAAATAATGGCTACAATTAAGGATGTTGCTAAGAAGGCTGGTGTCAGCCCATCAACGGTAAGTAGGACATTAAAGGATAACCCTGCGATATCAGAAGAAACCAAACTAAAAGTAAGAGCAGCTATGGAAGAATTAGGTTATGTACCCAACTCAGCAGCACAAATGTTGGCAACAGGCTTAACGCATAGTTTAGGGGTTGTTCTTCCTCCTTTAACTGACCGAGAAAATATCAGCCAGCCCTTCTATATGGAAATTCTAACGGCTATCAATGAAGAAGCAAGTCGCAATTCTCAGGTTGTCAGTATTGCCACAGGTGCTAGTTTGGATGAATTGGTTAAACAAGTTGAGCTCATGCATCGTCAAAAACGGGCAGATGGCTTTATAATCCTCTATTCAGAAAAGAAAGATCCTGTTAAAGATTACCTATTAAAAGAAAAAGTACCTTTTGTAGTGGTTGGAGCAGCAGTGGATAATAAAAATAAAGTAACCTATATTGATAATGATAATAAGGAATTAGGACGTGAAGCTGTAAATTACCTCCAAGCAAAAGGGCACCGAAAGATTGGTTTTGTCACAGATGATCTTTTTGGTCAAGTGGGGCAGGAACGTTATCAAGGGTATAAGCAAGCATCAGACGAACAAAATTTGGATGTCCTACCTGAACTTGTCTTTTCAGCACGAACAATAGAGACTTTAAAGAAAGAATTGGAAAGATTTTCACCGACAGCTTTGATTGTTAAGGATGACCTTATCGCCCTTCGCCTCATTCAATGGCTAAACAATCAAGGATTTAGAGTTCCTGAAGATTATGCTATTATTTCTTTCAATAATTCGACTTTTGCAGAAATCATGCATCCGTTCTTGACCACTTTTGATATTAATATCCAAGAACTTGCTAAAGAAAGTGTACAAAGTCTTATAGGACTTCTAAAAGCAGCCAAGATTAAGTCACAAAAAGTCATTATTCCATTTGAACTTATAGAAAGAGAAAGTGTCCTAACTTATCCGTAATAGGTTAAGGAGTGTCCAAGTAGTTGGTTAGTAAAACGACCGACTACTTTTTTCTTTTGATAAGAATCCTATTTTTCCGAAATTCATTAGAAGTAATTATTAAAAAATTCTCTCTCGTAGTGTAAGCGCTTGTTTTACGAACAATCATTCAAGAATAAATAAAAAAATTTTATTTTTTTGCTAAAAATTCTTGACTTATGCAAACGTTTGCATTATAATCATAAGTGTAAAAAATAATTTGAGGTAAACTTTATGAACAAACGAGCAAGCGGTGTATTGATGCACATCACATCACTTCCAGGTGACTACGGGATCGGATCTTTCGGTCAAGCAGCCTATGACTTTGTTGATTTCTTGAAAGAAACAAAACAAACTTACTGGCAGATCTTGCCACTTACTACAACAAGTTATGGGGATTCACCTTACCAATCATTCTCAGCGGTAGCAGGAAATACTCACTTTATCGATTTGGATTTCCTTATTCGTGACAAGTTTCTTACTAAAGCTGATGTTAAAGGCGCTGACTTTGGATCAGATCCAGAGTTTATCGACTATGCTAAAGTTTATGAAGCACGTCGCCCACTCCTTGAAAAAGCAGTCAAAGCAATCTTGGCTGACAAAAAAGAAGCTAAGAAGTTTGAAGCTTTCAAATCTGAAAATGCTAACTGGTTAGCAGATTATGCTGATTTCATGGCTATCAAAGAACACTTTGATAATAAAGCCCTTCAAGAATGGGATGATAAAAAAGCAGTTAAACGCGATGAAGCAACTCTTGAGAAACTTCGCAAAGAACTTGCTGATGTCATCACTTACCACCAAGTAGTGCAATACCTCTTCTTTAGCCAATGGGCAGAACTTAAAGCCTATGCTAACAAAAATGGTATTCAAATCATTGGTGACATGCCAATCTACATCTCAGCTGATAGTGTTGAAGTTTGGACTCAACCACACCTCTTCAAACTAGATGCTGAATGTAAACCACGTTACATTGCCGGAGTTCCACCAGATAACTTCTCAGCTACTGGTCAACTTTGGGGTAACCCAATCTATGCTTGGGATAAACATAAAGCAGAAAACTATGCTTGGTGGGTATTCCGTATTCAAGAATCATTCAAACTTTATGATTACTTGCGTATCGACCACTTCAAAGGTTTCTCTGACTTCTGGGAAATTCCTGGTGGAGATGAAACTGCTGAAAATGGTGAATGGGTTCCTGGACCTGGTTATGACCTCTTCAAAGTGGTCAAAGAAGAATTGGGTGATCTTAAAATCATTGCCGAAGACCTTGGTAACATTGATGATAAGACACGTAAACTTCTTGCAGACTGTGGTTACCCTGGAATGAAGATTGTTCAATTTGGTTTCTACGATACTACTGGAAACAGCATCGACATTCCACACGTATACACACAACATTCAGTTGCTTACACAGGTACACACGATAATGAAGTAATCAACGGTTGGTACGACAACTTGACGCAAGAGCAACGTGATTACACTGATGCTTACATCAACCGTCGTCAAGGTGAACCAATCACACGTGCTCTTCTTCGCACCCTTTTTGCTACTGTAAGCAACACAGCTATTGCGACTATGCAGGATATCCTTGATAAACCTGAAAATAGCCGTACAAACTTCCCTAACACAGTTGGTGAAAACTGGAAATGGCGTATGCTCCCAGGTGAAATCACTGTCGACAAGAAAGAATTTTTGAAAGACATTACAGAAAGATATAATCGAGGTAATAACTAAAATGGCTACATTTACACAATATGTTGAAGCAAAAAACAAAAATCTTAAGGACCTTTCAAACGAAGAAATCTACTACCTTTTGTTGGAATTCGTAAAAGAAGCAGCTGCTCCAAAACCTAAAAACGATAGCAAACGTAAAGTTTACTATATCTCAGCTGAATTCTTGATCGGTAAACTTTTGTCTAACAACTTGATCAACTTGGGCATCTACAAGGATGTTAAAGCTGAATTGGATGCTGCTGGTAAATCAATCAGTGAAATTGAAGACGTTGAACCAGAACCATCTCTTGGTAACGGTGGTTTGGGTCGTTTGGCTTCATGTTTCATCGACTCTATGGCAACACTTGGCATCAACGGTGAAGGTGTTGGTCTTAACTACCACTGTGGTCTTTTCAAACAAGTCTTCAAAGACAACAAACAAGATGCAGAACCAAACTACTGGATTGAAGATCAATCATGGTTGGTACCAACTGATATCTCTTATGATGTTCCATTCAAAAACTTCACATTGAAATCACGTTTGGACCGTTTGGATATCTTGGGTTACAAGAAAGAAACTAAGAACTATCTTAACCTCTTCGATATCAACGGTTTGGATTACGGTTTGATTGAAAAGGGAATCACTTTTGATCAAGACGAAATCCAAAAGAACTTGACACTTTTCCTTTACCCAGATGATTCAACTCGTAAAGGTGAGCTCTTGCGTATTTACCAACAATACTTCATGGTATCAAACGCTGCTCAACTTTTGATTGACGAAGCTATCGAACGTGGTTCTAACCTTCACGACCTTCCAGATTACGCTTATGTACAAATCAACGATACTCACCCATCAATGGTAATTCCAGAATTGATCCGACTTTTGACAGAAAAACATGGATTTGAATTTGATGAAGCAGTAGCAATCGTAAGCAAAATGGTTGGTTACACAAACCACACTATCTTGGCTGAAGCCCTTGAAAAATGGCCTCTTGACTACCTTGAAGAAGTCGTTCCACACCTTGTTGTTATCATCAAGAAATTGGATGCTATCATTCGTGAAAAATACGAAGATCCACGTGTTCAAATCATTGACGAACACAACCGTGTTCACATGGCTCACATGGATATCCACTTCTCTACAAGCGTTAACGGTGTAGCAGCACTTCACACAGAAATCCTTAAATCTTCTGAGTTGAAACCATTCTACGACCTTTACCCAGAACGCTTCAACAACAAAACAAACGGTATTACATTCCGTCGTTGGTTGGAATTCTCAAACCAAGAACTTGCTGACTACATCAAAGAATTGATTGGTGATGGTTACCTTACTGACGCAACTCAATTGGAAAAATTGGCTGCCTTTGCAGATGATCCAGCAGTTCACAAACGTTTGGCTCAAATCAAATATGATAACAAGTTGTCACTTAAACGTTATCTTAAAGCCAACAAAGGTATCGATCTTGATGAAAACTCAATCATTGATACACAAATCAAACGTTTCCACGAATACAAACGTCAACAAATGAACGCTTTGTATGTCATCCACAAATACTTGGAAATCAAAAAAGGAAACCTTCCAAAACGTAAAATCACTATCATCTTTGGTGGTAAAGCAGCTCCTGCTTACGTTATTGCGCAAGACATCATCCACTTGATCTTGTCACTTTCTGAACTCATCAACAATGATCCAGAAGTAAGCAAATACCTCAACGTTCACTTGGTTGAAAACTACAACGTAACAGTTGCTGAACACCTTATCCCAGCAACAGATATCTCAGAACAAATCTCATTGGCTTCTAAAGAAGCTTCAGGTACAGGTAACATGAAATTCATGCTTAACGGTGCCCTTACACTTGGTACAATGGACGGTGCCAACGTTGAGATTGCTGAATTGGTAGGACCAGAAAACATCTTCACATTTGGTAAAGACTCTGATACAATCATTGACCTTTATGAAAAAGAAGGTTATGTACCACGTGATTACTACGAAAAAGATGCTAACATCAAAGCAGCTGTTGACTTTATCGTAAGTGAAGACCTCGTTAAAGTTGGAGATAAAGAACGTTTGGAACGTCTCCACAAAGAACTTATCTCTAAAGACTGGTTCATGACATTGATTGACTTGGCTGAATACATCGACAAGAAAGAAGAAGTATACGCAGCTTACGAAGATCAAGATGCATGGAACAAAAAAGTTGTTTACAACATTGCTGAAGCAGGATTCTTCTCATCTGACCGTACAATCGAACAGTATGACAAAGACATCTGGCACACAAAATAATATTCTAGTTGCATAGAAGGAAAACAAGATCAGAAATGGTCTTGTTTTTTTTGCATCTTGAATTGTCAAATTAAGTGCATACTTTCCC
>ENA-OPWW01000574-OPWW01000574.1-human-gut-metagenome-genome-assembly--contig:-NODE-574-length-17705-cov-2.786402_pt1 | contig 17705 bp, 14 predicted proteins | sample MGYA00241513_ERZ502018 | MGnify/ENA primary metagenome ERZ502018 (study PRJEB25962, sample SAMEA2042987) | human gut metagenome | biome: human gut; feature: human-associated habitat; material: faeces...
CGCGGCGGCCTGGATCGCGCCGGTGACAGGGCCCGCGCCCGCGATGGAGGAAAACTGATGGCTGAAGACGGTCCAGCCGTTGGTGGGGACAAAGTCCTTGCCGTCGTTATACTTGACGGCGGGCGTCTGCGCCTTGGGGTCGATGCCCCAGGTTTTGGCGAGCCAGCGCCCATAGAGTGCGTAGGCAGCGACGAGGACGACCGCCGCGGTCAGCACGATGACGAGTGTGTTCATGTGATTTCCCTTTCTTTCCTAAAAAAGCTGTGTTCTTCGCCAATGCCGGGAGCAAAAAGAAAAGCCCCGCCTCTGCTGCGGATTTTCCACAACGAAAACCCATCGCAAAGACGAAGGCCAATACCGCGGCGATATCCGCCGCAGATCTCAACTTCCGCGTTACCACTTTGCTTGCCGAAAAACCGGCCGCTCGACCGCTGCCCGAATGGATCGGAGAGCGCACCCTGTTAACGGTGGGGGACCGGCTGCGATTACTCGGCGTTTGAGCCTTTCACCGCGGCTGCTCACAGGGGATGGCCTGCCCGTTCCTTGCTGCCGTTTTGCACCACCAACGGCTCTCTGAAAGCGGTGATCCGGGGAAGTCGTGTCCTGCTCAAAGCATTTGACGAATGATGTGAGTACAATAGACCCATCCTACGCCGTTGTCAATACAATTTTGTCCGCGCAGGACGGATTTCGTCGAAGAAAATAGACGCCCCATCACTTCTCCGCCGCCGCTTTAGGCAAAATGCAAATGCGAAATACAAATAAAGCTATGCCGAAGCGAAATGGAACCTGGCCGGCAACGCAGTCATAACAACGGGATGCTTTCAAATTTTGACCCGTTTCGGCAGTTTTCGGTTTGCCGAATTTCCGCTTGAAATATTTTAACAAAATATTATTTTTTCTTTCTTGACAAAGGTCCATTCTTATGTTAGCTTTAAAAAGCAAAATGAATCAACCGATCGGATGATGAGTTCGGGAGAGACCGCGGAATATTCTGCCGCGGCGCCGAAGGGGAACGCAGAAGCTCTCAGGCAAAAGGGCCGAACTCGGACGACGCTCCGAAAAGTGCGTTTACGCACGCCGAAGGTGCAACCTGCCGCGATGACTCGGGCGGGGAATCTCTCAGGTGATCAACGGAGGCACAAAGCTCAAAAGGGAGTTTTGTGTCTCTTTTTTGATGCTTAATTTTAATAATTTTTATAATATTCATTAAAATTATTGTTTTCGGAGGATGCGCACTATGGAAAAGAAGACCCCACTTTACCAAACGCATGTGGACATGGGCGGCAAGATCGTCGAATTCGGCGGCTTCCTGATGCCCGTGCAGTATCCCACCGGCGTGATTGCCGAGCACATGGCCGTTCGTGAAAAGGCCGGTCTGTTCGACGTTTCCCACATGGGCGAGCTTCGCCTCAAGGGCCCCGACGCCGTCGCCAACGTGCAGAAGATCATCACCGCCGACATTTCGAACATGAAAGACGGCGAGATCAAGTACTCGATGTTCTGCAACGACAATGGCGGCATCATCGACGACTTCATCGTCTACCGCTGCGCAGCGGACAATTACTGGCTCGTCGTCAACGCGGGCAACCGCGAAAAGGACGCCGCCTGGGTCGAGAGCCATCTCTCCGGCGACGTCGACTACCGCGACGAGGGCAACGACTGGGGCCAGATCGCCCTGCAGGGCCCCAAGTCCGGCGACATTCTCAAAAAGCTCTGCGATGAGCAGTACATCCCCGCCAAGTACTACACCTTCATCGAAGACGTGCCCCTGAACCTCGGCGAGCGCACGATCCGCGCCCTCGTCTCCCAGACGGGCTACACCGGTGAATATGGCTTTGAGATCTACTGCAAGGCCGAGGACACCGTCGACCTGTGGAAAGCGCTTCTGAAGGCGGGCGAGCCCGAGGGGTTGATCCCCTGCGGCCTCGGCGCGCGCGACACGCTGCGCTTAGAGGCTTCGATGCCGCTCTACGGCCACGAGATGAACGACGAGATCACGCCGAAGATGGCGGGACTTCCGTGCAAGCTCACGGGCAAGGACTTCATCGGCCGCGACGCGCTTGTCGCGCTCGGCGCGCCGAAAATGAAGCGCATTGGCATGAAGGTCGTCGGCCGCGGCATCGTGCGCGAGCACTGCGACCTCTACACGATGGACGGAGAAAAGATCGGCTGGGCATCCTCCGGCACGTTCGCGCCCTATATCGGCTGCGGCGTTGCGATGGGCTATATCCCCGCCCAAGATATCGAGATCGGCAAGCATCTGAACGCCGACGTGCGCGGCCGCATGGTCGAGCTGGAGATCGTGCCGATGCCGTTCTACAAGCTCGAACGCTGAAATAGAGATTTTTGACCGAATATTCGGAAACCATTTGACCGTAAATAACAACCAACATTCATTGAGAACGATTTTGAGGAGGAAATTACCATGAACATCCCTGCTGAGCTGAAGTATTCCAAGTCCCACGAGTGGGTCAAGATGGACGGCGACGTCGCCGTGATCGGCATTTCTGATTTTGCCCAGGATGCGTTGGGCGATGTGGTCTTTATCAACCTGCCCGCCGAGGGTGACAGCGTCACCGCCGGTGAGAGCTTCGGCGATGTCGAGTCCGTCAAGGCGGTCTCCGACGTGATCTGTCCCGTCAGCGGCACGATCTGCGAGGTCAACGAAGCGCTGGCCGACGCGCCCGAGACGCTGAACTCCGACCCCTACGGCGCATGGATCATCAAGGTCTCCCCCGTGACCGACACTGAGGCGCTGCTTGACGCCGCCGCTTACGAAGCGCATTGCGCGCAGGAGGGCTAACATGGGCTCTTACGTTCCCACCACGGCTGCGGAACGGGAAGAAATGCTCGCCGCCATCGGGGTCGACAGCCTGGAAGGGCTGTACAAGGCCGTCCCGCAGGAAATGCTCCTGCGGAGCGGCGGGCTGAACATCCCCGAGGGCCTGAGCGAGCTTGAGGTGCGCGAGGCCGTCACCGCCATGGCCGAAAAGAACAAGGTCTTCAAGACCGTTCTTCGCGGCGCAGGCGCCTACCGCCACTTCATCCCGTCGGTCGTCAAATCCGTCACCTCCCGCGAAGAGCTTGTCACCTGCTACACCCCCTATCAGGCGGAGATCAGCCAGGGTGTGCTGCAGGGCACGTTTGAATTCCAGACGATGATCTGCGAGCTGACCGGCATGGACGTTTCCAACGCCTCGCACTACGACGGCGCGACCGCCGCAGCCGAGACGATCCCCATGTGCAAGGACCGCAAGCGCACGAAGGCCTATGTCTCCGCCTGCGCCCATCCGCAGGTCATCGAGGTCATGAAGACCTACTGCTTCGCCTCGAATACCGAGCTTTTTGTCGTCCCCGCAAAGGACGGCAGAACTGATCTCGACGCGCTCAAGGAAGTGCTCGGCGATGACGCCGCGTGCTTCTACCTCCAGCAGCCGAACTACTTCGGCCAGATCGAAGACGCGAAGGCGGCCGGTGAGATCGTCCACGCCGCGGGCGCCAAGTTCGTCATGGGCGTGAACCCCATCGCCTGCGCCATTCTGCCCACGCCGCGCGCGATGGGTGCGGACGTCGCCGTCGGCGACGGTCAGCCCCTCGGCCTCGACACGGCGTTCGGCGGCCCGTTCCTCGGCTTCATGGCCACGACATCCGCCATGACGAGAAAGCTCCCCGGCCGCATCGTCGGCCAGACGAAGGATGTGGACGGCGAGGTTGGCTACGTGCTGACGCTGTCCGCGCGCGAGCAGCACATCCGCCGCGAAAAAGCCAGCAGCAACATCTGCTCCAACGAGGCGCTGTGCGCTTTAACCGCTTCCGTTTATCTGGCAGTGGTAGGGCCGCAGGGCTTAAAACAGGCAGCAACGCTGTGCCTTAGTAAAGCGCACTACCTGGCGCAGGAGCTTACCAAAATCGAAGGCGTAAACCTTGTTTACGGCGGCGAATTTTTCCACGAATTTGTTACCACTCTGCCTAAGCAGGAGGAAGTGCTGGCTGCACTTGCCAAAGAGGGCATCCTCGGCGGGCTGCCGGTTAAAGAGGGCGTGCTGTGGTGCGTAACCGAAAAAGCCACCAAAGAAGCACTTGATAAGGCGGTTGCCATTGTGAAGGAGGTGTGCGCATAATGGAATTGTTGTTTGAAAAAAGCACTCCCGGGCATGGCTGCGATATTTTTCCGGCCTGCGATGTGCCTGTAACTTCACTGCCGGAGGCTTTGGCGCGCAAGAGCGCTTTGCCGCTGCCGGAACTTTCGGAAACGGAAATCAGCCGCCATTATACTGCGCTTGCAAACCGCGCGCACGGCGTAAACAACGGGTTTTACCCGCTGGGCAGCTGCACCATGAAATACAATCCGCGCATTAACGACGAGATGGCAAACCAGGCAGGTTTTGCCGCTGTTCACCCGCTGCAGCCCAAAGAAACCGTACAGGGCTGCACGGAAGCGCTGGAACTTTTAGATAAATACCTGTGCGAAATTACCGGCATGGACAAAATGGACTTTCAGCCGGCAGCAGGCGCACACGGCGAATTTACCGGGCTTTTGCTGATAAAGAAATATCACGAAGCCAATGGCGATACCAAACGCACCAAAATTATCGTTCCGGACAGCGCGCACGGCACTAACCCGGCAAGCGCTGCCATGGCGGGCTTTACCACAGTTAACGTGCCTTCCAATGCGGATGGCTGCGTAGACCTTGACGCACTGCGCGCCGCTGTTGACGATACCACCGCCGGTTTAATGCTGACGAACCCGAATACCGTCGGCCTGTTCGACAGCAATATTCTGGAAATTACCAATATCATCCACGAAGCGGGCGGCCTGTGCTATTACGACGGCGCTAACTTAAACGCCGTTATGGGCATTGCGCGCCCCGGCGATATGGGCTTTGATGTTGTGCATCTTAACCTGCATAAAACCTTCTCCACTCCGCACGGCGGCGGCGGCCCGGGCGCAGGCCCTGTCGGCTGCAAAGCCCTGCTTGAGAAGTTCCTGCCAAAATCCGCACTGGGCGATGGTGCAGGCGAGGGGCATTTGCAGATGCGCGCGTTTTACGGCAACTTCCTTGTTTGCATGAGGGCTCTTACTTATGTGCTGACCCTCGGCGCGGAAGGCGTGCGTGAAGCCAGTGAAACGGCGGTGCTTAATGCCAACTACATGATGCACAAATTAAAAGATACTTATGACATGGCTTATGACCATACCTGCATGCACGAATTTGTTATAAGCCTGGAGGAACTGAAAAAAGCCACCGGCGTAACGGCTCTGGATGTTGCCAAGTCCCTGATTGACCGCGGCATTCACCCGCCGACGATGTACTTCCCGCTGATTGTACACGAAGCGCTGATGCTGGAGCCGACCGAAACCGAAGCGTGCAGGACGCTGGACGAAGCAGTGCAGGCACTTTTGGAGCTGCACGAGCTGGCGCATACCGACGCGGAATATATGCATAACGCTCCGCACCATGCGCAGATTAAGCGCCCGGACGAAGTACAGGCGGCACGCAAACCTGTTTTAAAATATGTACACAGATAAAGTTCCGGTTTCCTGTTATATTACCGGCTGCACCGAACCTTACCACAACCTTGCCGTGGAGCGTTACCTTTTGGAACACACCCCGGCGGGCAGCGTAACGCTGTATTTGTGGCAGAACAAAAATACAGTGGTTATCGGGCGCAACCAAAACCCATGGGCCGAGTGCAATATGGCGCAGCTGCGAAGGGACGGCGGGCATCTGGTCCGCCGTCTTTCCGGCGGCGGTGCCGTGTACCACGACAGCGGCAATTTAAACTTTACTTTTTTAACGGACGCGCGCACTTACAATCTTGCGCGCCAGCTGGAGGTAATTCTTACAGCGCTTAAAAGCCTCGGCATTAATGCCGAAAAAAGCGGGCGCAACGATATTCTGGTGGACGGGCGCAAGGTATCGGGCAACGCCTTTTATACCAGCGGCGGCAAAAAGTACCACCATGGCACGCTTTTAATAGACGTTAAAACGGACGAAATGGCAAAATACCTTACCGTATCGCCGCTTAAATTACAGGCCAAAGGCGTAAGCTCCGTTAAGAGCCGCGTGCTGAACTTAAAAGAAGTTTGCCCTTCTTTAACCGTGCCGGTGCTGCAAAACGCGCTTGTACGTTCCTTTGCGGAAATTTACGGCAGCGAGCCGCAGCATTTAAGTGAAGCGGATTTTGACGCGGCGGAAGTTGCACGCTATGAAGTGGTGTTTAAAAGCGACGCCTTTCGCCTCGGCACGCGCCTGCCGTTTACCTGGCAGGCAGAAGCGCGCTTTGAATGGGGCAGCTTTACGCTGGCGTGCCGCGTTGACGGCGGTAATGTGCAGGACGCGGCAGTTTATACCGACGCTATGGACTGGGAGGCGCTTGCCGGTGCAGGGCAGTTTTTTAAAGGCTGCGCGTTTACGCCGGAGGCACTGGCGCAGGCAGCACAAAAAATTGCCGGACAGGCAGGAAACGACATCAGTAAATTTTTAGCACAACTTACAATATAGAAAGGCATACAACCATGCAATACGATTTAATTGTTATCGGCGCAGGGCCGGGCGGCTATGTGGCGGCTATCCGTGCGGCGCAGCTGGGGCTGAAAACTGCCGTTGCGGAACGTGCGGAAGTTGGCGGCACCTGTCTGAACCGCGGCTGCATACCTACCAAAACCTTAATGCACAGCGCCAATTTGTACCGTGAAATCGGCGAAGCCGGTAAAATGGGCGTTAACGTAACCGGCGCAGAGGCAGATTTTAAAGCAATGCATGCACGCAAAGCGCAGGTAGTTGAACAGCTCCGCGGCGGCGTGGCGCAGCTTTTAAAGGGCAACGGCATTGATGTGCTTGAAGGTGAGGCGGCTTTTGTTTCGCCGGAAAGCATTACCGTCGGCGGCGAAACCTATACCGCCAAAAACTTTATTATCGCTACCGGCAGCAAACCGGCAGTACCGCCAATTCCTGGTGCGGGTTTGCCCAATGTTGTTACCAGCGACGAAATGCTTGATACTGACAGCTGCGATTATGAAGAGCTTATAATTATCGGCGGCGGCGTTATCGGCGTGGAAATGGCGGGCGTTTATAACGGCATAGGCCGCAAAGTTACCATTATTGAAGCACTGGACAGGATTTTAGCGAATATGGACCGTGAAATTTCGCAGAACCTTTCCATGATACTGAAAAAACGCAGCGTGGCGGTTAACACCGGCGCCATGGTAACAGGCATTACGCAAGAAGGCGGGCGTCTGACCTGCACCTTTGAGCGCAAGGGTAAAACCGAAAGCGTCAGCGCCGACGGCGTACTGATTTGCGTAGGGCGCCGTGCCGTTACCGAAGGGCTGAACCTTGAAGCTGCGGGCGTGGAAACCGAACGCGGGCGCGTAAAAGTAGGCGAGGACTATAAAACCAACGTGCCGCACATTTACGCCATTGGTGACGTTACCGGTGGCATTCAGCTGGCGCATGCAGCCGAAGCGCAGGGCATTGCCTGCGTGGAAGGCATCTGCGGGCTTGCGCCGACGGTTGACGCAAACCTTGTGCCTTCGTGCGTATATACTTCGCCCGAAATTGCCACGGTTGGCATTACGGCGGACGAAGCCAAAGCACAGGGGCGCGCCGTTATTACCGGCAAATACGTTATGAGCGGCAACAGCAAATCCATTATCGAAAACGAGGACCGCGGCTTTATTAAGCTGATGTTTGATGCGGAAACGGAAAAACTCATCGGCGCGCAGCTGATGTGCGGCCGCGCCACCGATATGATTGGCGAAATGGTTACGGCTGTAAGTGCAGGGCTGACCAAAGCGCAGCTGGCAGCGGCGCTGCACCCGCACCCGACCTTCTGCGAAGGCATTACCGAAGCGGTACACGCCGCAGACGGCCACAGCATACACACCATGCCTCCGCGCAGGCGGTAACACTGCATAACAAAAAAGCAGGCTTAACGCCTGCTTTTATTTTTTATATTTATATGCTATAATTACCTTCATGACAGCCGGAGCCGGTTTCTCCCAATTTGGGAGGTGATAGCATGACTGTTTACGAAGCATTGTCTTTGATGATTGCTTTTGGAGCACTCGTTGCTGTTATCTGCTTATCGAAAAAGTAATCACTTTTAGATAAAAAGAAACCGCCTACTTGCGGTACGCGGCTTCCTTTCACTCTTATTAGATTCGAGGGAGAGCCGGCGTTTCCCAAAACCGGCTGTCTCTATGCTTATATTATATCAAACTGAAATTCATTGTCAAATACAAAACTTGCAGAGTATAAATGCCTTCTGCAAGTTTTTATTTATATTAAGTTTTGTATTCAATTTTCACTGCATTTGTTTGATAATCTGCATAATTTCTTCAACGCCCGGCACATTGCCGCCTGCCACAACTTTACCGTCGATAACAAGCGCCGGTAAGGTCATTACACCGTAGGCCATAATGCGGCGCAGTTCGCTCACGCGTTCAAATTTTGCAGGGCATTTTAATTTTTTAGCGGCCACGGCAGCATTCTGGAATAATACCTCCACCTGTTTTGTCATTGGCCCTAAAACTTTAATTTGCATATCATCTCACCTTCGTTTCTGTATTTGCTGCACCTTTATCATAACAAAAGGCTTTGGCTAAAGTAAGTACAAACGGTGAACTATTTGCAAATTTTATTACATTCAAAATAAGATGTATTTTTATTTAGCCTTCCGGATAGCTTTTATCCTTCCAATACCACCATTTCAGCTTTTCGGGGTCTGGGTTTTCGGTGTCGGCATAATACACTGCCATGCGGAAAACGTACAGCTGGCACAAATCCTCCTGCCTGCCTTTAAATTCGCAGTCTAGCCGGTAAAGTTCTTCCGGGTCTTTGCCTTTTAAATCGGCAATGCGGCTGATGCCGATATTTAATAAATCCTGCTCTATATTTGGGCCGATAAACGGTATTTTGCGCAGTTCGCTTTTACTTTTATTCATCTTTTACCACTTCAACCTTAAAAACATTGATGGTATCAACATCGGGGCAGCAAAATACTGCCGTGCCGGGTTCTGCACCGGGAATTGAACCGCCGTAGCGCAGAATGTCGATATAGGGAAAGGCAACGTGCATTGCCATGGGGCACAGTTTGCCGCGCTCCGTGTCAAAATCAAAGCTGTCGCCTGGTTTATGCCCGCGGTGGCAGCCGCAGGGGCCTTTGCGGCCTATAACGGTTATTTTAATTTTCGGTTTCTGCATTGCTGTCGCCTCCGTAATTTTTTATAACAGCCGCAGCCCAGTTTAAAAGCAGCCCGGAATAAGCGCTCAATTCCGCAGAGGTGATTTTTGTTTTAAACTGCGCCGGGCAGGTGAGCATTTTTAAATCCTCGCCCTGCAATTTATTGGCAAGGTCTTTTCTTTTGGCAATGTAAGCGCCGGTTTCAAGGTAATATTTTGCCTGCAAAGCAAAAAAGGCTGATTTGTAAAGCGTTTTTAAAACTTCCGCGCTTTCTTCATGCACAAAATTATGTACGCAGGCGTGGTAAATGTTGCATGCCGCCGTGTGCAGCGCACGTTCGGCATCAGCTTCGCCTGTTAAAAAAGCAATAAACTCCAAATCGCCGTAAAGGGCTTTGGTGTCGCGGCAAAACTGAAATAAATCTGCCTTGTCCCACGCTTTCAGTTCTTCGGTGCCGCTTACAAAGCCGCATATTTTTGTGCGTTCTTCCAAACCGGCAATGGCGTTTTTGTAAAGGGTTAAGTCATCAAGCGTAAGGCTGTTTAAAATTAAAACAACGTCAATGTCGCTGCCTTCGTGCGCTTCGCCGCGCGCATAGCTGCCTTGCAGGCCGATAAACACAATCCTTGCGCCAAACGCCGCGTCCACGGCTTCTATGTATTTATCAAGCCAGCGGTCTAAATCAAACATTGCCTGCTCCGTTTCTGCCGCTGTTTTGCGGCTTGTTTAGTACGTAAATAAGGTGCGGCATTTCTTTTCCTTTGTAGGTTTTTACAAAGCTGCCGCTTATTGTCATGCCAAGCCTTTCCGCCACGCGGCGGGATTTTTTGTTTTCCGGGCGGATTTCCGCGATAACTTCTTCTGCACCAAGCACGCCGAAAGCATAGTTAACGCTTGCCTGCGCTGCTTCCGTGGCGTAGCCCTTGCCCCAGCAGGCTTTGTTAAAAATATAGGCCACGCCCATGCGGCGCTCGCCGTTAATGGTTTCTATAAGCGGCCCGCACACGCCCAAAAATTTGCCGCTGCATTTTTCGATTGCGGCGTAAAAGCTAAAGCCGTCCGCCTTGTAGCGGCGCAGGTTTTCAGTAAGCCATGCCGCAACTTCGGCATCCGTAAACGGCGCTTCCCAGGCGTACATTACTTCTTTATCCTGTAAAAAGGTTTTCAGTTCGGCTTCGTCGCTTGGCGTAAGTTCGCGCAGGTAAAGGCGTTCGGTTTGTATTTTGGCGTTTGCCTGTGCCACAATTTTAGCAACTATTGCTTTATCTGCCGGGCAAAAGTCATAGGCAGTTACGTTTTGGGGCAGCACCCACGCCAGTTCGCTGTGCTCCAGGCGCTGCGGCTCGTCCTGCGTGGTGCAGTTAAACAGCGTAAGGTGTATCGTAATATCGGGGTAGGTGTGCGTTACTTCATAATAAACGCTGCCGGGCACAACGGTTATGCCCAGTTCTTCGCGGCATTCGCGCACCAGCGCTTGCTCTTTTGTTTCTCCTGCTTCCACCTTGCCGCCGGGAAACTCCCATAAGAGCGCCCGTGCCTTGTTTGCCGGGCGGCGGCAGATTAAAATTTTATCCTCGCGCCATATCAGCGCGGCCACAACCTGTGTTATTTTCATAAAATATACCTTGCTTTCTTAAACAAACGGCAGAATAAGCCGCTTCTGCCATAATATTAACATAAGTAAAGGTGTGCGGCAATAAAATTTGCCGTTTTAAAAGCTATGATGTATAATAAGAAAAGAGAGATAATCTGATGTTGGTGCGTCAGTCCTCTCCTCGAATATTTTCAGTATTGAAAGAAAGGCTGTCCGCGACCGTTGGGACGGCCTTATTTCATTTCCGCGTTATTAACGCCGGGCAGAAATAATGGTAGCTACCAGAATACCGAAAGCTACCATTAAAGATAACGTTTCATAGGTACTCACTGGTTCACCACCTCCCTTTTAAGGGAGAGAAGCCGACCATCAGATTATCTCACGAAGGGTATTATACCATAAATACAACTTACATAAAAGCAAACAGCCGGTAAAGAAAATACCGGCTGTTTTTAGCATAGCATTAAATTTAAGTTACAGCGTTATCATCCACGTGATGATGATGGCGTTGGTAAAGTCAATTAAAAACGCGCCGACGAGCGAAACTATCATCCACGCTTTGGGAGAAAAACCGTATTTGTCGGAAAGCGACTGCATGTTGGCAAGGCCGTTGGCGGTTGCGCCCATAGCAAAACCGATGCCGCCTACCGCAAGCATTACGGAGTCGTAATCCTTGCCGAACATTAAGAAGTATACGCCCCAGGCGAAGGCCACCATTAAAAGCGTCTGAATGATGAGAATAACAATCAGCGGCAGTGCCAGGTTAATAAGTTCGTACAGTTTAAGGCTGTTAATGGCCATGGTTACATAAAGCACCAGCGAAATATCGGCAATGCAGTCCATGCCGACGCCTTCAATTTTGTACGCTTTGCTGAAGTCGCCGATGTTGCGGATAACGGCGGCAATAAGCATACTGCCGATATATACCGGCAGCGTAATAAACTGGCCGAGGTAGGTGCTTAAAATACTGCCCAGCCCCATGGCTATAGCAACAAAGCCCAGCGCTTTTAAAATTTCCGCAGCAGCCGCCGGTGCGGGAATGAGGTTTTCGCCGGTAACAGTGGTTTCCGTTTCGTCAATTTCTTCCAGCGGAGCATCCTCTTTAGCTGCTTTAGGGGTTTTGAGCTTATATTTTTTAATCAGCTTTTCACCGAAAGGGCCGCCGATAATGAGCGCCGTTGCCATACCGAAGGTAGCGGCCGTAATGGCAACCGTTGTTGCGCCGGTAACGCCGTAGTTCTGTTCAAAAAACGGGCCGAAGGCGGCGCTTGTGCCGAGCCCGCCCATCAGTGCCACGGCGCCGGCAAGAATGCCGTAGAATTTGTCAATGCCCATCAGGCTGCAAACGCCCATGCCGATGGCGTTCTGCAAAATGCCGAGTATTGTTGAAGTGAACCAGAAGCCTACGAGAAGCAGGCCGCCTTTTTTAACAAGTTTTAAGCTTGCCATCATGCCGATGGTGGTAAAAAAGCACAGCAGCGCTACTTTTTGCAGCGTGTCGTCAAAGGTAAAATCGGCAATGCCGTAAATTTTCAGCAGCGAAAATACCAGCGCAAAAGGCAGGCCGCCTATTACCGGCGCCGGAATGCTGAACCTTTGCAGGGCGGCGCTGTGGCTTTTTATCCACATGCCGATGTAATAGCTGACTATGGCGAGGGCAACCGACTGCACCATATCAAGATGAATGGTTGTAATTTCCATATTATAACCTCCGGTTATTTATTAACAGATGTCTGCATTTTAGTGTGAGCCGTTCAATATCAGACTTGTATATTATAGGCTTTTTTTAATAAATTTACAATACTGTTTTTAATTTGCAAACTAATGTATAATAAACGCCGCTGCGGTAAATTTTCTGCTTGCGGATAATTTTTATTAAAAAACTGCGAAAAAGCAAGATAACCAAAGTAAAAACAGAAAAATTACTGTTAAAAGAAGGCGCACGGGCTTGACAAAAACAAACTTTGCCGGGGCGTAAACAGATGGAACAAAAACTGTAAAGCACAAAATATTGTTGATAACCCCAAAAATAAAAACAATATCTTGTATTTGCTTGCTTTACTTCCCCATCAAAATATGGTATTATGTTTAGGAATTATTGTGTAAAACGATGACTGTACGTTAAATATTTAAACACGGAAAGAGGGAGGACAATGAAGGTAATCAAGCGCGATGGCTCTACGGTTGACTTTGACCGCAGCAAAATAGTTGTAGCCATCCAGAAAGCCAACAATGCTGTTGATGAAAGTGAACGCATTGCCGAAGACAGAATTGAAAACATTGCACATTATGTAGAAAGCCGCAACCGTATGCGCCTTTTGGTAGAGGATATTCAGGATATGGTAGAGCATCAGCTGATGCAGGAGGGCAAATTCGATCTTGCCAAAGCCTATATCATTTACCGCTATACCCGTGCGCTGGTGCGCAAGGCAAATACTACGGACGAAAGCATTCTGTCTTTAATCCGCAACAGCAATAAGGACGTTATGGAAGAAAATTCCAACAAAAACGCCGTTATGGCTTCCACCCAGCGCGATTTGATTGCCGGCGAGGTTTCCAAAGACTTAACCCGCCGCATTATCCTGCCGGAAGAAATTTCCAAAGCGCATGACGAAGGCGCAATTCATTTCCATGATGCCGATTATTTCATTCAGCCTATTTTTAACTGCTGCCTGATTAATATCGGCGATATGCTGGACAACGGCACGGTTATGAACGGCAAACTTATTGAAAGCCCCAAGAGCTTCCAGGTTGCCTGCACCGTTATGACGCAGATTATCGCCAGCGTTGCCAGCAGCCAGTACGGCGGCCAGTCGGTGGATATCCGCCATTTGGGCAAATATTTGCGCCGCAGCTACAACAAATTTAAAAAAGCCGTGCTTGACGAAGTGGGCGACAGCCTGCCTGCCGAAACGGTGGAACGCCTGGTGCAGGCCCGCTTAAAGAGCGAGCTGCAAAGCGGCGTGCAGACCATTCAGTACCAGATTAATACTTTAATGACCACTAACGGGCAATCTCCGTTTGTAACTATTTTCCTCAATTTGCAGGAAGATGACGAATATTTGAAAGAAAACGCCATGATTGTAGAAGAAATTCTGCGCCAGCGTTTGCAGGGCATTAAAAACGACAAGGGCGTTTATGTAACCCCTGCCTTCCCAAAACTGGTTTATGTTTTGGATGAACACAACTGCTTAAAAGGCGGCAAATACGATTATATTACCAAACTTGCCGTTAAATGCAGCGCCAAACGCCTGTATCCGGATTACATTTCCGCCAAGAAAATGCGCGAAAACTACGAAGGCAATGTATTTTCGCCGATGGGCTGCCGCAGCTTCCTTGCTCCGTGGAAGGATGAAAACGGCAACTACAAATTTGAAGGCCGCTTCAATCAGGGTGTTGTTTCCATCAACCTGCCGCAGGTGGCAATTATTGCCAAGGGCGACGAGCAGAAGTTCTGGAAGCTTTTGGATGAAAGGCTTGAGCTTTGCTACAAGGCTTTAATGTGCCGCCACAACGCGCTGATGGGCGTTAAGAGCGACGTAAGCCCCGTGCACTGGCAGTACGGCGCCATTGCCCGCCTGAAAAAAGGCGAAACCATTGATAAATACCTTGTTGGCGGTTACAGCAGCATTTCGCTCGGTTATATCGGCGTGTACGAAATGACCAAGCTGATGAAGGGCGTAAGCCATACCGACCCCGTGGGCGAAGAATTTGCGCTGCGTGTAATGCGCTACCTGCGCGCCAAATGCGATAAATGGAAACAGCAGACCGGCATCGGCTTTGCCTTGTACGGCACTCCGGCCGAAAGCCTGTGCTACCGTTTTGCCCGCATAGATAAAGAACGCTTCGGCACTATTGACGATGTTACCGATAAAGGCTACTATACCAACTCCTATCACGTTGACGTGCGCGAAAATATCGACGCTTTCAGCAAATTTTCCTTTGAAAGCCAGTTCCAGAAAATTTCCAGCGGCGGCGCTATCAGCTACGTGGAAATTCCGAACATGCGCCACAACACCGAAGCGCTGGAAGATGTAGTGCGCTTTATTTACGATAACATTCAGTACGCAGAGTTCAACACCAAGAGCGACTACTGCCATGTGTGCGGCTTTGACGGCGAAATTATTATCAACGACGATTTGGAATGGGAATGCCCGAACTGCGGCAACAAAGACCATAACCTGATGAACGTAACCCGCCGTACCTGCGGCTACCTGGGCGAAAACTTCTGGAACGTGGGCAAAACCAAAGAAATCAAATCCCGCGTTCTGCACCTGTAACGGAGGCCTGCCATGAACTACGCGGCAATTAAGACACATGATGTCGCCAACGGGCCGGGCGTGCGCGTATCGCTGTTTGTAAGCGGCTGCACGCATTACTGCAAAGGCTGCTTTAACCAGGAAGCCTGGGATTTTGACTACGGCCGGGCGTTTGACGCAGCGGCGGAAGAAGAAATTTTAAACGCTTTAAAGCCGCCGTATATTAAAGGCTTCAGCCTGTTGGGCGGCGAGCCGTTTGAACCTGCCAACCAGAAAGCCCTGCTGCCCTTTATGCAGCGCCTGCGCAAAATGTACCCCAATAAAACCGTATGGTGCTATACCGGTTACGACCTTGAAAAAGACCTGTTAACCGGCCGCCTGTGCGATTATGAAATTACGCGCGCCCTTTTGGACTGCATTGACATACTGGTGGACGGCGAATTTGTGGAAGCAAAAAAAGACCCCAACCTGCGCTTCCGCGGCAGCAGCAACCAGCGCGTTATCCGCCTTGCGGAAACCTTAAAAGAAGATAAAATAGTTTTGTGGGACAACAACGAAGGTTTGTTTGAACCGGGAAAATGATTGAATAGGTTGTACATAATAATTTATGTGCTTATATAGTAAAAAAAGCAGCAACTGCTGAAAGGTATATTGCCTTTGGCAGTTGCTGCTTTATTTATTTTTAAATTAAGGTTCGTAAATTTTGCTCATTATTCAATCGCAAAATTTGCATAGCTTCGCTGGCACAAATCTAAGCTTCGCTAAAGGCTCGCTTATATTTGGCGATTCGGCTATCGGCTAGAAAGTATACGTTGCCTGTACGTTAAAGCTGCCGCCCTGACGTTCGCCGGTGTAGCCGCGCATATTAAGGTCAAAGCTCCACGGGCTGGTAGGCGTGGGCTGGTAGTTAAAGCCTACTTCAGCCATTACACTGCTTCCCTGCAAGCTCTGCGTATCTGCCCGCAATCCCTGCACCGTCATATCGGCGTCGCCGTTAAACTCGTACTCATAAGCCAAGCCATAATAAGTGCTGAACTTATTTTCCTTATTGCTGGTAATACGAGCACCAACTCTTAATCTGTCACTGGTAATGCTGTCAAAATCAAATTTATCGTCTGAAATGGTAACGCTGTCGCCTTCGGTATAGGTATGGAAGAACTTACCGTATATATCGAGGTCGCTGCTGTCACTCAGGCTGATGATTTTACCAACGCCAATGTGCGCGCCGTAGTAAGCACTTTCGGTTTCGTAGCCGTAACTGCCGTTAACATTACGCATGGCGTTATCGAGTTCGTTTTTAAGCATACCTGCACGGAGCGAGCCTTCGGTATAAACGCCGTTTTTATTCTCGTACCTTGCCGCAATGCCGCCGCCGTTATAAACCATGCTGCCGTCACCGCGGAAGAATTCGTTATTAAAGCTGTTATAAGTACGGTAATTGCCGCTGCCGTTTTCGTAGAAAACACCCCAGCTGAACTCACTGCCGTTATCGAACTTATCCGCATTGCCTACGCCGACAATCGTACTCCAGCCGTTAATTTTAATATCGTCGGCAACGTCGTACTTACTGCGGTTGCCGTGTACAGCGGCAAAGGTTTTAACGCCATAGTTATCGTCACGGCTTATGGTGTCTAAACTATCGCTGATTAAATCCGTGCCCTGATTTACAAACGCAGCGGAAGCCGCACGGGTTTGGGTGGCACTTGCTGCCTGGCTGCTTAATTTTATGCTGTTAACCTTAAATGTTACATTTCCGTTTCCATCGACATTGGTACTGCCAAGCCCTTCACGTGCAACGCCTGCGGTAAAAATATCCGTAACATCACCTATTGAACTAATGTTACCATCAATAAGCGTCATTGATTCGCCAACGTTAATATTACTTCCGCCTGCAATGTTAATGGTATCAATTTTGGTATTTGTAAGGTCACCTGCTGTAATTGTAAGTACGGGTTTATTTTCATTCCAGTTGATATTTTTAAAAGCAATATCGTTAAAGTTTTGTACAGTATTTGTTTTACTGCTCCAGCCGTCAATGGTAAGGGTATTGCCTGTGCCGGATACGCTATAACTGCCATACAGATTAGCATTTTCAATATCGGCATCACCGCTGATGATGATTTCATTGTCATTAGCAGTACCGTTGGCTGACCAGCCGCCGTAAACATCGACTATATTATTTGCCTCACCTATAATGCCGCCGCTGATGTTAACGGTGTTGTCATAAGCTTTACCGTTATCTGACCTGCCTCCGTAAACATCACCTGATACAGAGCCGCCGCTGATGTTAACAATGTTGTTATAAGCACTGCGCGATGAATTGCCGCCGTAAACATAGGTTGACATGCCGACCGAATTTATAGTACCGGCGCTGATGGTCACATTACCACCGCTGGCATCTTTATCGTAATTGCTGTTGCCAACGCCGTAAACATTGATTATTTTACCGCCGGTAATGGTGAAACTGTGCCCGTTGCCGTAAACGTTAGTAAAAGTGCCGCTGCTGATAATTTCGCCGTCCTTCTTTACAGTGTAATCATCCGCCGCTGCGGGTGCTGCTACATATAAACCAAGGCTGTCTGCCGCCATTACCGCCGCTAAAATTTTATAAGTTAAACTTTTGCGCATAATAAAACCTCCTCCCATTTTTGTTACGGGAG
>ENA-OPWW01000576-OPWW01000576.1-human-gut-metagenome-genome-assembly--contig:-NODE-576-length-17673-cov-4.517425_pt1 | contig 17673 bp, 20 predicted proteins | sample MGYA00241513_ERZ502018 | MGnify/ENA primary metagenome ERZ502018 (study PRJEB25962, sample SAMEA2042987) | human gut metagenome | biome: human gut; feature: human-associated habitat; material: faeces...
TATAATTGGAAGAATAAAAGACCTGGTGGTGATGCCTTAGAGGCTGTCGCTGAAGTATTAAATACTTCAATCGATTACCTAAAGGGTAAAACCGATGATCCTACCCCTATACCTGCAAAAGGACAACCAACTTCTATTCCACTAGACGAAGAAAAGCCTTATTCATATCATGGTTACAACGTTCCTGAGAGATATCTCAATATGATTCGAGGACTAATGGAAGATGATATTAAGGAAGGTCGTGCAGACAAGAAATGAGAAACTTAGGCAAAGAAGAGTTAATTGAGTACTTACTCAATTATGCTTTTAAGCACGGTCTTTCATACATCTTGGTTAAAGGAGAGCCATACGACCCAGCACTTTCATTTAAGAATGCTCATAAAATGGTAATCAATACTAATTGGCATAACCCTAATGAATTGCCTTTTATCATTGGCCACGAAATTGGTCACTTAATGTTAGGCGATTCAGGTATCGCCTATTGGCCTAGTTTTTCAGGGCAAAACTCAGAAGAAGAGGAAGCAGATCTATTTTCTCTTAAGATTATTTACGACTATTCCTGCAAAAATGGTGACTACATTCAAGAACCAGGAACCTTTATGCAGAACTATGGCATCCCCGAAAGAATGACTGCTGCAACCAAGCAACTTTTCAAAGATAATGACGACCTAATATAACAAAAAAACTGGTGCTTCTAGCTTCATAGCTTAGATGCATCAGTTTTTTAGTTTTAAAATCTATTTTTAATTTTACTTTTTCGCAGCAGCCTCTGCTTCAGCAGCAGTGTTTGATGGTGTTAATTTCAAACCATTTGGATCAACTTTAACTTCACTTGCTTTTATGTATGCATTTTTAATTGGAACACGATCGGAAACATAGTCGCCATTGTTTGTTAAGCGATAAACGCTTCTATATTCACCATTCAAATGTAAACGATAGAATAGTTCAGCCTTATTTTCCTTGGCTACCCAAATGTATGATAAGCTATCAACTCTCCATGCCGAATCGTTCTTCTTAATTCTAATATTTTGAGAAGTACCATCTGCATTGTAGACTTCAACTGGTTGATCCATAGTAATTAATGATTTGTCTGTTTTGTTATAGCTCTGAACTGATAATTGCTTAGCAGCTTGAACATCATTATTATAAATCCAGTAATCCGTTCCCTTAATATGATAAATTGCTAGCTCATTATCGTCATCACCGTCTTGTCCAGTACCAGCACGTGTCCCTTGTTCTAAACGGTCTACCACAAACTTATCACCTTTTTTAACACGTTTATTAGTACGTTGGACTTGGATTTTACCTGGAACTTCTGTAAAAAGATAAGTGTATGGAGTAGTTACTGTTACAGTGGTTTCATATTTACCAACTGGTTGGGTATTATTGATTGTGGTGTTTGACGAATTATTAGAACTTGTTGAAGTATTAGTTCCGATAACTGGACCTAAGTTAGCAGTTCTAACATATTGCTTTCTTGGTCCGCCTACCTTGAAGTAGTGCTTACCATTTTTAAAGGTGTAATAGCCACCATAAGTAGTTACTATTTCGCCTTTGTATAACTTCCATTTCTTACTGCTTGCAGTCATACCGTAAGGCGTTTTTTGAGTAGAAGTACGATAAATATAGGCATTGTGGGTTACTCTACGTCTTACACCATCAATGTTAGTTACTCTAACGTATTGATCTTTGCCTGAAATCTTGTAATATTGATTGCCATTAATAGTTACAGGGGTTGGATCAACATAAATTGATCCATAGGTAATATATTTTCGACCTGTCTTATTACCATCTTTGTCATAAGCAATTGAATTATGCATAACTGTCTTTCTGACAGAACTATCTGCAGCTTGAACTGTGTGAACTTGTGAGCCGAATGAAAGCACTGGGCTTACAGCCATTAATGCTGCAACTGAAGCCAAGATAAGTTTATTCTTCTTCATTTTAATCATCTTTCTGTTAATATCTCGCTGATACTTCTATTATCTCCCCCAATTTTTAAGTCAATCAATATAGACATTAATGAAAATGAACTATAATTGTATTAACAGTTAAGATATTAATGAGGTATTAATATATGAAAAAGAATAAAACAATATTTACTGTTCTGATCGCTGTCTTTTTAGGCATCGTTTCACTGGGCATGAATTCCAGCCCAGTTAAGGCAGCCAATAATGTGAAGCTGTATTTAAACAGTAACTCCTATGTATACAACAACAAAGGCCAACGTTTACGTGGTAAAAACAATTATCTTAAGAAGAATAAGGCTGTTACTGCTCCAGGGAAATTACAAAAAACAAATTCCGTGAAGAGATATTACATAATGAAAGATAATAGTTCAACAGGTGTAATGAATTCTAAAGAGAATTTATTTAATTATTTGTATTGGCTTCCATATAAAACAATTAAAAAGCAGGAATACTACAAAATAGGCTATAACAGATATATCAAGTGTATAAATGTTAAATCTATTTACAGTGAAGATCTTCCCTCACCATATGCAAATAAGGCGAATGAACTGATAACTAATCAAGCAACTGTTGTAACAAAAGATCCTAAGACAATTAACCAAAAACATATTTACGCATTAAAAGAAGTTTCTAAAAATAGAGTAGTAAATGCCTATGTATTACCCAAAAATAAGAAATTAGTCGTAGATGATACTGCGGGATTTGATAATATGTATGCTGAAGCATACCATATTAAGAATACGCAATATTATATCTACGCTGGTGATATAGTTAAGAGACCTAAACATACAGTATATTCTCATCCTTACAAGTCCATCATCAATGGAGTCAAAACTTTATACTAAAAGTTATTACAATACGAAAAATCCTGCCCTAATGGACAGGATTTTATTTTTTAGCTTTTATTTATATATTTTACTTCTTTGCAGCAGCTTCTGCTTCAGCGGCTGTGTTTGATGGAGTTAATTTTACGCTTCCATCAATAAATTTAACATCGCTAGCTTTTACATAAGCATTATGACCAACATTAATTGTGCTCCAATGAACGGTTGGCGTTGTACTTGCATAAAAACTTGTGCCTACCAAGTGATAGAATAATTCAGCCTTATTTTCACTTGGTACCCAAATATATACTAACTTGTCTACTTTTAATTGACCTTTTTGTTTACTTATTTTTTGGCCGTTATGATCTTGGATAGTTCCGTCTGCATTATACACATCAGTGTCCTTAGGGAATGTAATGTATGAGAAGTTTTCAAAGAAATAGTCATGTAGTGGAATACTTTTAGCAGCTTTCACATCAGAAGCATTGATCCACTGATCAGTACCTTTGATGTGATAAAAATGGTCGTCGTTTTCACTTCTCTTAGAAAGTTCATTAAATTCCAAACGATCAACTGTAAATTTTGTTCCTACAGGAGTAATATGAGCCGTTCCTTTATAGCCATTACTGGTTTGGGTAATTAAACGAGTCGGAGTGGTTACAGTGACTGTTGTTTCTTCCGAATTAGTAGATGCTGATGATGAACCAGATCCATTCACTGAAGTATTAGTTTTAATAACTGGTCCTAAATTGGCTGATTTAATGTATTGTTTGCTTGGACCACCAATTCTGAAGTAGTGCTTGCCATTTTTGAATTTGTAAGAACCGCCATAAGTGGTGACTGTTTCACCTTTATAAAGCTTCCATCTACCATTAAATGAAGTTCGACCATTAGAAGATTTATAAATATAGGTATTATGCGTTATTTTACGCGTTACACCATCAATATTGGTAGCTCTTAAATAGTGATTTAATCCATTTACTTTGTAATACAAATTGCCATTTATTTTTACAGGCTTAGTCATCACATCAACGGTCTTGTATGCATAATATTTGGTACCTGTGCTCTTACCATCTCTGTCATATGCCATTGAAGTATGCATGATTGTTTTAGTAATAGTAGTGTCTGCAGCTTGAACTGTGTGAGTCTGTGAGCCAAATGAAAGCACCGGGCTTACAGCCATCAAAGCCGCAACTGAAGCTAAGATAAGTTTGTTTTTCTTCATTTTAATCATCTTTCTATTAATATCTCGCTAATACTTTTATTATCTCCCCCCAATTTTTAAGTCAATCAACACAGTCTGAATTTTTCCAGCAAAAAATCCTGCCCCTACGGACAGGATCTTTGTTAATTATTTAATTTATCTAAATCTACATAGTATGGTAAAAGATTCGATATTTTAGTTGTTGATCCCTTTATATTTGAAGCGCTGATAAATGTATGAGTACCTTTGATTTGATACTTATATTGTGGTCCAGCAGTCTTAGCATTAACAGTTACGGTTGTACCGCTAGGAATACGTTGGCCTAAAATCATATCTCCAGCTCCAACATTAACGGTCTTACCATCAACAATAACTCTATGAGCATTAACGCCATTAACTTTAACGACTCCAGGCAACACCTTCCCTGTTTTTGCATCTGAAGAATCATTCACAACATAAACTGGTACTGTTTGACGACCAGGGGCTGTTACCGTAATCTTTTCGCTATTAGAGCAATTCTGCAAACCATTAATTGTGGCAACGTTTCTAACGTTGATATATCTACCTTTACCCAATGAGTAATAGTAACTATTCTTTATTTTCTTATAAGGCAAATAATATTTTTCAGTACTAGTTGTATAAGCTTGAGAGTCTATGTTACTCTCAAGCACATAATATCTTTTATCTTGGCTAGTTTTTCTTAAACTGCCTGAAAAATAAACTGGATATCTATAAGATAAGCTACCTATCTTTTTACCACTAGCATTGTAAATATAGCTATTATTTAACAAACGGAAAGTATTTCTTCCATTTACTTTGCCAATAGAATCCAATGGAACATATTTGCCTTTGCCAACATTGTAGCAAACATATTTTTGCCCCTTAATAAGCCGTGGATTACCGTAATATTTCATAGTAGTGTTGGTCTTAATTCCACTCGATAAGCTTTTCCCGTTTACGTTATAACTTAAAGCTGTACTTTTGATACCAGCATAATAATTAGTATGTATCGTCTTTTGCGCAGCTTGAACTGTGTGAGCTTGTGAGCCAAATGAAAGCACTGAGCCAATAGCCATCAAAGCTGCAACTGAAGCTAAAATAAATTTGTTTTTCTTCATTTTAATCATCCTTCTATTAATATCTCACTTATACATCTATTATCTCCCCCCCAATTTTTAAGTCAATCAAGGCAGTCTGAATTTTCTCAGCAAAAAATCCTGTCGATAATGACAGGATTTTCCTACTTTTTCTTAATTTTTATTCTCTGCAGCCGCTTTAGCTTCTGCCTGAGTGTTACTTGGCTTAAGTTTCAAACCATCAAAGTATTTCATATCACTGGCCTTAACATAAGCATCAGAAACTTTAAGCTTATCGCTTGTTGACGAAGTTGTATAAAAGCTTTTAGCAATCAGATGGTAGAACAACTCAGCCTTATTTTCACTCGGAAGCCAAATGTATAATAGGTTATCAGCTCTGAACCAATTTGCTTGCTTTCTCACTTTTACTCCATCAGCGTTCAGCTTTTCACCTTGACGATTATATACATCTGCGTTGTTCTTAAATCTTACCAAAGAATAATTGGTACGGGCATTTTCAAATTCTGGATCAAACAAAGGAATCTTTTTATTAACTTTAACAGCAGAGCCCATTATCCATTGATTGCTGCCTTTAATATGATAAAATCCATCGTCGTTAATCATTCCTGCTGGGAAGTTATCACTAAATGAAGTTACCTCATGGCGATCAACTGTCAATTTTGTTCCTGGCTTTAAATTCTTACGGACAGTATTGCCTTTATTATTAAAAGTTCTAGCAAGCCAATCAGCGTGTGGCTTTATTACAGCAGTAGCAGTCTTGACAACAGGTCTAGCTTTGAAGTTAGCTACTTTGACGTACTTATTTGATGTTGGACTAATTTTATAAAATTTTTGACCATTTTTAAGTGTCTGTCCATCACCATATGTAGTTACTGATTGCCCCTTGTATAATTTCTTTTTATTTTTATATGAAGTTCTCTTATTGGTTGAATTATAGATATATGCGTTTCTTGTGACTTTTCTAGTTGCAACAACAGAATATGCTGCTTTTACTTGTTGAGTAGAAAATACTCCAATAGCCATCAAAGCTGCAACTGAAGCTAAAAAGTATTTCTTATGATTCATTTCATTTTCTCCTTTATTAACTCTTAACGTTATTATACTCGGATAGAAAAAAAGCGCTTGAAAATTTTTCAAGCACTTTAAAATATTAATCCCATTCAATTTCATAAATTCTATTTAAAATTGTGAGATTCTTATTATTAACAAGCTTATGATACGCAACTGTTAAATAACCATGATTTTCACCAATAATCTGAATTGATTCTACCTCTGAGTGCATTCCTTTTCCGCTAATATTAACAGCAGATAATCCGACTTCTTCCCATTGTGAGGTCTCTTCATGCGCATAATAAGGAATCTTTTTAATCATTTTTGGATAATACTTATGATCTTCCATATTCGGTTTATGTTGACTAGTAATATAAATATTCCCTGCGTTATCTAAATCATAACCCTGTACAGAATTATTCATTAAATCATCAAAATTAGAAATAGTAAAACTATCTTCACATGGATATTTTTGCTTATCGCGTAAATCCACATAATCAATACTTGTATCATCTAAAGCTTGATTAATCATTTTTGCATTATAGATAACAAAATGTCCAGTTCCATCATTTTCCATTGTAGCAATTAACATTTTTGTATAGTCTGGAGATAGTGCTGCTTCTGCCCTCTTAAAGTTTTCAGGACTTTGACAGTAATCTTTAGGTTCTCCAGCTTGATCTAAGTATGCAATTCGTGGAAAAGCAGTATTACTATCGTACGTTTTACTTGCCTTTAAAGATCTAATATCTACACGAGCAATTTGCTTAGCCCAATGTTCCTTAGTAGGTTTCACGCCCACAAACCATTTACCCGATTCGCCTGAAAACTCCCAGGTTTGTGTATGCCCTGCAGCTTGTCCCACTAACTTTAAAACCAAATTAGTTAAATTGCCACGAGTCCCTCTAAATACATATGTATCTAACTGATCACGCCATAATTGCAAACCATAATCATAAGTTTCACCAACATTACCTTTTTGTATAACTGACTTATGTCCTGTACTTACATCAAATTGATTCAAAATTCTAGCATCAACCATAATAAAACCTCCGAAAAAATCTACTTATCCTGAGTCTCATGCAAGTCATTCATTTGCTTTGCAACTTCCGCAAAAATGTCCTGCACTTCTTGTTCATTCAACTTAAAGCCCTTAGCTTGCAAGCCATCAACTACTGCATTGCCAACTCGATTGATCTTCTTTTCATCAGATAAATTCTCTTGGTCATACATGTTGATGTAGCTTTTCATTAGATTGCTTGTAACGATACGCAATCTTTCCAGCCGTTTATTCTTAAAGTGAACATGACTCAAGATACCGACACTTACAACACTAATAACCCAAAACGCTAGAGCTATTAATTCAACGTAATCATGTATATCCATGATTCTTTCCTCACCTCTTTTTTCTTTATTACACAGCCATTGGCACCACCTCTTTATAGAAAATTTATCAACTTAATACTAATATCCGTTGACTAATATTAGTATTTATACTAATATAATGGTATAAGAAATAACCTTAAGCACATGATTCCTTTCTTACTTACACACGTGTTTCTAGGCTCTTTTCTTATTTCTTTCATATCTCGTTGACAGTTCTTATACTACGTCCAAAGACTAATATTGTCAATACATTTTTAGTAAAAATACTTATTTAATAATTTGAAATATTCGGAGAATGCTTGCCATGATTGAATTAGAGCGTACTAAAGAATTAGCGAAAAAATATAAAATGAACTTACGTGAAGTGAATGACAAGGCTGGATTGGGTACTAATTCTATCTATAATTGGAAGAATAAAAGACCTGGTGGTGATGCCTTAGAAGCCGTTGCCGAAGTACTAAATACTTCAATCGACTATCTAAAAGGCAAAACCGATGATCCTACTCCTATACCTACCAAAGGACAACCAACTTCTATCCCATTAGATGAGGAGAAGCCTTATTCATATCACGGCTATAATGTTCCAGAAAGATATCTCAACATGGTTCGAGGACTAATGGAAGATGACATCAAGGAAGGTCGCGCAGACAAGAAATGAGAAATCTAGGCAAAGAAGAATTAATTGAATATTTGCTCAACTATGCTTTTAAGCATGGCCTTTCATACATCTTAGTTAGAGGCGAGCCATATGATCCTGCACTTTCGTTTAAACATAAGCACAAGATGATAATCAACACTAACTGGCACAATTCTAATGAATTGCCTTTTATTATTGGGCACGAGATTGGACACTTAATGTTAGGTGATTCAGGTATTGCTTATTGGCCTAGCTTTTCAGGGCAAAACTCAGAAGAAGAGGAAGCAGATCTATTTTCTCTTAAGATTATTTACGACTATTCCTGCAAAAATGGTGACTACATTCAAGAACCAGGAACCTTCATGCAGAACTATGGCATCCCCGAAAGAATGGCCACCGCAACCAAGCAACTTTTCAAAGACAATGACGACCTAATGTAGCAAAAAAACTGATGCTCCTAGCTTTATAGCTTAGATGCATCAGTTTTTCTATGCTCTTTTAACGTATTTTTTTCACTTTAAAGGCCAAATAAAAGTAAATTGTCGCCTTCAACGCCAATATTGTTATCTTTCTTAAGTTGCTTCAAAGAGTTTACAACAAACTTCTTCTGACTGCCCTTAAGCTTATTAGCAGCCTTCATTGCAGCATTAAAGTCGCGTTTATTTTGTTTATTCTTTAGACTAACGATGTTCTTATAAGCGCTTCTATTAGCAATTCGCTTCAATGGATTTACTACTCCGCGCAGCCCCTTGCTATTGAAGTAATAATATTGAAGCATTGCTTGCGTAGTCCAGCAGCTGTACTTCTTATCCTTAGAAGCCACCAAGTACAATGGAGCACCACTAATTTTGCCGTGGAATCTGACTATCTTTTCAACTCTAAATTTAACGTTTTGAACCTTAGCTGGACTAATTGTCTTGCCCTTGAAGGTTTCATAATGCGTTAAAGCATATTTGTAGTTGTTTTTTCCTACATAAATAGGATCTGCATCTTTGGAATTCTTAATTCTTAAAACATAGCCTTGTTTAGTTAACTTAGGGTCATTTTCAATTACGGCCTTAGGATTAACATTTGTGGTTTTAGGTGCACTGCTAGCAGTACTTGCAGCTTGAACAGTAGCAGGTGCAACGCTTAAGAGAAGTCCCGCAATAACAGCGGAAGAAAACAACAATTTTTTGTTAAGTTTCATACTCAATTACCCCTTTACTCATGAATTCAGGAATATTATTACACAAAAATTTTTACCTGATGCATCGATTTTTCGCTTAATATTTTTCATGATAAGATTAATTCATAACTATCTTGAAGGAACACGAATGAAACGAATTTACTATTATCACAAAACTACCGACGATGTGGTCGACAGCCACGATCAAAATTTCAGCTTACCAGACGACTATGTGATTTTGCCCAATTCTCGCGGTGCAAAAATTTGGTCAGCAATCGCCCGCCCTCTTGCGGCTGGCTTTGGTTGGCTCGTCTTCCGCTTTTTCGACAACGTTAAGGTAATCGGCGCAGAAAAATTAAAGCAAGTCGATGGTGGCTACTTCATCTACGGCAACCATACCAGACCAATGGGTGACGTTTTTACATCTCTCACGATTTTTCCCATTAAGAATTTCTACGCCATCGCAGGTCAAGCCAACTGGGGCATCCCCTTCATCGGCAAATACCTGGTACGCTACGGTGGCCTTCCCGTTGGTAAAGACTTAAAACAGTCGGTCAAGCTGATCAAGGCTATCAAAACCGTGATCAAAGATAAAAAAGGTGAAGTTCTAATCTACCCAGAAGCCCACGTTTGGCCCTACTACACCAAAATTCGTCCCTTTGACGCAACCAGCATGCACTTTCCTGTTCAACTGAACGCGCCAAGTTTCGTTATGACCAAAACCTACCATAAAAGACGCTTTGGGAAGCGCCCTCGCGCAGTTGTTTATATCGACGGACCATTTTACCCGGATCAAACTTTAAGCCGTAAGGAAGCCCAAAATAAGCTCCACGATGAAATTCAAAAGACATTAATTGACCGAGCTAAGCTCAGCGATTATGAATATTGCCAATATATCAAAAAATAAGGTTAAGAAACGTTTTTGCTTCTTAACCTTATTTTCAGCTTTAACTCTTTGGCTTTTTTTACATCATTATCATAAAAAGCTTGATTTAATTCTTGAGATATTTGGGAGTAATCTATGTTATCATTTGATGGAAAATACTTTTTAAAAAATTTAGTAATTGATATTCCACGTAACTGTAAAATTAAAATCAAATCATCAATAAAAATTCTATTTTGTCCATTTTCCATTTTAGAATAATGGGTAACAGATATTTTGCTTTCCTTAATCATTTGACCTTGTGTTAATCCTAACGATTTCCGTTCTTTTCTCAAAGCTTCTGAAATTTTCATTGACTTCAGACCTTCACTCAGAAAAATGCATTCTACACGGTATCATATAGAATATACAGATTAGTAAATTCGAATACTACTAAACAGGAGCAATTATGAATATACTTTTTTGCGGGGACGAAAACGCAGAAGACGGCGTTTTAATCTCCACACTATCTTTATTAAAGAACTCTGGTGCAAAGGAACTGCACCTCTACATTTTAACCATGGAAGCTCACAGCGATAAACGCAAGTATCATCCCTTCTCTAAGCATGCCGCAGATTTTATTCGTTCTTTATTAGTTAAAGCAAACCCTAAAAATACGCTGGAGTTGATCGACTGTACCGATCTATTTATCAAGCAGCCACCTACAGCCAACATGAATACGCGTTTTACGCCTTATGCCATGTTGCGTCTTTTTGCGGATGAATTGCCACAGATCCCTGATCGTATTCTTTACCTGGACGACGATATCGTTATTCGCGGCGACATTACTGCTTTTTATAAGCAAAACATCAAGGGTATCGAACTCGTCGGTGTACTCGACTACTGGGGCAGATTTTTCTTCCACAATGTCAAAACTAAGCGCGTCTTTGACTACCTGAATTCCGGCGTCCTGCTGTTAAACATGACTAAGATTAAACAAACCGGTCTTTTTGCTAAAGTCAGAGACATGATGCAAACCAAAAAAATGTTCTTGCCCGACCAGTCCGCAATTAATAAGATGGCTGTCGCCAAGCGGGTCGTGCCACGCCGCTACAACGAACAATATCGTTTACAAAAGAACACTAAGATTCAGCACTTTACTACTAGTTTTCGTTTCTGGCCCTACTTCCATACGCAGACAGTTAAGCCATGGGACGTTGACCGTGTGCACAGCGTACTTCATTTGCACGAATATGATGATTTACTCAACGAATATCTCAAGATTCGCGATAATTTGAAAGAATAATACTTGGAGGAACTATTTTGAAAACTATCCCTGTTTTTTACACTATCAGTGACAACTACACGCCATATGCATTTGTCTCAATTCAATCATTAATGGATCATGCTGATCCTAAGAAGGACTACACTATCACTCTTTTGGTTCAAGAAATTTCTGATGAACACAAAAAGAGCTTGGAAGACATGTCAACTGACAACATTCATGTCCACGTCTTCCACATTGACGATGACATGGTTAAGCCAATTCACAAGACTAAGGAAAACTACTTACGTGCCCAATTTTTCACCATGTCCATCTTCTACCGTTTGTTCATCCCTGAATTATTCCCACAATATGACAAGGCAGTTTACCTAGATGCCGACACCATTATTTGCACGGACATTGCGGATTTATACAATACTGAAATCGGCGATAACATGTTTGCCAGCTGTCCTGATTTATCTATTCGCTACATGCCGCTTTTACAAAAATACATTAAAGAGTGCCAAGGCATCTTACCTGCCGAAAAATACATCAACAACGGTGTCATTTTGTTCAACATGAAGGCCTTCCGCGATAAGCACTTCGTCGACAAGTTCTACTACTTGATGGGCAAGTACCATTTCGACAACGTCGACCCAGACCAAGCCTACATGAACGAAATCTGTGAAGACAAGATCTACCACTTGCCTAAGGAATGGGACGCTATGCCTAACGAAAGCATCCCCGAAATTGAAAATCCTAAGATCGTGCACTACAACTTGTTCTTCAAGCCATGGCACTTCGAAGACGTGCAATACGCTCACTACTTCTGGGACGTTGCCAAGACCACGCCTTACTATGACGAATTAAAGCAGCAACTTGCTGACTTTACTGACGAAGATCGTAAAAAGGCCCGTGCCGATCTTGAATGGATGGCCAAGAAAGTTGACATGATCGTTGACGAACCTAACACCTGGGCTAAGGTCAAAAAGCACGAATCCGTTAAGATTGACTAAGAAAGGAAAATTTATGACAGTACCAGTTTTTTACAGCATTAGTGATGACTTCACTAAATATGCGGCAGTATCACTCAATTCTTTGGTTAAACATGCCAGCTCTGATACAGACTACACCGTGTATTTCTTAAGCCAAGATTTGTCTGATGAACATAAAAAAGATTTAAGCGATCTCGGCAATGAAAATGTACACGTAAAGTTTTTCCATATTGACGACAAGTTGGTGAAGCCGATTCAAAACCGAAAGGAAAACTTCTTGCGGGCCGACTTCTTCACCATGTCAATTTTCTACCGCTTGTTTATTCCTGAATTGTTCACGCAATACGACAAGGCAATCTACATCGACAGCGACACCGTTGTTAACGACGATATTGCTAAGCTTTACAATGTAGAGCTTGGCGACAACTTATTTGGTGCCTGCACCGACTCTTCAATTCAATTTGTGCCTAAGATGGTGAAATACATCAAGGATGTTTTAGCACTCGATCCTAAGAAGTACATCAATTCAGGAATGTTGGTCATGAACGCTAAGCAATTCCGTGACAATCTTTTTATCGATCACTTCATGGAACTGCTTGAAACTTACCACTTCGACTGTATTGCACCCGATCAAGATTACTTAAACGAAATGGGCGAAGGCAACATTCTTCACCTTGATCCACGCTGGGATGCTATGCCTAATGAAAATACCGAACCGATCAAAAATCCTGGTTTGATCCACTACAATCTTTTCTTCAAACCATGGCATTTCAAAGGCGTGCAATATGAAGATTATTTCTGGCAAAGCGCTAAGGAAACCAAGTTTTACGACGAACTAAAGGCTGAACTCGATAACTACACCGATGAACAACGTGCGGCCGATCGTCAAAAGCTGAACCACATGCTTTTAAAGGAAGACAAAACAGAAAAAGACCCTAACAATTGGGCCAAAGTTAAGGAACGTGAGGCAGTTAAATTATGATTTTTGGTGATAATCGAGAAGCAGTAATTAAAAATATCAAAAAAGCTGCCAACGACCGTGATTTTACGGCTAAGGTTGAAATCGGTGACCCACAAATGTCACTTGATGAAAGATTGAAGCTAGTTAATGACTACTGGGAAAACCGTAAAACTTTTTCCAGCAAGATCAACAACCGCATCGGTCATGTGATTTTTAATACTTTGGCTAAGACAATCGCTGGCTCAACCGAATTCGAAGGCCTAGAAAAATTAAACAATTTACCTATTGGTGGCGCGATTGTTACTTCCAACCACTACAATCAAGTCGATTCGCTTCCAATTAAGCTCCTCGCTGACAAAATGCACTGTCAACTTTCAATTGTTATTGAAGATACCAACCTGATGTTGCCTGGCTTTTTCCGCTACTTGATGAACTATGTCGGCACCATTCCTTTGGTTCAAAGCCCTAGTTACATTGCCAACGAATTTCCAAAGCATTTGAGCCAAGCATTGGATCAAAACAACTGGGTTTTGATTTATCCTGAACAAGAAATGTGGTGGAACTACCGCAAACCTCGTAAGTTGCAACGCGGTGCCTACTATTTTGCCGCTAAGCAAAACGTGCCAGTTATTTCCACTTTTGTTGAAATCAAGGATTTGCCTAAGGTCGAAAAAAAGGACGCCAACTTCTACGAAACTAAGTACATTGTGCACGTTTTAGACCCCATTTATCCCGATGTTTCCCTAAGTGCTAATGAAAACGCCCACCATATGATGGAACAAGATTACAAGCAAAAAGTAGCTGTTTACGAAAAGATCTACGGTAAGAAATTAAACTACGATTTCTTAGATTGGGATATTGCCGGCTGGCGTGGTCACCTTTCATAAAAAAGATATAAGAAAAGATAGACCGCTTCTATCAAAAGTGACACTATGTTACTATTAACCTATAGTAGTTTTACTTTAGAAAGGAGCTTCTCGATATGAAAGAATTCACTAAAGAAACTCTGTCAAATTATGATGGCAAAAACGGTCGTCCAGCTTATATTGCCGTAAACGGCGTAGTCTATGACGTAACCAATAACTCTCACTGGGTTAACGGTGAACATCACGGCATGCGTGCAGGACGAGACGTAAGTTTTGATTTAACCAATACATCCCCACATGGGGCAAAAGTTTTAGTTCACACCAACAAAGTTGGTACTTTTAACTAAATAAAAATTTTGATCCGAAAAATGAATCCACCAAAAAAGTGTCTAGGAATTGTTCCTAGGCACTTTTTGTTTTTAGTAGTTAATTATTTTTTTCCGCAAAAGCAGTGTTAGCTGCGATTCTACCAAAAGTAAAGATATCAGCAAGGGAATTACCGCCAAGACGGTTGCCGGCATGAATACCACCTGCAACTTCACCTGCAGCGTAAAGTCCCTTAATTACAGCACCGTCTTTATTGATCACGCGGGCCTTGGTATCGATCCTAAGACCACCCATTGTGTGGTGAATAGCTGGTTTACGAGGCGTAGCATAGAATGGGGCAGCTTCACACTTCAAGTTGAAGGCACTCTTGCCAAATTCTGGATCTTCACCAGCATCAACGTAAGAATTATATTTCTTAATTGTATCTTCAAGCACCTCTGGCTTCATACCAATTTGCTTGGCAAGGTCGGCTAAAGTATTTGCCCTGAAAAGCGTTCCTGCCTTAACCTGAGCGTCGATTGACTCTTGGGTAGTGTTATAGGCAGTGGCCTTAATTTTATCGTCAGCGATCAAATAGAAGAGTCCTCCGTTGGCAATTGCAGCTTTGGCCAGCGTATCACGTTCCGCAAATTCATTTACGAAACGTTTCCCCTCTTTATTTACCATAATGTAGTTCTCAGGTGGCGTCTGCAAACCAGTGAATAATTCACCAGTCTTTGGATCAGACACAGGCATCAATTGAATAAAGCCCATGCCGACCAAGTCTGCACCAACTTCTTTTCCTAAACCGATCCCATCACCAGTTATCGCTGGAGAGTTAGTCGTTGGCATGTCGCTATCGATGTGTTTCCAATAAGTGTTGTACTTTTGGACCATCTTCATGTTGGCGCCAAAACCACCTGAAGTTAAGATAACTGATTTAGCGTGAACGGTAACCTTGGAGCCGTCGCTCTTTTCAGCAACAACGCCAACTACTTTATCGCCATCCACAAGCAAGTGCTTAGCGCGAGTTTCAGTCAAAACAGTTGCGCCATGGTCCTTAACCCAGTCGCCCAAAACATGAATATAAGCATAACCCATTGGTTCAACTGGCTTGTGACCTCTACGCCAAAGAGCACCAACTGGCATTGTTACTTGGCTATCGTCAAATTTTACGCCAAGTTCTTTAAGCCAGTTAACTGAATCGAGTGCATTATCAACTAATTCCTTAACTAAAGCGTAAGTACCGTGAATCTCGTGTCCATTCAAATCGGTTCGCTTACCACCAACATAGGTTTGAATTTCATGCAGTAATTTTGAATCAAATAAATAATTTGCGCCTGAATCAACGTATTCCTTAATTTGTTTTTGCAATGCCTCAAAGTCGGAACGATATTCTGGATCAATCTTTTCAATTGGTGTAGCGGCTAATTTTTCCAAGTCCTCTTTTTCACCAGCTAAAGCCTTAAACTTCTTTTGCCATTCAGGCTCGGCCGCATTCATTGGACCACCAGCACGAGTCGTATTGCCGCCAATTTGTGGGAATTTTTCAAGTACGACAACTTTTCTACCATGTTGGATACTGCGCGCAGCTGCAGCCAGCCCAGCACCACCGGCACCGATAACTACTACATCAGTAGTATATTCTTCATCCTTTGTCGCATGTGCCTTGCTAGGCTTAGCACGCTTTTTCCATTCTTCGGCGTCTCCGCCGGCTTCAGTGATTGCTTCCGCAACCCCATCGATTACACCATGGCTAGAGATAGTAGCACCACTGACTGCATCAACGTTTAAAGTTTGATTGTCGACAATTAATTTTGGCAAACGGTTGAACACCTCATCAGCAACGCCCCTAGTTTCACCGCTTGCATTGACATATAGCTTGAGCCATGCCCTTTTGCTTTTACATCGTATGTACCTGGTTTCATAGCCATAAAAATCTCCCTCTTTTTGTATGTAAAGGTTTTCTTCTTTATTTTAATGGGGAATCTGGCTTAGGCAAAATAGTTTTCTAGCTAATGAGTTATAATAATTTTATTATTGGAGGTATATTTTATGAACGATCCTGAAGCATTATTGCATTATCTCGACGTATTACTAAAAGAAAACAATTTTACCAAAGCCGCTCGCGAGTTATATATTTCCCAGCCTTATTTAACTCAACTCATTAAAAGAATTGAAAAGCGCCTCGGTACGCAAATTATCAACCGCGATCACGTGCCTTTTTCGCTGACTGAAGCTGGAATGATTTACTACAAATATTTAGAAAACATTTCCTACAACGATCAGCAGCTCGAGCGTGAACTTGCACCCTTTACCCAACCTAATAAAGAGATTATTAAGGTTGGCATTTTAGAGAGCTTAGGTACTTTTTTATTACCTCGACTTCTTCCAGATTTCTTAAAAGAAAATCCTACAGTTGAAATTCAATTATTTGAAAATTCACCTCGTACAAATGAAACTAAATTGCTTAATGGTGAAATTGATTGTTACATCGGTCAAACACCTAAAACCATTTCTCGTGATTTAACTTATTCTGTTAAAGATGGTGAACAGTACTATGTAGTCATTCCTCAGAGCTCGTCATTTTTCCAATCTGGCAAGTTTATTTTGGAACCAAGCAGTCTGGACCTGAAAGAAGTTTTACAGGATCCTATGGTCTTAAGCTCCTCTGAGTCGGCCATTCGCCATCAAGTTAACGGGCTTTTTCAAAAGTTCCATATTAAGCCTAATATTGTATTAGAAAGTAAAAGTATCGTCACAACTACCGAATTAGCATTGCGTGGTGTAGGCTTAACTATTTCTTCAGCCAGCATTTTAACCAAAATGCGGCAAACACCGATCAACTTACTACCTATTGATGAAAATCTGATCTACATTCAATTCTTCATTGCCACTCAAACAAATAAAGAATTGTCTCCTGCACTACAAAGATTAATCACTTGCTTTAAAAAACTTAATCTTAAATCAAGCATCTAAAAAAGACCGAGGATAATTCCTTGGCCTTTTACTTACTACTTATTTAGATACCAAAAAAGAGGCCCGGCGGCCTCCTTCTTCCGTGCTCCGGCTGTCAGACTCGAACT
>ENA-OPWW01000581-OPWW01000581.1-human-gut-metagenome-genome-assembly--contig:-NODE-581-length-17583-cov-2.105888_pt1 | contig 17583 bp, 17 predicted proteins | sample MGYA00241513_ERZ502018 | MGnify/ENA primary metagenome ERZ502018 (study PRJEB25962, sample SAMEA2042987) | human gut metagenome | biome: human gut; feature: human-associated habitat; material: faeces...
CCGCCGTTCAAACCTTTTATCAACCGAAAACAGACAAAACTATGGGAACATGGGGATCAGGAATCTACGAAAACGATTCTACGCGGGATTATATAGACGGGATCATCGACAACATATCGAACGCCGTCCGGGACATTGTAAAGTGGGATTATACGCTGTTGCACGCAGGGATGCCCCAAAGCGACCTGTTCATGTGCTACATCGACCTGTTGAACGCCATTTGCAGCCGACACGACCTGCACACATCATTACCGGATGCAGAGGTGGTTCGGAAATGGAAAGCCAAATACATGGAGGTTTGGGAGTTTACCGTCGGCGAGTGCGATCCGGCAGAGGATTACCGGAAAGAAAGAGCTGTCGTATTGAACGAGAGTTTCGATAACCTGATCGCCCTTGCAAGTAAGAAAAATGAATCGACAAAACTATGAAAAATCAAAAACACGACGACAAAACGACAAGGGTGTATGCCGTCCTTGCCCAACTCGAAACACGATACCGGGTAAGAATTTGCGAGCACGACCACACGGCGATAGTCGTATCGGGTATTACCGAAAAACAACTCTCCGACTTATGCCGGAGGTTGTATTGTTCCGGCATGTATAACGACACGGGACGGTTCGGTATAATCACCAACTTCGGAGAATATAAGTAACAATCGGGGCGGCGGCTGCCCCCCATAACACCGACTGCTATGAAAATCATCTATAAAGAGGGAACCCGCAAAACCCTCGCGGAATCGACCGAGGAAGTCCGTAGCACAGTCGCCACAGCATTGGAACTCGTCGAGGGCAAGCACGGATTCAGAACGCCTTTCGAGATATGGCGTAACTGTAAATTAGTCATAACCATCGGACATAACATTTACACAACATTCATCGAGATCCGTCCCCCGGCTATGGCTTATATCAAACGCCGGAGTAATTGGCACAACCGATACGCTTACTATGCGGCCGGAACATTTCGGGGAAATAACGACAACGCGGAAGTAGAACTTATTTAATGGAGAACAACAATGAAAACGACAGAGGTAAACAAGGAATTGGTAGGTAGAAGGTGCGAGTGCATCTGTTTAGGTTCGATGGTTACGGGAGTAATCGAGGACATAACCGTTACGAAATATACGGCGGAGGTAAAAGTGCGTTACGACGAGCCCCAGCGCTGGGGTAACGAGGTTTTACACAGCGGTTGGGCGCATGGGGACACGGACGACGAATCCGGCTCTTTGAAGTACCTGCGCCTGCTCCCCGAACCTGTCCGACCGGATTATGAAACACTTATCGTAACTTTTTGCGATCCTATCCGCACGTTGGAGCGCCGTATTTTCGACGACCCGCAGGTGTGGGGCGTATCGGCCTTAAAGGAGTGGATCGACGGCTACGAAAGCACCCGCTTTACGCAAATCGGCGACTGCACGGCGGTCGTAACCTCCGAATACAACATGGCGAGCGTGCGCGAATGGCTCGCCCGACATACCGAAATCGAAACCTGCAAAACGGCGTAACGATGGCACGGGAGAGAACCGACGACTGGATGCAGATGGCCAAAGACCTCGCCCGTGCCGAACGGGAACTGCAAATAGAACATTGGGTATATATCACGTTCGAGTACCGTGAATGCGACCGTTCGCGGGTCGTCCTGCACAAAATAGACATGCCTCGCAGGATGCTCGACCGCTGGCGGTGGCTCGTCGAGTGGCGCAGGGCAAAATATGTCTGTCAATATCCCCGTAAGGGCGTGCAGGTCTATTATTGTTACTACGACAAGCGGACGGGACTGCAAACCGGGTTCGGCTCCCTGCTCTCGTGCGTGGCAGCGGCGAAAGCGCAGATTACGAAAGTCGAGCGTAAAATAGAGGAATACGTTAGTTACATGAGCGGCAATGATCTGTTTTTCGACCCGACGACAGACGAAAAATTGCGCTGCGCCAAAAAGAAATTGGCGCAGAAAAGGGCAAAGTATGCCGAACTGTGCGCCCTGCTCCAAAGCGAGGTCGCCAAACATCGGGCCAATCCCGGTATCTGCAAACTGTTCCTCGGCTTTCGCAAGCTGGGCGAATTTACGGACATCCCGCAAGCCCGCAAATTCGCGGAAGAAAGCGGTGAAACAGGGACTTTCAACCTTATCGGCAACCGTTTTCGGGATAGTTGGTATCAGCCGAAATGTATCGAAGAAGCCGGAATTTGAATCTTGAAATTCGGCGCGAACACAAAATCGGCGAACATATTGCCCATGACGTGCCGCTGGCTGCCTGCGAAGATAAAACGGGCGTTGCGACAATGTTGTATGTGGGTGCGCAGCAACGCTTCCACATTCTTTTCCGTGTAATAGACCACCTGCTGAAATTCGTCGATGGCGACGATTACCGGACGGGAGGCTTTCTCCAGATAACGGAATATCTCGTCGAGCGTCGCTTCCGTAGAGCGGATGTCGCTCAGTGCAGGTTGAAGCTGGGGTTACCCGCAGGGGCGAATGTTATGCCGCCTTGCAGGGATTTGACGCTGTTCCAGAAACTTTCGATGGCTTTTTTGCCGAAAGGCTTCAGGCCATCGACAATGCCCCGGTTCAAGGAAAATACCAGGTCGCGCAACGATCCGGTCGCATAAATATCGACGAAAAACGTATAATCTCCGGATGGTTGAAACAGTGCTGTATAAGCCCTGTCTTACCCATATGGCGCGTGAAGATCTGCGCCAGATTATTGCCGTTGGCCACCTCCCGAATAAGATTTTCGCTCCTGTTCGCGGTCGCAGAAATACTCGGCGGATTCATAGCCGCTGCTTATAAAGGGATTTTTTCAGTGGTTACATACAGTCGTTTATTACTACGCAAAGACAATTATTATAAAATAATAATCAAACGTAAATCAAAACCGGCGCACAACATTGCAGGTAAACTCCCCAGACCTTCATGGTCGTTATAATCCGCGTTTCTTTTTTGGCTGTGCAGCCAACTTCTTCGATACATCGGGTACACTGCGCGGCTGCGGCGTAATATCCTGACATCGGGCCTGTCTTATCTTTTTTGCCGTTTTTATCAGATCAAATTGAATTACCTGCCAGTCTTTGCCGAGCAGACAGACAGGATCGGGGTAAGTGTCGGCCTTTGTGAAATTTACAAAGTTGTCCAGCAACTCGTCCTCGTCGTGTTCCCACTCGTACCGTTTAGCATGCAGGCCAATCATTTCGGGGAGGGTATATTCCTTCAAAAGCCTGTGTAAGTCCCAGAAATCCTTTTTGCGGCCGCCCTGCGATACGACGTGCATCTTCATCGCAACGATGTCCTTCACTCCGGCCATGCGTATCCCGTCGATTACCTCCGCATCTTCGAGAAACGGGTCGCTGTACATCAGATCGACTTTGACATATTCATCCTCGGATTTACCGACATAGTAACTGCGCCCGAAGCTCACTATCGAGCTGGTATCGGTGCAGTGATAATACGGGAAGCGCGACCGCAGGAACACTTCAAATGTCCTGAAATCGAGGCTCCGGTACTCTGCATCGGTGAAAAGGTCGATGTCGTCCGATTTTCTGTGCCCATAACGAAGACTCAGGTTCGTACCTCCGACAAGGCGGAACGGGCTGAACAGTTCCTCCTGCATCAGAACGCCGAGCGTTTCCCGCAGTAACGGCGTTACCGTTTCGTAATGTAATCGCTTTATCTCTGTCATTGTTTATGACGGTATTTATACGGTATGCGGTACGAAAGATCGGGCTTGTAGCGTTCCAGCTCTGCACGATCCATACCGTAAAACCGTGCGATCTCCTGTTTTTCATTCTCATCGCCGCGTTCCATAACCCGTTCAAGAATTGATTCTTTACTGCGCCCCCAATCTATCTTGTCGAAATCGGTGTCCCAGAACAGCATCCGTCGGATGGCCGGAGCGCCACGAACGGATTCGTTCGCTTTCCGGTTCTTGTATTCGGCTATCTCGTAGTATGCCTGAAGCGTCAGCAGAAAGCCCTCATCATAACCGAGTGCCTTTTCGATCTTGAGGGCCATTTCGACTGTCAGCTTGCGGCGACCCGTAATAACCGCATTAAGCGTCTGTTTGTGTTCGTCGATAGCAGCAGCAAAGGCTCGCTGGCTGAGGTTGCGTTCCTGCAACTCCAAGCCGACGATCTTTCCCGGACGGATGCCCTTATACATATCAATTTCGCTTCTCATGGCTTTTTTTGCAAATATACACAATGTAAACGAAATTGTTTACATAAATATTGCCCTTTTTTATCGGCTCCCCGGATTACGCGTATCCGCGATGCAAATAATCCTGCTGCCACGACATTTTATCGGGTAACTCCTTTGCCCTTTTTAAGTCGGTTGGCCAGCTTTTTCGCCACGTCGGGCAGCTGCCTTGCCGGTTTTTCGGCAGTTGCCCCTGCGACCCCAAATTGCTCTTTCCGCTCCGGTGTCGCCGCCTGTGGCCTGCGGATATTCGGGTATTGCTCCCGGAGCAATTCTCCGGCCAGCTCCCGTACCGAGGCCATGATCTGTGTTTTTTCGTTCTCGGTCGTGGCTTGGGTCAATCTATCCGCCAGAGGATCGAATCGGTCGTGATAGGAGAAAAAATTGGGAACCTCGTCCTGTATCTCCGGAGCTTTGCACTCCGGCGAGGCAAGGTATAGCAGGCAACTGATGTCGTAAGTACGATCCGGGATATTCTCCGGTATTTCCCCTTTGTCGAATCCCGAAAGCGCAGCGAAATTGGCCAGCGTCGGGGACATATCGAATTGTCCGACGGTATCGTATATTCCAATCTCTTTTATGTCGGCATAACAGCCGGACGGCAGACAGCCGAACGGCTCCGGTGCGGTGCGGAATAAGGTATTGAGGTCAATATCGGGATTGACTTTCGCTCTTTGTGCTTCGTCCGGAATTAGTTCCATCGTCCTGAAGAATGTAATGTCGAGCCGGGGATCGAAGAAATTGGCGGCAAAGAAATCTTTGTACCGTTTTTGCAGTTTCTCACCTCGCTCCGTATTATCGAACAACAATACGCCACGGTCGGTCTCGATGCCCGTATAGATCTGTTCCCTGCTCCTTTCCAGACCGGAATAACGCCAGACGGCTGATTGATATGCCATCGACTTGTTTAATGCCTCATGGGAATTTTCCGGCAGCAGCGGATCGAGGCCGTTCTGATAGCAGTATATGGCCGGATAGAGCCGGCAGATGTTCAGCGGTTTCAATCCCTGCTCCTTGATGGCATTCCACAGTTTGCGCGGAAACATCGAGATATTCTCGTAAGGTTTCCATACTCGGTCGGGGTCGGCAAAACGGTAATGCACGAAAAAGCTGTTCGGGTAAGGCGTCAGCCAGTCATGGAGCATAACTTCCGTGTAGTGTTTGACAAAATGACCGAAATTTTTATAATATCTCCCGTTTGCCGATACAGTCTGTGTCTTTCCTTCCGGCGAAAGCACCATATAAACGTCGCCCGGCTCCCGACGGTCGCCGGGGTTCATCGTTCTGTTTTCTTCTGTCGTTTTCATTTTCAATCGTAGTTTTAGAATTTCGGTTTCATGGAGGATTTGCGCTGCGGTTTTATGGGGCGTGTCCGCTCCTGCCGGGGCGTAAGATTCCGCAGGGTCAGCGATTCATTCTTACGGTCGTAGCGAACCTCGCAATTCTCGAAGATTTTGGTATCCGTTTCCACGTTCCGTAAACGGATCGTTTCGCCCCCGTAGAGCCGTTTGCTGTCGTCGTAGGAAATCGGCTGGCGGAGCAACTCGTCCATCTTTCGGGCGAATACATAAACATTGTCTTCGCACCTGATCCGATCCGGAGTGTAAATATCCAGCTCGGAATCGCTCTTAAAGGCATACAGGCACATATCCGCCGTGCGTATGTCGTGAGGAACCCATTGAATTGCCTGCGGATGATTCCTGACGGCGGCCTCACCGACTTGCGAAGTAATGACCTCTTTCGGCACGAAGCGCAAGATATGCCCGTTTTTACGCGCGGCGTCCAAAGCCACCTCTTCTGAAATGGCTTTGCACGGCATTACGTCCATCAGAAAGTCGATTGTTTTAGGATCATCCTGCTCCCGAACCATTTGCAGAGCCATCGACGGCTCTGTCAGCGCACCGGCGACGCTGTAATCGGTTTTATCTTTTCCGTAGGTATTGTCGAAAGCCTCTTTGCACATCTCATAAGTCCGGTCGTCTTCGGGTATTCCCCGCAGGTTCAACGGATTCTCCCTGACCAAATCCGTATAGAACGCCGGGCTTTTCATCGTTTCCGGGATAAACTCTATGGCATACGGACTGCGGCGTATGGCTTCCATGCACAACTCCGGCGTCTTGAGTTTTTCGGGAACCATCCGCAGGTAGGAGCCGTCATACCGTACCGCCGTTTCGCACAGTTCCTTATCCTTGAATTTTTCGGGAATGTTGAAAAACAACTCCGGCTCTTTGGTAAAGATCATCTCCGCCAGTTTCGGGGTCATATAGTCCGGATTCATACTGTCCAGAAAATGTTTGGTTCGCGAGTATCCCTCGCAACGCTCCAACAACTGCTCGTGGATCTCTTTGTAGGGAATGTACCGAAGTACCCGCAGGTCATAGCTCGAATACAATGCCTCATGGCACATCTCCCGTGTCAGCAGTTCCGGTTTGAAATACTGAATGGCAGCAGGGTCGTTCACCATCGCTTCCCGGTACAGGTCGGGGGTATGCAATGCCTCCGGCACATAAGGAAGTGCATGGATGCTGGACCAAACGGCTGCCTTGCACATACGTTTCGTGCGTAAATATTCCGGTACGTCGTGCAACATAATCCCGTCGCTCTGTACCGCCGCCGTGCATACCGTCCTTGTTTTCCACCGTTCCGGCAAGGCCGTCAGACACGACGGGTCGGTGCGAACCCCGTACAGGGCAATGTGTTCATCCATCACCTCCGGTTCGATATCTGCCAGCAAACCTACCATATCGGCGCCTTCCTGCCGGTACTTTTTTATGCCTTCCAGACACACGTCGGCATAGGGAATGAATTGAAGGACGCTCCGGTTTTCGCGGAGTTTGGCCAGCGGGGCGTTCAGGGCCAGCCGGCACATCTGCGGGGTTTTCATCGCTTGGGGCACGAACTCCAACACCCAGCCGTCCTTCGTTACCGCATCCATGCACATCTGTTCCGTTTTGAGCCGGTCGGGAACGGAAGGCAAGGCCCATACGTCATTTTTCACTGCCGCTTCACACAGGGCCTCTGTTCGGCGCTCTTCCGGCACGAACAACAGCGCCGGCCCGTAACGTTCGACAGCAACCATGCACATCGAGGGCGTTTTCAGCTCTTCCGGCACATAGTCGAGCGCAAAATCCCAGTTTTGCACGGCCGTATAACACAGCTTTTCGGTACGCATATCGCGGGGGACGTATCGGATATTTTCTCCGTCGATCTCGACGGCGCGGCGGCATACCGCCTCGGTACGCCGTTCCAAAGGCAGGGTCATCAACATATTATGCTTTTGTCCGCCCCGTTCGAGCAAAGTTATATCCCGTTTTTCCTGTTCTGTCATAAGGGTTTCAAATTAAAAATGCCCGGTTTCTGCCGGGCACTGAAGTTCGTTTGTGACTATTGCTCTTCGCCGCCCGTATCGCTGTCGTTCTGGAACGTAAAGCTCTTTTGTACTACCTGTCCCATGTTGTCCTCGATATAGACGTCGATGGTCTGCTGGTCATCGCTGCGGGAGGTGTAATAAAGGCGGAACGAGAAGCGCTCCAGCGGATAGCGGTCGTTGGGAAGGAAGACCGTTCCGTCGTCCATCCGCAGCTCTCCCTTGCCGTCGGGCTGGAAATAGCGGATCGTGTAGCGGGCGTCGGCATACTCCCCTTCACGCACCAGAGTACAACGTATCTCGGCGGTTTCGCCTACACCGATACGCTTGGGTACGGGCATCGTTTCCAGCGAGAAGCTGTACGCCTGCTGAATATCCAGATCCTTGTCGCAGGATGCGAGCAGTCCGAGTGCGGCCATCGCCGCAAAAAATAACTTTTTCATCGCTTTTTTGTTTATTTGCATTTGTAATCCGCGAAGTCCATCGCATTGAACAATCGCTTGTTATTGCACCAGTAGGCCAGCCGCCACGCCTCCCGCGAGGGTTTGGCGTCGCCCGAAAAATCCCGATACGGCTGTGCGAAGGGCACGCAGCCCAACGCCTTCAGCTCCCGAATACGTTCCAGCGCATCGCCGATGTCGTCGCGCACCAGCACGTAAAAGAACAGTTTGCGGGGCGACAAGCCACATTTGACGAGCAGTTTTACGGCGTTATGCACGTCCTCGTGTACGGCATGGCTGTCATAGGCCATCCGCAGAAAGCGCAGCCACCTGACCCGTGCGAGCAGCTCTGCGAGTTCCGGGTTGCGGGCGATACGCCGCACGTCGAGCCCCTGATTGAAGTCCACCCGCACGTCCAGGCGGACGATCTTTTCGATCTGTGCGAGGCCCCATGCGGAGGCCAGCACGTTATTGTCGAGCAGTACGGCCCGCTTGCGTCCGGCGAGGAACTCTTCAATGTCGGCATGGGGCCGGATACCGCCCTCCTTGCGCGGCACCACGCACCACGGGCAGCGGTTCGGGCATCCGCGCGTGAGAAAGCCGTAGGCTTCGCCCACGCCGTAGAGCGAGTAATCCGGACATGTATGTTCGACCGCCTCCGGCAGTGTCGTCGTATAATCGCGGTAGCCCGTTCCGCCGCGTATCACTTCGCAGCAGTATTCATCCCGGCAGTCGGGCGTATGGGTAAAGACCTTCGACAAATACACTTTGTCGTAACGCCCCGCTCCGGGATCGGCAAATTCCACCGTATCGCCCCGGAGCTTATGCCACGCCGAAAGTTTCATCAGCGTGAGGTTCGGGAAATTGCGCCCGTCCACATCCACCAATCCGATTCGCATGGCCTCCTTACTGTTTTGAGGGTTCGGGTTCCCGTTCCAGCCGTGACCGGACTATGGCGACGTATTCCGGATTCGGCTCGATGCCGATGTAGTGCCGTCCCAGCCTGCGGGCGACGAGGGCCGTCGTTCTGCTTCCCAGAAAAGGGTCGAGAACTACGCCGCCCGGCGGACATCCCGCCTCTATGGGTGTCTCGATCAACTTCTGCGGATAGGGGGCGTAGTGTTTTTCGTGGCTGATTTCGGTCGTAATCCGCCAGACCGTCCGTTTGTTCCTGCCTTGAAGGTCATTTCTGGATTTCGAACCTGTCGGATGTTCCGGCTGTCTGGATATTCTGTTCGTCTCATTCCCGGCACAAGGCTCGAACTGTTGCCGGAAGTCGTATTTCGGGGATTTGGCGAAGAAAAACACCTTCTCGAAATCCGCCGTAAAACGGTCTTTGACGGGAGTAGGCACAACTGAGGGCTTGTGCCATATAATCTCGTTACGCAGTATCCACCCCCGCAGGATCATCATCTCGGCGAACAGCCCCGGAATATTGCACAGCGATTTGTGCGGAACCCGGTGCATCGACAGATCGACGCGCAGTTCTTTGAGGCAATAGGTGTTCTTGCCGGGCGGCCAATCGTCTGTGCGGTTGTATTTATTGAGTTTGCTGTACGAATCGCCGAGGTTCATCCATAGCGTCCCCGTACTTTTCAATACGCGGCAGCACTCGTCGAAGATGCCCACGAGATGCTCCAAGAACATCTCGCGGGAGGGTTCCTGCCCCAACTGCCCCAGCCATCCGCCGCAACTGCGGCAGATGGCGTAATCGTCGAAATCGTGTTCGCACTTCTGCCGTCCGCCGAGCAGTATCGGAGAGAGTCCGTAATCCCTGAGCTGCCAGTACGGGGGCGAGGTTACGATACAGTCGATGAAGTTGTCGGGCAGCCGGCCGAGGCCGGAGGCCGCATCCGTATTAAAAATTACATCCGTCCGCATTGCGTCCGCTCTTTAATGTCCAGCCTCCGTATCGCTGTCCGGCACTTCGTCCCAGGGGTTGTCCTCCGGAATCTCGATGTCCGTCTGCGGGAGTTTCAGGGTTTCCGTTGTTTCTTCCTCATACAGTTTGGCGCACGAGGTAAAGGCCATAGCCGCTGTCAGCAGCATCGTGGCCGCGATCGCTCTTTTTCTCATCGTTGGTCGTCGGTTAAAAGGTTGGATATTTCCGGGTCGAGCCTGCCCCGGTATTTGAATGTCTCTTTCAGCTCGCACGCCCTGTCGAGCCATTTGCGCCCTTCCTTCCTGCGGCCCAGCCGCGAGCAGGCAATGGCCTTCAGGTAACACGCCTCGGCCGATTCGGGCAGCGCGGAGAGCACTTCGTAAGCGAGGTCGTCATGGCCGAGTGAGAGCAGCACGATAGCCGTATTTCGGTCATGGTAAGGAGCCAATATCGTGAGGGCTTCGTCGTAGCGCCTTTCATCGAGCAGCTTCATGCCCCGCGCATAGAGCGTATCGGGTACGGTCGTATGGATCGTATCCTTCACCATGCCTACGCGCCGCAGGTCGTATTTGAAATCGACCGAGCGAAGCAGCGGATAGAGCCTTTCCCGGATATATTTATACTCTTGCGGATACCTGCCTCGCAGGGCCGCTTCGCGTCGGTCGGGATTCTTCTCCGCACCGAGCAGCGCAAGGATCGCCTCGCGGTGCGGCAGACTGTCCGAGGCGGCGATCAAGCGCCCCAGCTCCGTCCAGTTCTCGCCCACGGAGCGCACGGCGATCAGCGTATCGACCTGCCGCCCGAAACGCGCTCCCAGACGCCGTTTGAGCGACAGGGCACGCCCGCGGGCCAGACGCTCGTTGAGCGCGAGTGCTCCTTCCGGTGATGCCGAAGCGGTCAGCACGATACTGTCCACGTAAAACTCCCGTTGGTTTATCAGCCCGTCCATCAGGGCTTCGATGCGGGCGAGCTGAACGGCGTTGGTTTCCAGCGTGTCGATAATGTCCGATTTGCCGACTTCGAAGGCAAGGTAGTTGCGGTTTTTGACGACGGCATACTTCTCGATCACTCTGGTCAGGTAGCGCCTCGTGGTGTCTGCGAAGGTCAGCATCGAGGATATATTGTATTCCAGCGTATCGAGGGGCGGCATATCGTAACGGCTGCCGTCCAGCCCTACGACCGCTCCCGCAAGTGTGACGTGCATCGTCTTGCCTTCACCTTTGGTCGGTACTTCCTGCGTGTAGTAATAGCTGATCTTCTCACGGCCATCGACGATGGAATCCAGCCGCACGCCATCCGGATAGGGGTGCTTGACGAAACGCTCGAAAGCACGCTGCTCGGCAGCCGCATCGGGCTTGAAGACCCGCACGTATCGGTCGAACTGCCAGTAGTTGCGATCCTGCACGCGGCTGAACAGCCCGCCTCGGATACTGATCTGCTGAAGCGGCACGAGGCCGTCCGTCTTGTGGAGCATGGGCGTTACGGCCACGCTCTGACAATTGCCCTGCAACTGGCGCGGCAGCTCGATCACGAAGTCGATGCTGACCTTGCCCATACGCTCGGCGACGGTGCGCGATTGAGCCACCACGACCACCTCGTCGAGTTCGAGCGACATGACGCGCTCGCCGTTTTCGAGCGTAGTCGTAGGCAGGAAATAGACGGGTTGCAGGCTGTCGCGATGCTTGTATTCGACATATTGCGGTGCGGACTCCTTTTTCGGCTCCTGCTTTTGTGCTTTGGGCGCATAGTTCGCCCGTGCGCCCAAGCCCCGGCGCTGAAGCCTGCCCGTAACGGTACAACCGCCCAGCAGCAGGCATATGACGAGGCTGTGCAATAACATCTTTTTCATTGTTTCATAACTTTTTTCTTATCATAAGCCGAGAAGACGGGCCGACTACCTCCATGTAATCGACGCCCGTGCTTGTTGACTTTGCCCGTAAATGTCCGTAATCGTAAAGACGAATTCCGTTCGCTCGGCATAGGAAGAGTTGGCGGTAAAAATATGTTGTCCGGCTTCGAGGGTTACAGGACTGTCGGGGTGTAACATGGAACCGTCATACGAAACCCTGCAATTCGTCGAGGTCGTCGTATAACTTACGGTATAGTCGCCCATGTATTCGGTCGAACGGATGATCAGCGTCATCGGACTGTCCGAATAGAGAGCCGCCGAAGACATACTTCGTATCATTGCGGTGAATTTCGGATAACGGGACGTTACCGTGCATTGCCGCTGTACGCTATGGCCGCTGCTGTCGCTTACCTGCACCGTAACCGTCAGGACGCCGGTGGCGCGGGTGTCGAGCAAGAAGCTGTGGGTTCCATTGCCTAACAAGGCTTCGTTGCTGCCGAGCCCTGTCCCTGCGGGAAATACGAAAACGGCCTGTGGATCGGAACAAGTGAAGGTAGAGATTGCGGCGTCATCGCTTCCGCTGATTTCCAACGTAAAAGTGGCGGGGTTGCCGACGACGATCGCCGAAGGCGGTGTCAGCGTAATATCGAGCGAGGGTTTCTCGACCGCCTCGGTCGTCAGTGTACGCCGGATCTCATAGTCATAGGCATCCCGCAGGACGAATGTCAGCACGGCTTCGCCCGCAACTGTCGGGCAATATCCGATCCGTGCTGTTTTAGTTCCGGCTCCGCCGGGCAATGCGACGGGAATTCCGGTCGTCATGGCTGTACCGTCGAATGTTATCGTACCTTCGCCCTTTTCCTGTTCTACGGTCAGCGTGTAGCGACCGTCGGGATCGGTGCTCTCGACCCTCATCTCGGTAAAAATATCGTCGCCCACGCTGCACGTCTGAGGCAGTTCCGTGAAGGCCACTCCGAGCGTCGAAAGACGCATATCCGCCGCATTGGCCCCCGAAATCGTCACATCAAGGTTATAATGACGGTTACGCAGGATGTCGAAAGACGTCGTGACATTGCCTCCCGGATAGATGTAATAATCGACCTTGCGACCCGACGCCTCGCCTTCGAGATGGATGCAGGTGGCGTATTGCGGGGCGTTTTCGCGGCTGCGCTGCCGCGGATCGGTGATACCCGGCACTTCGCCCTGAGCGTTTTCGGGAAGGTAAAGAACAACGGAGTAGCTGCGTCCGGAAAGGGCGCTCTTCGGAAAGGATGTCACTTCGCTGTCCGCTGTGGGTTTGCTTTCAGCGAAGAACGGCACGCAGGACGGGACGCTCGTTACCTGACAGGATCGGAGCTCGAAATCCGTAAAGGCGCCGGCCGTCGTGACATTCAGAGTCAGTTTTGCCACACATCGTCGGAGGAGTATCGTTACATCCGTAGCCCCCGATACGGTGAAAGACTGCCGGCCGCTCATCGCAAACCTTTCATCGGTATCTCCCGATACATCGGGAACGTACATCGCTTCCTGCAATCGCAGGAGTGTCATCGGCCCCATGTCTTCCTTCGTATTGGCGATGGCATACGCTTCATAGCGGCCGTGGGCCATCGTCATCGTCCGCGAAGCGTTCCCCGCAGTCAGATAGAGATGTTCCAGCGAACCCGTCTGTACGTTATGCAGGTAAAGGTTCACGTCTGCAATGGCATTTTCATCCTCCGAATTTCGTGTCGGAAATCCGCTGTCCGCAGCCGCAAAAGATATTTCCACCTGCGAAGCGGCAGCTTCGGGGGACTGCGGCCCATCGGGCGGATAGCTGCCGCTATCCTTCGTACAGGATGCGAACAGAAGCGGCAATAGTCCTAAAAACAAGAGCTTTTTCATGTCTCGATATTCTAAAACATATAAGAGAAAGAGGCTTCCAGCTTCGCCGGAGCCAGTGCGATACGGCGGTAATGCCGCAGAAAGACATCGTCGCCGGGCGGCGGTGCGGGATTCCAGCGCGTATCGTTCATGTAATACAGGCCGATGCCGCCTTCGAGCGAGAAGTTCCACCGCCTATGCAGCATCCACGAATAGCCCGCGCTGGCACCTACGCCGACAGTCCAGCCGTTGTAGCGTTTGTTCCGGTTCCCGACGCGATATTGTGCGACGGCGGAGTGTACGCCCCAAAAGAAGCCGACATGCGGCTCGAAGCGCCAGCGGCGCACACCCACGACGGCTCCCAGCACTTTGGTTCGCAGGCTTTCGGTCGAGATCGGGTTCCAGTATGCCGACGCTTCGACAGACCATTTTTCCGACACGGCTACATCTACGCCGGCATTGACGGTTCCCGTTGCCAGTCCCAGCGCATTGACGCGCACGGCCGTATATTGAGCCGAAGCCGCGTTCGCCACGAGGACGAACAGCAGCAGTACAAATAATCTTTTCATCGTGTTTCTATTTTGTTGGAATGAGTAACCGCCGCATCCGGCAAAAGGTATCGGCGGAGCGTTGAGAGAGGTTAATCGATCTGAAATTCGGGAACGACATTGCAGTTTTCCCATGCGATAAAGGAATACTCCGGTTCCCGCGACAGCTCCTTGCGGGGATAGTGGCCGATGAAGTTGCTCCACCAGACGGCGACCGTTTTCCCTCCGATCCCCTTGAACGTGCATCGGCTTCCTATCGAAACTACGAACGCCTGTTTTTCCTGATCGATCCGATACGCGCCGTCGCAACTTATCTCGACCAGATCGACATGGGTATAGATATAGACGGCTTCCTGCACGAAGTCCACGTAGAGCGTATCCCGAAACCTTTTCATGGGATGGCGGTACGGGTTTTCCGCTGAGACGAACTGCGTGAGGCCGCGATCCGCATACCAACCTCCGACTTTCGATCCGTCCACCGGTTTGAGAGGCACGAGCGGCCCGTCGTCCAACGACAATATCATCATGCGATTGTCTTCGGGCGTATAGGAAGAACTCCATTTTACGACCGTCATATTCTCTTTGTCGACACTTCCCCGGCCGCGGTGGGTAGTCCCGCGCTTCCAGTAGGTATATATCGTCAGGAGATTGTAAAAGTCGTGCGTAAACGTTTTTGTATAGCTGTACCCGTCCGTGTTGCTTACAACCACTTCATAGACGAGCCGGTAATTGTCGGCGGTAAACACCTCTCCGGGGATGTAGTCCACCGAGAAACTGTACACGCCCGAAGGGTCGTTCAGCGGGAGGGTGACGGATGAGGTGAGCGGCTGCCCGTTGAAGAGGAAGGCTCCGTGCTGGCCTTGTAGAAGGCGAACCGTCGCCGAGAGGTCGCCGGCCTTTTGCGGGTCGTCCACGGTGATCGTAAGCTGCCGGCCGGGATCGTACAGGCAGTACCCCTCGAACTGGTAGCCCTCGAAAGGGAAGTTGTCCGAAATCCCGACCTCGAACGCATCGACGCGGGTATCGACCACGTTTTCGCCCTTGATGACGATATTGAGCGTATATACCGTATTGCGGCGCACGTCGAAGTTGGTCGTGTTGTTCTCTCCCAGATATACGTCGTAGGTCAGCAGTTTGCCTTCGCGCTGTGCCTTGATCCGCAGGAAGGTCGCTCCTTCGGGTGCGTTGCCGGCGCATTTCTGCTCCTGCGAGGTTATCCCCGGCACTTCGCCCCGACAGTTCTCCGCCAAGAAGAACGTGCGCGATGCCTTGCGGTTCTCATATGATGCGATCGCCGAAAGCTCGGAAGAGGTGAGCTCACGGGCCTGCTGATCCTCCGCGAACAGCGTGGTGACACCTGCCATATCCATCACCTGCACGGATTGGAGCTTCAGGTCGTAGTCCACCCCGTAGAAGGAGATGTTGCAGACGATTTTGGCTACGTTGCGCCGAACGGTGACCGTAGCCTCCGGCATCCCTTTCCCGACCGTACATTCCGCATATCCGGACATGGGCAGCGACGTGTAACTCCGGGGTACGCGGAACTCATAGGCCGACAGCGTCTTCCGGCTCATCGGGCCCATATCTTCATGTAAATTGGCTACGGCATACACATCGTACCGGCCGGCGGGAATGGAACGCTCCAATACGCCGCCCTGCACGTAAAAGTGCTGCGACGGGCGTATGCCCTGCGGATCGAAGAGGAAAACGTTTATGTCCTTGACGGCCCGTTCGTCCGCGGCTCGGGTAATCGCCTGCGTTGCTTCCGGATACACCCGCAGCGTAAAGCGGGTCGCAGACTCTGCAGCCGGAACAATATCTTCTTTGGAACAACCGACCGCCGAAGCGAGCAGCGGCATAATTAAAATCAGTAGGTTTCTCATAATGAAAAATGGAAAAAAGGGAAAAGACAGGGACGATTGCACCCTGTCCCTTCCCTTCCGATGTTACATACCGATATTGACATCCTGATTGAACGGCCCTTCCCAGTCTGCGGGGGTGATCGTCACGGCCACGTCGGCACCCGTCAGGCCGCTGATATTCACCGTTACGCGGCGGTAGGTATTGCGGTTGATAGCCTTACCCGAATCCCCGGCAAGTTCGATCTCGTAACTCACGGGCATCTGGTCGTCCGTCGTTCCGAAATCCCCGTCATGATCGTAAATGCCTTCGAGGGTCAGCAGTACGCTCTCGGCAGCCTTATCGTCCTCATTGCCGTAGATATAGAACAGATTGGCATATTTCCCGCTCTGCTCTTTCGCTGCCTGCGTATGGCTGAAAGTCTGTGCTGCGGACAGAGGCATGGTCTCCCCTGAATACTCGCGGTTTTGGGTTCCTCCGGAATGCGACGTGCCGACGTCGAAATAGAAGACCGAGGATGCCACACGGGAAACAGTCGCCGAAGCGATCCGCACGCGACCGGGGTATGCAGAGGCGAACTTGCTGTCGGTCGTGGCCTGTACGGCTACTTTCGACACGAGCCTTTCGAGCGCGATCTGCACGGTGGTCGTCTGCCCGGCCTGTGCGATAACCTGCGTCGCCGAGCCGGTCATGGTAAACCCTGCGGAGCGTTTGGCCTTCGTCGTCACCTCGTCGAACGTACCGTTATAGTCCGCGATCTCGCTCTCGGTCTGGCTTCGCAGGTCGTCCAGTGTGCCGATCCCGGAAAGGGCGCTGCCGTTGGCGATGGCATAGAAGCTGTACGTTTGCCCCGGCGCGGCGTCCGGTACGGGAATGGTCGCCGTCTGTCCCGAAATCTCCGCAGCGGTGAAATTGCGTTGCAGTACGGCGTCCCCGCTGCCGTCGAACACGAACAGCGTGAGCGTGCCGATCTTCTTCTCCCAGCTCTCGGCCGCGGCCGTCTGGTCGAAGAAGGCGCGGGTTTCGGGCGTCTTGTCCGTCAGGGTGATTTTCACTACGCTGCCCGTCGCCGAGTCTGCGATCTCGTCGGTGTGCTTGTTGCAGGAGGCCAGCATGGCCAGGGCAGCCGTAGCCGCCAAAATCATCTTTTTCATAGATTTAATTGATTTTATGCCGCTTCGTGCGGCGGTTAATAAAAAGTGGTAGATGAATGTCAGTCGATGATGAATTTCAGTCCTATTCCGAACTGCGTGTGGAAATGCCCTGTCGTCGTGCCCCAAAGCACACGCTCGCGGCCCGATATGCAGAGCACGATGCGGTCGGTGATATAGGCTTCCGCCTCCAGCGTCACCGCGCCTCCGTAGAGGAATCCTTCGCGGCTTCGAATCGTGGAGCCGTCGTACAGCATTTTATCTCCCCAGTTCACCGTCTCGTACCCCAACATGGCCGAGCCGCCGATGTAGAGGAAGAAAGTCTTGGAGCCATCCGCGAGAAACTTATAGTAGTAGCCCCCTTCGCCCGTGAACTGCGCCACGGGGATACTCCCGGCTTTGTAGGGGTAATTGCGGCAGAGGGACTCCGCCCCGAAGACC
>ENA-OPWW01000594-OPWW01000594.1-human-gut-metagenome-genome-assembly--contig:-NODE-594-length-17251-cov-4.677483_pt1 | contig 17251 bp, 16 predicted proteins | sample MGYA00241513_ERZ502018 | MGnify/ENA primary metagenome ERZ502018 (study PRJEB25962, sample SAMEA2042987) | human gut metagenome | biome: human gut; feature: human-associated habitat; material: faeces...
CCGCGATGGCGCGGTGCAGCCAGAGCGCGGCTTCGTCCTCGCGCTCCAAACGACGCAGACAGCGCGCGATGTAGCGCATCGAGGCGCAGCGCTCATCGCGCCACACGGCCTGCGGCATCGCGAGGTGCGCCTTCAGGGTCGAGACTGCCTGCGCCCACTCGCCGCGGAACATGTACTCGCGGCCTAAATAGTGGCGGTTGCGGTCGTTTTGCGGGTCCTCCCGCACGGCAAGCTCTAAAAGTGGAAGATACTGCCCGCGCGATTTGCTCGGGTCGGGGTGGTGGTCGAGCTGCACGCCCTCGGCGTCGACAAAGCGCTCGCCGCCCTCGCCCAGATATTGAAGAACCTCGTGCACCGGATTTACCCAGCGGTAGCAGCCGTTTTTGTGAATTTTGTCCGTCCAGAAGACACAGCCCTCGCGCCCGTCGGGCAGAAAGCTCCACGTGTAGCGGTAGCGGGCACGTGTCCGGCTGCCACGCGCGCTCAAGCTTTTCGCGCCAGCCGGACCGGAACTGCTCGTCGAGGTCGATGCAGCAGCAAATATCGGCGTCCTTTGGGATGAGCTTCAGCGATTCGCTGCGCGCGACATCGAAGCGCCACGGCGAAATAACCTTCTGCTCGACGTGCGCGCCGCGGGCTCTGAGTTTTTCGACCGTATCGTCCGTTGACCCCGTGTCGAGCACGCAGATGTCGTCCGCCTCGGACATCGAGTCCATGAAGCGCTCGACAAACTGCGACTCGTTTTTGCAGATGGCGTAAACGCAGACGCGGTAGGAAATGATGATTCCTCCTTTTATATATGTATCGCGGTGCGGCTTGCGCCGCACCGCTTATTGCTCAGGTCGAGAGGAGACCCGCTGCGCGGAGATTTGCCAGCAGCGCGTTGAACTGCTCGACGACGTCCTCTACGCTTGTCGCATCGGCAACAGCTGCCGCCGCGCGCGTATCGCTCGGTCCAGTCGGACCCGTAGGACCTGTGGGACCGGTAGGACCAACAGCGCCCGCCGTTCCTTCAACACCTTGAGGCCCTTGCGGACCTGTGGGACCCGTTGCGCCGGTGGGGCCATTGATATATGCACAACCAGAAAATGCCGCAACCATGTGGCTTTCGGCAATTCAAAATAATTTAACATCCTCTATGATTACACCTAAAACGCCGTAGCAAGGTTGGACAAGCCTTGATATGGCGTTTTTAGTAGAGAAATGCGCGGCTATAGTTGTTAGAAGTGGATACAAATTGATACCTGTGCTGGCTAAAATGCAGTGACATAGAAATTGACTCCGTCATGGTGAAGCAATACAAAAAGTAGCGGAGCACTTTGTATCGCTTTGTTATGGTATTTTGCGTATATAGAGAAAACCATACACTCGGAGGTGATAGTGTGGAATTGCTTTTGACGCAGGAGATCAATGTGACAAGTAAAGGGTGCTCAGTTATACACAGAGGCGGTGATAAAAGGCGTGGGAATATTGCTTAATTTACCCTATTACTACGGTCGCGCTGGTGAACAATACGCGTTCTTTCGGATCCCCAAGCTGCTGTTGACTGATGAGCGCTTTGCGGAGGTTTCGACCGACGCAAAGCTACTGTATGGATTACTGCTTGACCGTATGGAGTTGTCTTATCGAAACGGCTGGATCGACGAGCAGAACCGTGTCTTTATTATCTTTACAGCAGAGGAAGTCATGTCTACCCTGCACTGCCGTTCTGAGAAAGCGGCACGGCTCTTTGCTGAACTGGACAGTTCCAAGGGCATCGGCCTGATCGAACGTAAACGGCAAGGGCTGGGACGGCCTACGCTGATTTATGTGAAAGACTTCTCTGGTGCATGATTTATTCTGCTTGAAATTAAATGTGCCTTTTCTGCGGAAATGTTATGCAATTTCCAGAGATTCGAAAATCGAATTTCAAGACATTTGGTTTTCGAACTTCCGGACATTCGATAATCGAAATGTAATAAGACTGAGATATAGCAAGACTGAGAATAGAAAGAATACTACCCGAAAAAGAAATAGCTGTGAGAAGAAACAGCTTTGTTAGAACAGGAGCCGCAAGGCTCCTTTTTTGTTGGAGGAGGTATCCTGTTGAAAACGATAGCACTCGCAAATCAGAAGGGCGGCGTCGGTAAAACCACCACAGCCGCCAGCCTCGGCATTGGTCTTTCTCGGCAAGGTAAAAAAGTCCTGCTGATCGACGCCGATGCACAAGGCAATCTCACGCAGATGTTGGGCTGGTCGCAGCCTGACGAATTATCCCCCACGCTCTCTACGCTGATGGAGAAGGTCATCGCGGAGAAGCCTATCGCCCCCGGCGAGGGCATTCTGCACCACCCTTCCGGCGTCCACCTTGTCCCCGCCAATATCGAGCTGTCGGCATTAGAGGTCACGCTGGTCAATACCATGAGCCGCGAGACGGTGCTGCGGCAATACCTGTCCACGGTGGCAGACCGCTATGACTACGCACTCATCGACTGTATGCCGTCGCTGGGTATGCTGACGATCAACGCTCTGACCGCGGCGGACAGCGTGATTATCCCTGTGCAGGCGCAGTATCTTCCAGCAAAGGGATTGGAACAGCTTTTGCGAACCATTACCCGCGTGAAACGGCAGCTTAACCCGAAGTTAGAGGTTGACGGCATTCTGCTGACAATGGTGGATAGCCGTACCACGCTGGCACGGGAGATCAACGCGCTTATTCGCAAGAGCTATGGCGGTCATGTGTTCACGAGCGAGATTCCGCGTTCTATCAAGGCGGCGGAGATCAGCGTGGAAAACAAAAGCATTTACGACCACGACCGCAGCGGCAAGGCGGCGGTGGCCTATGAAAATCTAACGAGGGAGGTGTTGAGCCTTGGCAAGCAAGTTAAGCGGCATCGAACTGACCCGGTACGATGACCTGTTCAAAACGGATGCAGAACGCGAAGCTGACCGGCAGGAGCGCATTCAAATCGTCCCCGCCGCGGAGATTTTTCCCTACTCCCGTCAGCCATACACCATTGACCGCCCGACGCCTGATCTGGTGCGGCTCATGGACAGCATTGAGCATATCGGGATCGCTGAGCCGCTGATCGTCCGTCCCCGCGACGCTGGCGGATATGAGATCATCTCCGGACACCGCCGTGATTATTGTGCAAAAGTCGTGGGACTGGACACCCGCCCTGTCATCGTCCGCAATTACAGCGATGAGGAAGCGGATATTTTGGTGGTGGACTACAACATCAACCGCGAAGATTTGCTTCCGAGCGAAAAAGCCAAGGCCTACAAGCTGAAGCTGGACGCCATGAAACGGCAGGCTGGACGGCCTTCAAAAAATTCTCTCCAAGTTGGAGAGAATTTCCGAGGTAAATACTCTGTTCAAATTCTTGCCGACCAAGTAGCTGACAATGCAACAGCAATTCAACGCTATGTACGGCTAAATAAGTTAATCCCGCCGCTGCTTGACGCAGTAGACACTGGAACGCTCAAGTTTGTTCCCGCCGCAGATTTTATTTCCCACCTGTCCGAGAAAGAACAGACCTACCTCTTGCTGGTCATGGAGCGCGATGAGGTATCCCCATCGCTGGGACAGGCCCAACGGCTCAAACAGCTCAGCGCCGAAGGTAAGCTCGAGAATAATATCATCGACCTCATCATGCGCGAAGAAAAACCGCTGGAGCGCAAGGTTACGATCCGCAATGATCGACTGCAAAAATACTTTCCTGCGAGCTATACCCCGAAGCAGATGGAAGAGGTCATCATCAAGCTGCTGGAAGGCTGGCACCGCAAGCGCCAGCAAGAACAGGCGCGATGAGAGCGACATAGCAGATATTCATAGGTTAGAATTGTTTTCGGCTGAGGTGGATACTCTATTGACGCTAAGTCGGTACGCCGATATAATATAACTGACAGAGTAATCCGAAAACGAGGTGCGACGAATGGATTTGCAGACGCTTCTTGAACAGCGGAACATTTCAAAATATCAGCTATCCAAAATCAGCGGTGTTCCGAAGACAACGATCATGGATATTTGCGCCGGGAGAAGCAATGTTGAGCGGTGCAGTGCAAAGACTGTCAGGCAGATCGCAACAGCGTTAAACTGTACGATGGAGGAACTAATGGAACTGTCTGCTCCATCCTATGATGAAGCGGGACACCCAACGGACCGCAGCTACCTTGAATGCGGATTACCGGAGTTTTTGCAAGAATCGATCCAAGCTATGGTCAGCGCGTGGGAGAAGCTGGATCGCGGCGAGGAATATACGCTATGGGATTGCGATTATTGCAATCTGCAAAGTGACATCAACAGCGCAGAGGTCAATCAGATTATCAGCCCAGAGCAGGCATGGTATCTGCGCGAAAAATATTTGAGAATGGAACGGGAGTGAGACTATGCAGGTCGTTGATTTTACAAATCTGCCAAGGCGCAACAAACTGTATGCTGGCGCAAACGGCAGCAAAATTTCCGTAATCTATGAAGGGCAGCAATATATGCTGAAATTTCCGCCGCTCCCCTCAAAAAATAAAGAGATGAGTTATAGCAATAGCTGTTTCTCCGAATATCTCGGCTGCCAGATCTATGAGAGCATTGGTATCCCTGTGCAGAAAACCATGCTGGGAACCTACACGGTCAAAGGGAAAACGAAAATCGTAGTAGCCTGTGGGGACTTTACGGAGCCAGGGATCACCTTGCAGGATTTCGCATCGTTGAAAAACCAGATCATCGACTCTGAGCGAAACGGATACGGAACGGAATTGTCCGATATTCTCCACACCTTTGAGGAGCAGGAGGCCATTGACCGCGAGGTAATCACAGAGCGATTTTGGGATATGTTCATCGTGGATGCGCTGATTGGTAACTGGGACCGGCATAACGGTAACTGGGGGTTTCTTTACGACGCAAGGACCGATATGATGACGCTGGCACCGGTATATGATTGCGGGAGCTGCCTATACCCGCAGGCAGATGACGAGATTATGAAGAAGGTGCTGTCAAACGAGAGTGACTTGAATTACCGTATTTTTGAGATCCCCACCTCAGCCATCATGCTGAATGGCAAGAAGATTAAATATTTTGATTTTATCGTCTCCTTGCAGAACGAAGATTGCAACCGTGCGCTCAAGCGCATTGTGCCTCGCATAGATATGGTCAAAATCCATAGGATCATCGAGGACACGCCGTTCATTACGGATTTGCAAAAACGCTTCTATACCACCATGCTGGATCAGAGAAAAGAACGTATTCTCGATTTTTCGTTGATAAAGCTGGAAAAAGAGAGAGCGAAGTTGGTTCACAAGCGTTCCGTGCGACAGGATAGGGACGAACGGTAATTGAACAATGTTCTGTAAAACGGCACGGGAAACCGTGCCATTTTACATTGTAGCCGCCACAATAGGCGGCTTTTTTATAATCAAATTGGGGGGGGTGATTCTATTTAGCAAGCAGATTTTTCATGCCGTCAGCCTGTCTGGTGGAAAGGACAGTACCGCTATGCTGCTTTTGATGATTGAACGCGGAATGCCTATTGATATAGTGTTGACAGCGGATACCGGCATGGAGTTTCCAGAGATGTATGATCATCTGGCAAAATTGGACGAGTATCTTTACCGTGAGCGTGGAATCCACTTGACGATGCTCCGCCATCCTAAAGGCTTTGAATATATGATGTTTGAGGAAGAAAAGCAAAAGATATCTTCTATCGAGAATCGTCAAAAGCTGGGGGTTCCGCTTTACGGCAACGGCTGGCCCGGTGTCAGAGTCCGGTGGTGTACCGGGCAGCTCAAAACACACCTTATTGCCAAAGAGGTCAACCGACTTAAGGGTAAGTATCGTGCTCTCCATTATGTGGGCATTGCTGCGGATGAACCGAAGCGAATCAAGAACGAGCAATATCCGCTGGTGGATTGGGGTATTACCGAGGCGAAGGCTTTGAAAATATGTTACGACCGAGGCTATGATTGGGGCGGATTATATGAGATATACCACCGCTGTTCCTGCTGGTGCTGTCCCTTCCAGAGAATTGACGAACTACGAAAGCTGAGGCATCACCACCCTGAATTGTGGCAAAAGCTCCGCGATATGGATCAGCGGGCCATCGCACAATTCGGGCATAACCCATTGGGGCAATTCAAACAAAATTGGACAGTAGAACGATTGGAACAGAGATTTGCAGCAGAAGATGCTCAGATCTCTGTTTTTCTATCTTCTGGAAAGGACAGCACTATTCTGCGTGTTGCGCTGAGCATTCCCAGCACCATCGGACTGGAGACCACGCTCAGTTACCTCGGCCTGGGGCTGGATATCAACATTCCGAGCCTTGGTATCCTGCTGCGCAATTCTCGCGCGTTTTTCCTGGATTATCCTTACCTTCTGATTTTCCCGGCGGTGATTGTTTCGCTGGTGACGATCACCTTCTATCTTGCCGGCAACGCTTTCAGCGACGCGGCCGACCCGAGAAATCACGTATGAGCGGAGTGTGAACATGGAAACTGCAAACAATAGGAAAACGATCCTCAGCGCAAAGGATGTGGAAATCCAGTTCAGCCTTCGTGGCGACCATCTTACCGCGATCCGTGGCTGCTCACTTGATCTGTATGAGGGAGAAACGCTGGCAATCGTCGGTGAGTCCGGATCGGGAAAGTCGGTGTTTACCAAGTCATTCCTCGGGATGCTTGACCGCAACGGCGCGGTTACCGGCGGCAGCATTTTGTTTGAGGGAAACGATCTTGCACAGTATAAGACGGAGAAACAGTGGCGCACGATCCGCGGCAAAAAGATCTCCATGGTTATGCAGGACCCAATGACCAGCCTTAATCCGCTCAAACGTATCGGAACGCAGATTCAGGAGTCGATTGAGCTTCACCAAGGATTGAGTGGGGCCGAGGCCAAGGCTGAGGCCATCCGTATGCTGGATGTGGTCGGCATCCCTGACCCGGAGCAGCGGTACTACCAGTATCCGCATGAGTTTTCAGGCGGTATGCGTCAGCGTGTCGTTATTGCGATTGCCGTAGCCTGTCATCCGCAGATACTCATTTGTGATGAACCAACCACTGCACTCGATGTGACTATTCAGGCACAGATCCTTGACCTGATCCGCAGGCTTCAGCGCGAACTTGGCATGACCATCATCTACATTACTCACGATCTCGGCGTTGTTGCCAATGTCGCCGACCGTGTGGCGGTGATGTATGCGGGACAGATCGTTGAGATCGGTATGGCGGAGGAAATTTTCCACGATGCGTGGCATCCCTACACATGGGCGCTGCTGTCGGCACTGCCGCAGCTGGGCGTCAAGGGGGAAAAGCTGCCCACCATCGACGGCACGCCGCCGAACCTGTTCAACAAGATTGTCGGTGACGCATTTGCTCCCCGCAACCGTCATGCGCTGAATATTGATTTCAAGAAAGAACCACCGTTTTTCGATGTTTCTCCTACGCACAAGGCGAAAACATGGTATCTTGATCCGCGTGCACCGAAAATCGAACAGCCGGCGGCCGTGAAGAATGCCGTCAGTATGAATGCGCCGCAGACCTCTGCGGCAGTACATCATCCGCATGAGGACCCAGACCGTGAGGCGCTCATTCAGGTTCGTGACCTGCAGGTCACCTTTGGCACAGGGCGCAAGAAGTTTGTGGCTGTGGATCATGTCAATTTTGAGATCTACCGCGGAGAGACATTTTCACTCGTGGGCGAGTCCGGATCCGGTAAGACAACCATCGGCCGTGCGATTACCCGTATCAACCCGACCACTGCCGGTGAGATCCTCTACAAGGGCCGGCGTATTAACGGCAAGATTCCAAAATCGCTGGATCTTGAGGTAATCAAGGGTTGCCAGATGATCTTTCAGGATCCGCTCGCCTCACTCAACGAGCGTGCCAAGGTGGACTACATCGTTTCTGAAGGCATTATTAACCACCATCTCTACAAGGATGAAGCTGACCGTGAGGAAAAGGTGCAGCAGGCGCTGCGGGAGGTCGGCCTGCTACCGGAGTTTGCTTCCCGCTTTCCGCACGAGTTTTCCGGTGGACAGCGTCAGCGCATCGGCATTGCGCGTGCGCTGATCATGCAGCCGGAATTTATCGTTGCCGATGAGCCAATCTCGGCGCTGGATGTGTCTATCCGCGCACAGGTGCTCAACCTGCTCAACAGTCTCAAGCAGAGCCGAGGCCTGACGTATCTGTTCATTGCACATGATCTGAGCGTTGTCCGCTTCATCTCCGACCGCATTGCAGTCATTCGTAAGGGACGTATTGTTGAGCTGAGCGAAGCGGAGGAACTGTTCCGTCATCCGCTGCATCCCTATACGAAAAGTCTGCTGTCTGCTGTTCCAAATCCTGATCCCGCAATCGAGAGAAATAAGAAGCTGCTCGTTTACGATCCGTCCATGCACGACTATTCCGTGGACAAGCCCGAGTGGGTGGAGATATTGCCGGGACACTTTGTGTATGGCAACACACGCGAGATGGATGGCTATCGCCGTGAGCTTGCTGCCATGTAACTGCTGCAGTGCAGAGCGCCGGAACAAGAAGTTCCGGCGCTCTTTCCTTTTAAGCGGCAGTATGTTATACTTTAAAAAGGAGTGATATTATGAGGGTTGAAACGCTGCCCCTTTCCGAACATGCGGTTCTGACTGCGTATCTGCATAGCGACAGCCCAGATTTGCGGGCACTGGAGGCTGTGTCCCGTCCGGCAATTATCATCTGCCCCGGCGGGCGCTATGCATTCTGTGCAGATGTTGAGCGTGACGTGCCGGCAATTTCCTTTTTGAATATGGGACTGCAAGTGTTTGTGCTGGACTATTCGGTAGAGCCGTTTGCCGGAGATAAGCGCCCGCTGACCGACCTTGCACTGGCAATGAAGCTGGTGCGCGAGCGCAGCGTGGAATGGCAGATTGACGCGCACAAAATTGCAGTCTGCGGCTTTTCTGCCGGAGGACACTTGGCTGCGAGTCTCGGTGTCCACTGGAACGATTCCCAGGTTATGTCACGCTGCGGCACGGCGGATGCCGCATTGCTGCGTCCAGACGCAATGGTGCTGTGTTACCCAGTCATTACCGCAGGGGAATATCGGCACAAAAGCAGTATTGTCAATGTCAGCAGCGACTGCGAGGAGAGCTTGAATTACTGGAGCCTTGAGACGCAGGTCAGCACATCCACACCTCCAACCTTTCTCTGGCATACGATGACGGATAAAACAGTACCGGTGGAGAACAGCATTCTTCTGCTTCAGCAACTGCGTGCGCATGGCGTTCCCTGTGAGTGTCACCTGTTTGCCGAGGGACCGCACGGCATGTCCGCTGCCACGCGCGAAACCAGCAAGCCGTCCGCTGCGGTCCATGAATGGATCCACCTGTGCCGGAACTGGTTATCTGCGCAGTTTGGACCGCTCGGCGGTGAAGCACACTGAACAGAGAGAGCAATGATAGAGGAGAGGTCAAATGAAACGCTTTTTTGCGCAGTTAAAAAAGCTGAATGTGCGCCGTGCCGTGCTGTCTAAAACAGCTGCTCGCGTATTTGTCGGGGTGATCGCCTGCTTGCTGTGGGACAGATTTCTCAACAGCGCGGGACGGCTGAGTGTTTTGGGGCATGCATTTATGGCGGTAGGATTGCTTTTTGCAGCGTTTGCGTGGATGCACTATCTGAGCCTTGACGGGTTTAAGCTGTTTCCGCCTGCGGTCAGGTCGGTGCCAAAGCGCCGAGCGCAGAGTGGTATGACAGATGCCTTGAACGAGGACCCGGATGCAGATGTGCTTGACAAACAGGAACGCACATGTGCGGCTCTTGCCGCCGATTTGTGTGCAGCTGTACTGTTCCTTATACCATCCCTTTTTGCCTGATAAAAGAAGCGGCAGGGCCTTTGCCGTGTGCCGATAAGACAGTAATTTGAGAAAACTACAAAATCGGCAGCTGCTAGGTAGGATTGGACAGCAAAACAGGCGGCACTCAGCTTCGGTTGGGTGCTGCCTGTTTTTGTACATCTGAGGGTTGAAAATTGCTTGTTTTCCCCTCTGTGTGGCTTTGTTCAAAAGTGAGCATATCTGGCTTCATTTATTCACATAGATTAAGTTTGAAACATGAAAAAGGCCACATTTCAACATATTGATTATACGGATCAGAGAATCACTTTACGATGAAGTCATTATACATAGCAGCATAAATTTTTGCTTGAATAAGCATCACTATTTTACATGCAGGAAAAGTGACCCAAACGGAGCGAATAAACCGATTATACTAATTCTCTGAAATATGCCACATTATCTTGAAAAAGCAGAAGAAAATGAGTATAATATAGTGTGTACACACTATTTAGGGATACCCAATTAGAGCTATGGAGGAAAAATGAAGCTATCATCCTTTTTTCACTTCGCTGCTTTTGGCGTAAAGACGATTCTGCTTAGAAAGAAATCACCAATCCTTGGAACTGTAATCCTAACAGACAAATGCAATTTGCATTGCAAGCACTGTTCCGTCAACAATATTACAGCAATCGTCCATCCATATGAACAGATCTGGCAAGAAATGCAGCGGCTATATGACATGGGAGTTCGCATTTTGTTCTTCTGCGGTGGCGAAACATTTCTTTGGAAAGATGGCGAACGCACTCTCAGAGATTTGGTTATAGAAGCAAAGAACATGGGTTTTCTCATCGTCAACGTAGTTACGAACGGAACGTTTCCCATTGATCTCCCAGAAGCAGATTTGATTCTTTTGAGCTTGGACGGAGATAAGCAGCGCCATAATGAAGTTCGTGGTGACACCTACGACACTATCATGAAGAACATCAGCAATGCTACCGCAGACAATATCTGTTTCTATATGGCAATCAATCAAATCAACAAAGATCATGTACGAGATGTCTGTCTAACGGCTCGTGACACTAAAAATGTCCGTGCAGTATCATTCAATTTCCATACACCATATCCTGACACAAAAAAATTAGCTCTGACTAAAGAGGAAAAAGCCAAGTGCTGTGATACGATAACTCAAATGATGAAAGAAGGCGCACCTGTATTCAACCTAAAAAGTGCGTTTCCATATCTTATTGAAAATCGTTTTCCTACGCCTTGCCATCAGTGCGTAGTGATGGAAAACGGAAAGTTGTCTACTTGCGGGCGCTGTATAGATGTTCCTGGCCTTTGCGACCAATGCGGATACTTTTTTGTTGCTGAATATTCGCTTCTGTTCAGAGGCAATCCCAAAATAATCATTGAGATGCTTCATACATACTTGAAGTATATTTAGGAGTAATATGAGCTTCATTACAGGTTTAACGAGAATGTGGCTTACACGGACAGCAAAGCCATTTACGTTCAAAAATGGATATGACCAGATATTGCCGTATGCAGAATGTGAAAACCTTGGGCTGTATGTTCATATCCCTTTTTGCAAGAGTATCTGCAACTTTTGCCCTTATTGCAAAGTGCGCTATTCTGCTGAATTGTGTGATAGGTACATAGATTCTTTGATTCAAGAAATACACATTGTGGGCAGCCAACATGCGGAGCATAGAAAAGCAACCAGCCTATACTTCGGTGGTGGGACACCTGCACTCGCAGCCAACCGTATAAAAGAAATCGTTAATGCATTGAGTGAGCACTTTATTATCACAGAGGGGATTGGACTGGAACTTCATCCCTATAATGTGAATGTGGAAACGCTGCAAATGTTGAAAGATGCAGGTGTAACAAAAATCAGCATCGGCATTCAATCATTCTGCGATAAGTATCAGAAGATTCTTGGCAGAAAGAAAATTGATACCGCAGAAATGATGTCTGCGTTGTCTGCCGTTTCTTTTGAAACTGTTTCCATGGACTTTATCTTTGCGCTGCCTGGACAAACCTACGATGATTTGAAGTCGGATATTGATACCGCTTTTTTATTGGGGGCAAATCACGTTGCCATATACCCATTCATTGATTTCACTTTTACAGAAAGTCCCGTTACTGCAATGCCTAAAAAAGATAAACGAGAGTTGCTGGATGCCATTACTCAATACTGTTTAGGAAAAGGATACTCTCGAAATTCTATCTGGACTTTCTCAAGTGGAACGGATGCAAACTACTCATCCATGACCAGAGATAATTTCCTCGGATTCGGTTGCTCTGCTACGAGTCTATTCAAAGAGCAATTCAAAATCAATACTTTTGATGTAGATTCCTACTGTGAAAGAATTCGTTCCGGGAACCTCGCCACATCATTGACAATTCGCTTTACCAAGCGGCAACGGATGGTTTATTGGCTATTTTGGACAGCATACAGCACGAGAGTAACTGCCGAAGATTTTGAAAAATTCTTTGGTGTGTCATTGAAAAAAATGTATGGATTCGAGCTTTGGGTTGCCAAACAATTAGGGCTTGTCAAGGAACACAACGGCACTTATGAAATGACGCTAAAAGGTGCCTTCTACTATCATTACTATGAGAATTTTTACACGCTATCTTATATCGACAAGATGTGGGGTATCATGCGAAAAGAAGCATTTCCCGAACAGATTGAACTGTAAAAGAACGGAGATCGCTCAATGCCAGACAACAGGAATCGTAAGCGACCGATACAGGTCAAATTCTTCGTAGATGAAAAAGAACTCAGCTTGATAAAGGCGAGGATGGCGCAGCTTGGTATAGAGAATATGAGCGCTTACCTTCGGAAAATGGCGATCGACGGATATGCAGCAAAACCGGATTTGCCTGAACGCCGTGAACCCAAAAATCCATGACTCACTTTCCGAAGATAGATTGATATTCAGCTCCGCAGGAGCGTAGCCAATTTCTTAGAAATCGTTAAAGGGTTTGGGATGTTTCCCAACAAGATTTTGCAAAAGGTCAGCAAGGCTGAAATTTTGCAAAACGCACGAGTGGGTACCGCCGTGCATTGCTTGCCAGAATGGCAAGCTCCGGTGTGGGTACTCACCGGATTTGCTTGCTATTCTGCAAGGAAATCCCGGTCGTGCCACGCCGGATTTCGCAAGTGTACATACACTTGCTGTGCTTGCTATTCTCTGTTCTTCATAATAGCAAGCGCCATTTCCTTAAATGGAAATCGGCGGCAACCGCCGCCTTGTCTGCCAAAAAGCGAAACGGACGGGCGCTGTCAATGGCGGCGCAGCCGTTCATCTTAACCATTGACGGCGTTCGTCCGTTTTGCTACTCCGACTATAATTTTGAATGAAATGAATCGAAGCGAAGGAGGCTTGACGAAGTGAATCCAAAAGAAAATGACAATGAGATCATTGAGCTGACCGACGAGGAACTGGACGAGATTTTTGCCGATGATGATTTTGATAACGGCGAGGAGGACGGTGAAATCCGCTCGTTTCATTTCTCCAATCCTGACCCGTATGCCAAGGTCAAGCCGCGCCCCGACGATGCCCCCAAGAGGGAGTTTTCTTTCGATGCAAAGGGCAACATCGTGGTGAAAAATCCGTCCGCCTTTTGGCTGCCAGACATCAAAATTGTGGAGGAACATGGCGGCACGGAATACACGGTAACCGGCAGCTATGAGGGTACGGAAACCCTCGACAAGAAGCTCAGACGCATTATGGAGCAGAACGCTGCCGATGATAAAAACGGTATCACGGAGGACGCCGATGAGTAACGACGTTTCTCTTGATATAAACCAAAAATCCAATCCTGTTCAAGCAGTTGCCCCACCGAAGGAGGACAACAATATGTTAAGGGCAACCGACAAAATCACAGCGCTTTATTGCAGACTGTCCGTGGAGGACACCAAAGAAAAAGGCGGCAAGGATGACCCGTCGAACTCCATACAGCATCAGCAGATCATGTTAATGGAGTATGCAAAATCTCAGCACTTTCCGAACCCGACGTTCTTTATTGATGATGGGTACAGCGGCGTGGATTTTTCCAACCGCCCCGGCTTTCAGAAGATGCTTGCGGAAATTGAAGCCGGTCATGTGGAAGTGGTGATTACGAAAGACCTTTCAAGACTCGGTCGTAATTCCTCGCTGACAGGGCTTTATATCAACTACACGTTTCCTCAGTACGGCGTGCGGTATATTGCCATCAACGACCACTTCGACACCATTGACCCCAACAGCACCGACAGCGACATGGCAGGCATCAAGAACTGGTTCAATGAGTGGTATTCCAAGGATACCAGCCGCAAAATCCGTGCCGTCAACAAAGCGAAGGGTGAGCGTGGAGAGCGCTTGACCACCAACGTTCCCTACGGCTACAAGCATGACTCTAGCGACCCCAAGAAATGGGTGATTGACGAGGAATCTGCACAGGTCGTCAAGCGGATCTTTGCGCTCTGCATGGAGGGAAAAGGGCCGAGCCAGATCGCCGCCTTGCTGGAAAAGGAAAAGGTGCTGAATCCCACCGCCTATAAACAGCGGGAGGGCAGAAAAACACCGCATCAGACCCCGGAGAACGAGTATCGCTGGCACGAAAGCACCGTTGCTTACATCCTCGAATACATGGAGTACACAGGCTGCACGGTCAATTTCAAGACCTACACCAACTCCATTTGGGACAAGAAGCAACGGGAAAATCCAATGGAAAATCGCAAGATTTTCTATAACACCCACCCGGCGATCATCTCTCTGGAAGTCTTTGATAAGGTGCAGGAGATTCGGCAGCAGCGGCACCGCAGAACGGCAACGGGCAAGAGCAATATGTTCTCCGGCTTGGTGTTCTGCAGCGACTGCAAGCAGAAGCTCTACTACTCCACCACCAGCTATTTTGAAAAGCGGCAGGACTTCTTCATCTGCTCCACCCATCGTGTCAATAAGGACAAGTGCAGCGGACATTATATCCGTGCCGTTGTGCTGGAACAAATCGTCTGGAAGCACATTCAGGAGGTCATATCGGTAGTCACTCGCTACGAGGCGTATTTCCGCTCTGAAATGGAGCAAAAACTCCGTATACAGAGCGAGGAATCGCTGCGGCGGCATCAGAAGCGGCTGGCACAGGCTGAGAAGCGAATCGGCGAGCTTGACCGTCTTTTCATCCGCATTTACGAGGACAATGTAGCCGGTCGGCTGGACGATGAACGCTTTGCCATGATGAGTAGGAACTACACCGAGGAACAGAAAGACCTCAAAGCCGAGGTCAAAGGTCTGCAACAGCAAATTCATGAACAGGAACAACAGGCAGAGAATATAGAGCAGTTTGTTCAGCGGGTAAAGAGGAACAGCACCCTCACGGAGCTGACCCCCTATGCCCTCAGAGAGCTTGTGAAGGCGGTCTATGTAGATGCACCGGACAAGTCCAGCGGCAAGCGCAGGCAGAAGGTACATATCGAGTACGACCTTGTGGGCTACATTCCCGTGGATGAGCTGCTAAAAGCGGAACAGGCATGACCGAGATCATGCCTGTTCCAAGAATTTTGATTTTACTGTCTTACCAGCAGGGAGCCTTAGCCCTGCCGCTTCTTTTATCATTTCCAAAGACCGGGAACGGCCTTGCCATCCATGTTCCCAAAAGGTATCTGCATCCACTCCAGCACGGAGGGAAGAATGTCCGTGATGCACATTTTCGGGATCTGCTGGGGAGCAACATCCTGCCCATAGAACCATGTCATAGTGCGATAGCCGTCCGTATCCGGATAGTAACCATGGATGCCGTGATAGTGGCTGCGCACTGTTCGCGTATCAGAAGAGAGCGCAGCGGCCTTGTAACCGGATTCGAATTGATAACCATCTTCCGCCTCAATCACGGCGTAGGCCTTGTGGTCACAGCCGAGAGGGGCGAACTCCTCTGGGCGCATGACTTTCTTCACACCGGGGAGCGATGTAAAGCGCATGATAGCCTGCTCAGCGAGCTCACTGTCTGCACCATCGGCCAAATAAAGATAAGCCATACCGTCGCAGCTGTCCAGATAGACGCGATAGCTGCTGAGATGTTCATTTTCGTAGGTCACAAGCCCCATATCGGCAAGCAGCATGTTGCCGTAGATTGCCCATGTAACGTTCTTCTGACCGTGGTCACCAGTGGCGATGAGTGTAATGTTCTCGTCGCTGCGCGTATCACAGTAGTGCATCAGGCGGCCAAGAAATGCATCATAGCGGCGCAGATAACCGTCAATCTTCTCACCGTGGATGCCGTTGCCGTGCTTTGCATCGTCAAGACCGTAAATGTGAAGCAGCGCAATGTCAAAATCCCGGCGGACAATATTGTGTTCAAAGCTGCGCATCATCAGATTATCCAGATCCGGCTGTGCACCGAAAAACCACGCCTTTGTAAGGCCTTTCGTTTCCAGCATAGTGCGCACGGCAAAGCCGGGCGTACCGTAACGGCGGACGATATTGACCTGACGCATGAAATTCTGCGCATTCCAGATGCGCGGTTTTGCGGGGGACATCTCTGGAATAGAATACGTCATTTTCGCACCACTGCTCACCGGCCACGACATGGACAAAACTCGCTTGCCGCTTTCGCGCGCGTAATCCCAAATTGCCTTGCATTTGATGTTCGAGGCATAGAAGTTCCAGCTGGGTTTTTCGGCATAGGGGTCAAAGACGTAGTTGTTGACGATGCGGTGTGTGTCCGGCGTGCAGCCAGTAGCAATGCTTGTGTGGCAGGGAAACGTCAGCGATGGATAGACCGCGTTTACGTGGGGACAGTATGCCCCTTCGGTGATAATTTTTGAAAAATTCGGCAAGTTCCGGACGGTTTCAAAGTCGGACTCGCACAGTGCGTCGAGCGAAATAAGCAACAGCTTTTTCCTTTTCATCTGGTATCTCCTTCTGCGTCCGCAATGGGCGCGTGATATATTATCATGTTAATAAAAAATCAGGCCGGTGTGAAGAGCCGTTCGGTGAGGAACTCGCTGCGCAACAGCGCGCTCTCGGAGCGGTCATAGACCCGCCGACCGGCAACATAGGTCGCCAGTACTTGGTAATCGTCGCCGAGTAGGACAAAGTCAGCATCTTTGCCAGGCGCAAGAGAGCCCTTCCGCGAGGCGAGGCCGTATTTGCGAGCAGGTTGAAGTGTTGCCATACGCAGCGCCGTCTCAAATGGCATGTGCAGTTTTTCCGTCAGCGTGCGTATACCGAAGAGCGCCGGACGAGCCGAGCCGCAGCGCCGACCGCCGCTCGTGAGAATCTGGCCGTCGGATGTGACGTGCCGTGTTTCACCGTTTGGCAGGGTATAGTACCCTGGCGGCGTGCCGCAAAAAGCAGTGCTGTCGGAAATAATAAGAAAGCGCGAAGGACTCTTGATTGTAAAATATAGCCGCAGCATCTCGGGGCAGATGTGCTGCCCGTCACAGATGACTTCACATTCCACATCCGGATGCGTCAATGCCGCGCCGA
>ENA-OPWW01000599-OPWW01000599.1-human-gut-metagenome-genome-assembly--contig:-NODE-599-length-17040-cov-2.523226_pt1 | contig 17040 bp, 9 predicted proteins | sample MGYA00241513_ERZ502018 | MGnify/ENA primary metagenome ERZ502018 (study PRJEB25962, sample SAMEA2042987) | human gut metagenome | biome: human gut; feature: human-associated habitat; material: faeces...
ACGCGTGAGGCCGGTAACCAGCGTTCTCCGTTTACCATTAATGCCAGTTCGCCCAGTGTCATGCCATGTACAATGGGAATAGGCAACCAACCCACTCCGGATTTGTATTTCATGTCCAGTATCGGTCCGTCTACATAATGTCCGTTCGGATTGGGGCGGTCCAGCAACAATACCTTGCGGTTGTACTCGGCGCAGGCGTCCATCAGCCGGCACATTGTTATATAATAGGTATAGAACCGCAAGCCTACATCCTGGATGTCAATAACCAATATATCAAATTTTCTCATGGATGCTTCGCTCGGTTTTTTGTCTTTCCCGTCGTAAAGAGAAAGGATGGGGACGCCCGTTTTCTTGTCGACCGAACTGGATACGTGCTCTCCTGCATCCGCATCTCCGCGAAAACCGTGTTCAGGTGAAAAAATAGCTACTACATTGAATTTGTTTTCCAGCAGTATGTCCAGTAAATGCTTGTCTCCCACCATTCCGGTGTGATTGGAGAAGATTGCAATCCGTTTTCCTTTCAGGATTGGAAAATACTCTGAAGTTTGTTCATCGCCTAAGACAATGCGCTCTTTTTGTGCCTGACACAGTAATGAGCTACATAGCAGGATGGTTAATAGTAGCAGTTTCTTCATAATAGTATTACTTAAGGAGAATTTGTATGGAACAAAGATACTTTTTATTTTAATATCAAAAACACTTATTTGGGAATATTTAGTATTATAATTATTAATTTACAATTACGACAAAACGCTCTTATCTGGTATTCAGGTATATATAGGAAAGAGGTGTATCGAGAAGAAAAACTTTCGTTCTTGATACACCTCTTGTTGTGAGTTATGCTTTTTTTCTGTTACCAGAGAACGGTTTGTGTCAATTTATATCCTTTAGCATTGTACTCGTTGATTTGAGCTTCTCCTACCGGAGCCAGATATGAACGATCGCTGAAATCGTCTCTTGCTTCGGCTGCTTCCGGCACATAGAAACCTGTCATTTCATCGGCGTTGGTTCCGTCATAGACTATGTATTTATATCCGTTACCATCGGGAACTGCTACGGTGGTGATGCCTATGTTGTCTTCTTCAAGATAATTAGGCAGTTCTTCCTCAAGGTTCACCCATAAGCCGAGCATTGTGTCCGGATATGTTTTGTTGTTCATATAATGCAGTTTCTTCCAACGTTTCAAATCGAGCAAACGGGAGTGCTCGTATACAAACTCCATGCGGCGTTCGCGGCGGATTTCCCAAATCAGCGGATCTACTTCGTAATCTCCTGCTACCAAATTGCCTTTGTCTCTATCCGGGTCGAAGTCGGCAGTGATGTCACTTAACATCATAGGTGCGGTTTGTTGCAGGCCTTTTTTTATTGCCGTTTCATCGAGAGGACGCTTGCGGATTTGGTTGATTGTTTTTTCGATGTCATCTTGAATGATAGGGTCACCGCCCATCAAAGCCAGTTCGGCTTTGGCCTCCAGCCAGTTTAACATGACCTCTGCCAGTCGCATTACCGGATAATCATTGGTATTAGTTATACTTTTATATTGAGGAGGATAAGTCTTGCCAAAATAGGTCGGGCCTACACGGTCAATGAATTTCCAGCTATAAAGCAAGGTACCTGCCTGGATACGAGGTTCATCCCAGAATGTAGCTTCAAAACGCGGGTCACGGGTTTTGGCCATGTTCTTGACATCAAGTTCGTCTGCTCCGGCAACAGTTGATTTTTTGTACACCTTACCGTCATTGCAGATGAATGATTTGGCTAATGCCAATGTTGCGCCACCTTGGCTTTCCGTACCGTTGGAGTAAGAAGCCACACAGTGAGTTACGTTGACTCCGGCATCATAGTGTCTGTACATCAGTACCTCTTTGTTGCCGCTTAGGTCTGTTGAGCCGAACAGACTTTTGAAATCACCGGAAATCTGCCATTGGCTGTTTCCTAATACCTTGTCTCCTGCTTCCTTGGCCATAGTCAGATACTTCTTTGCAAGTTCAGTATCGTTCTTATGATATTTCTGCCAAGTTCCTTCGAATAACATCAGTCTGCTGACGAAACCGGCTGCAATAAATCTGTTCAGATATTGGGCTCCGTCATTTTCACGGATATTATTTAATGCAAAGTCAAAGTCATTGTACACATGTTCCATGACTTCGTTGCGTGGCGTGCGGTCTTTATACATTTCATCGGTATCTGCATCGCTAATGGATTTTCCATAATAGGGTACATCACCAAAGGTTTCTACCAGGCGGCAGTATTCAAATCCACGGAAGAATCGGGCTACTCCCATCCAGTGGTTATAGGTTTCTTCTTCCAGCGCACTTTTATACTTCTCCAGTTTGTCAATCATTATATTCCATTTGCGTACCCAGGCAAAGTTCCAGTTGCCGGCTGCGTATTGGGAAATCCAGGAGTTGGCGAGGTCGCTGGTGTTGTAACTTCCGCGGCTGGTGGGAACGGTATTCTCAAAAGAGGTCTGTTTTCCGGATGAAGCATTGTCATCAGAAAAATTGTATCCTCTTAAAGGAGCGTATGCGCTGCCCCAGCTATTGTTGTAACCCACAAAATAAACGGGGTATGCTTCGTTGACATAGAGTCGGTATTCGTTATCTGTCTTTCCATACGTTTCGTCCAGTGGCTTTGTCAATTCCGGACGTTCCAGGATAGAGTCGCACCCGCTTGTCATAAAGGTTGCGGCAGAAAGTAAAGCAAATATATATTTTTTCATATAATTCAGTTTATTAGAAGTTCAATTGTACACCTACTGACACACTCTTGAAAGTCGGGGTTCCTACACCGGTACGGCCGCTGTTATAGTTCTCTGCATTGAACATGGAGTAACCGGAGATTGCTTCCGGATCAATAGGAAGTCCGTTCAGGTTGTCAAATGTAAAGAAGTTTTCCAGCGCCAGATAGATGCGTGCCTTTTGCATGCGTACTTTCTTTATGATATTTTCCGGAAGAGAATAACCTAATGTGATATTCTTGATGCGGAAATAAGACATATCCAGCAGATAGCGTGACTGTTTGTAATAGTTGTAAGCATCGTTCGATCCGGATTGGTTCCATGGACGTGCATAGAAAGCTCCTGTGTTCTCTTCAGTCCAGTAGTCACTTGCGATAGCGTCAGGAATAGCACCGTCGGCAGTATTATAACCGGGAATGGCAAGGAAACCGTTACCCCATATCTGACGTTTGCCTACACCTTGCATAAAGATAGAAAAGTCAAAGCCTTTATAATCTGCGCCCAGACGGATACCGTATTCAAATCTCGGTGTTTCATTACCAATTATTTCCTTATCGCCCGGGTCTTCTACAGTGCCGGCGCCATTACCCAGTTTTCCGTCTCCATTCAAGTCGGCATATTTTACGTCGCCCGGACCAAATTTGAAGTCACCGGATTGCAGGAAGTCCTGATATACTCCGTTCGGGTCTTTCAGTTTGTTCATTTCTTTAGCACCCGGAGTTCCTGCTGCCACTTCTTTTCCGTTCAAAGCCCATACAGTAACCAGTTCGCCGTTATTGTCATATACGAAATCATCTTTCTGATACAAACGTTCTGTTCTGTAGCCCCATATTTCGCCATATTTCTTGCCTACATAATAATCGCTGATTAAACGCGTATCACTGTATTCTGTAATTTCAGTTTGGGCATCAGACAACGTGAACATGGCATTAATGCCTAATCCGTTGTTGAAACGGTGGTTGTAATCCAATGAAACTTCCCAGCCACGTGTTCTTAAAGAACCGTAGTTGCCTTTGGGAGCGGCTGCACCGAATGTATAGGCAATGCCCGAACCCGGTACAATCATATTACGTGTATCGCGTTGATACCAGTCGAATGTTACACCGAAATCACCGTGGAAGAAACGCGCATCAAATCCCAAGTCGAGTGTGGCTATGTCCTGCCATGTAATAGAAGAAGCAACGGCAGAAGGAGTACCGCGATAGAATAATTTCTGACCATCGGCACCCAGCCAGTTTACTTGTCCTGTGCCGAGAGAGGATACATACAAGCCGTTATCTACGGTTTGGTCGCCAATGATACCCCATGAACCGCGAAGCTTCAATGAGTTCAATGCGGGTTTTGCCCATTCCATAAAAGCTTCTTCACTTAAGCGCCAACCGGCTGAGAATGAAGGGAACCAACGCCATTTCATACCAGAGGGGAACTTGGATGTACCGTCATAACGTAAATTGGCTTCCAACAGGTACTTTTCTTTGTAATTATAGTTGATACGGCCGAAGTAACCCATTTGACCTTCCCATTTTTGGTTTCCGCTTGCGGTCTGAGTGCCAACTGCGAGGTCGAACTGCGGGTTGGTGATATCTGTCAAATCTGTAATTTGTGACCAGTTGTCTTCATAGTCATAAGTCACCAGGTTCATACCAAGCAGAAACTTGAAGTTGTTATCGTCGTTTATTTGCCAGTTGTAATCGGTTGTTGCATTGAAGGTATGGCGACGTGCTCCTGAAGATTTTCTGTAGATATGGTCGGGATTTGAACCATGGGGAGTATATTCTTCGTACGGAAGTTTGTATGCGGGCATTGCACCTTCGGCTGCTGCGTCTACTTGTTGTCCCAGGTTGTTTACATAAATCTGATTGCCGTTGGCATCGGTTCTCGGCACACCGGCACTCCATGCGTTTGCTGCGCTATATCGTGTTCCGGGTTTCTTGATAACTCCTGTTTCGTTGGCATATGTATAGTCAAAATCAAATTTCCAGTCTTTGGTCACATTTACGGTTGTACCCAAGCTTATGTTGAGGTAATTATCTACTTGTGAAGCTGTATTGGCTTGTTTTGTTTCAGACCACGGACTGCGCAAGTCGTTTCCGTCTTCATTGACACCTAACGGCATGTTAGGACCCCAGCGATACAAGTACAGCCACGGGTCGGCAGTAGTGGATGAGGTAGAATAAGGGTATCTCTTGTCACGTGAGGAGAAGATAGAACCCGCACGTATAGTCAGATATTTGTTGATTTCGGTGCTTAAACGTACGGATGCGTTGTAGCGTGTAAAATCGTCTTTCTTGGCAGGCTTCATCATACCGTTCTGATGCAGATAGCCTAAGCCGATGTTGTAAGTTGTCTTGCCACTTTTGCCGTTGATTGAAACGTTGTGTGAGTGAGTCGGTGCCCATTCGCGTATCATATAATCATACGGGTCGAAAGTTCTCAGACCGATATTTCGTCCATTGGCATCCACATACCAGTCTCGCCCATATACATAAGGGTCGTCGGGACCTAACTTGCCGCCATATTTGTTTTGCCATTCGCGGGCACGCTCCAATCCGGATTCCGTCATAAAGAATGAAATACCGCCGGTGGCTGTTTTTCCGGAGCGTTTCATCGCTTCTACGCTGTATTCCAGTGCATTGAACTGTCCCATTTTCATCTCTTTTGCCATGTTTTGGAAAGAGAGATTGCCCTGATAAGAAACATTGACCCTATCACTCTTGGCGCCTTTTTTCGTTGTAATCAATACTACGCCGAATGCTGCTTTCGCACCGTAAATAGAAGCAGATGCAGCATCTTTCAGTACAGAAATGCTTTCTATATCATCGGGATTGACCATTTGGATAGAAGGTATTTCTACGTTGTCGAGCAAAATCAAAGGTGTAGCTTCTCCTTCGATGGAACCGATTTGTCCGCGTATCTTAATAATCGGGTCAGAACCGACTTCGCCGCTTGGTACCTGGATGGACAAGCCCGGAGTGGTACCTTGCAAACCACGACCGATATCGGCAATAGGACGTCCTTCCAATGTCTGATTCACGTTAACGGAAGCGACTGCTCCTGTCAGGTTCTCTTTTTTCTGTGAGCCGTAACCTACGACTACTACTTCATCCAATAATTCAGTGTCGTCTTTCAACACTACCCGTAGATTAGGAGTGGCCTTTATTTCTTGAGTGGTATACCCTACAAAAGAAATCTGTAAAAGTGCTCCTGCTTTAACATTCATTCTGATTTTTCCATTGATGTCCGTAATGCCGCCATTGGTAGTACCTTTTTCTACAACGTTGGCGCCAATGATAGGCTCGCCTTGGGCATCTACTACTAAAACATTTACAGCGACAGACTGCATCTGCTCTGTTACGCCATGGTTTTCATGGGAAGTAGATCGGGCAGCAAAAGTGTTACTGCTGCCAAGAAACAGTGCACAGATAGCCACTGTCATGAGGATTTTATGATTTTTAATTCCTCTTTTTTTGCGATCTTCATTCATAAGTGATTGATGATTTTGTTGTTAATAAAAATAGTTTTTCAGTTAGGTAAAAAAAAGGGAGGATTAAGGGGTAAAATGAACTGTATATCCTCTAAGTCTCTTCATTGCTTCATAGGCATTTCTTCAATTTAAGGGTTCATAAATGATATGTTGTATCTCTTTTTTCTCTAAAAATCCAAGTCCACCGGGAACTTGGGCGGAACATTTTATTTTCAGTGTGGTATCAGAAAAGATTAAGTGCCCGAATAGTGGCTTTTTGCATATCTTTTCATATCCTTTACTCTCTACGGCTGCAAATAGCAATTCGTTAAACGGCCGTTACTCTTTCGTTAGACAGTTGTTGCCCTTTCGTTAAACCTTAGTCTAACGAAAGGGCAACAACTGTCTAACGAATTAAAAATAAACAAGCAACTATTTATTTACAGCAGATGTACCAACAGTTATCACCTTACAAATATTTTATTCAGAAAGGACAACTTACAACGACGGATACGAACTATGAACCATGAAGTAAACTTTTTGAAGAATTATCGCAAGAATATTAAAAATAACTATATATTTGTATTCAATTCTAAAACTAATTAGCTATGAAACTGATTGCGGAAAGTGGTTCTACAAGAACTGAATGGGCACTGGTTGAAGACAACCACTTGATACAGCGTGTTTTTACCGAGGGATTGAATCCTTTTTTTCAAACAAGAAGAGAAATTAGCCGGAGTGTACGTTTAGGATTGCCCGATATTTTTTTCAAAAAGAAATTGGAACAAGTATATTATTATGGAGCCGGATGTACTTCTTATGAAAAAAAGAATATATTGGGTGCATCTTTAGTAGCACAATTCAAGACCCCTATTCAGGTTGAAAGTGACCTGCTTGCAGCGGCACGCGGTCTGTTTAAATGTGAAGCCGGCATTGCCTGTATCTTGGGAACAGGCTCTAATTCATGCTTTTATGACGGGAAAATAGTAGTCAAGAACGTCAAGGCAGGTGGTTATATCCTAGGCGATGAAGGCAGTGGAGCTGTATTAGGCAAAATGTTTCTGTCTGATGTGTTAAAAGGCTTGGCACCTAAGGATGTAATGGCCGATTTTTTTGAAAAATTTCGTATCAGCTCTAATGAAGTAATGGAATCGGTATATAACCGTCCTTTCCCAAACCGTTTCCTCTCAACAATTTCTTACTTCTTGGCAGACTATACAAACGATGACTATGTATTTGAACTGATAACTAATAATTTAAAAGGATTTTTCACTCGTAATGTCTGCCAGTACGACTATAAGAATTATCCCATCAGATTTGTTGGCTCATTGGCCTATAGCTATGCGGACATCTTAAGAGAAGTTGCCGGTGAGTTTGGAATTGAGCTCGACGTAATTGAAGAAACTCCGATGAATGGACTGATAGAATTTCATTCTTTAAATATAGAAGAACCTTAAACTCTAATATATATAAGGTATATAAAGACTGTCTTTGCAAATTTAAAAGTATAAGATTAAAAAAATGCAAAGAAATGTTCTTGATATTGAATAATATAATATCTTTGTTACGTGTGAAGTACACAAAATACTTTATCACCTTTGTTAATAATAAGATTTATCTCTTAAAACGACTGACAAGGTTAAGAAATTAACTGGATTTAGTTTAAAATTAATATATACCAAGTTCCCGGTGGACTTGGAATTTTAGAGAGAAAAGAGATACAACATACCATTTATGAACCCTTAAATTGAGAAATGCCTATGGAAAAGTGAAAACACAAGAGTTTGGGTGATTCTATCCCACTCTTATTAATTTCTATCTTACCATTTTTGGAAAAAACTATTTTTAATTAACAAAATCATCAATCACTTATGAATGAAGATTGCAGAAAAAGAGGATTGTCTAATAAAAAGATCCTCACGGTAGTAGCAATCAGCACCTTGCTATTAAGCAGTGGAAATGTGATAGCTACTCAGACTACCATTGACGGTTCTTTGAGAGTGACAGAACAGTTGCAAACTCAAATAGTCAATGGTTTGGTTGTAGATGTAAACGGAGAACCGGTTATCGGAGCTAGTGTGGTAGAGAAAGGTACGACAAATGGTGGAATAACTGATATTAACGGAAAGTTTACATTGAATGTAAAGCCGGGTTCAACCTTACAAATCTCTTTCGTTGGCTATCAAACTCAAGAGATAAAAGCAACCAAGACGGTAAAGGTTGTTTTAAAAGAGGATAGCGAGTTACTTTCGGAAGTTGTTGTGGTGGGCTATGGAACTCAAAAGAAAGCTAATTTAACAGGTGCAGTTGCAACAGTCGACGTAAATAAAACATTGGACAGTCGTCCTATTGCGGATATCGGTCGTGGACTTCAAGGCTCAGTGCCGGGTGTTAATATTACAATTCCAACAGGAGAAATCGGTTCGGACCCTTTGATTAAAATTCGCGGTCAAATTGGATCCATTTCGGGAAATAATACTCCGCTTATTTTGTTGGATAACGTGGAAATTCCAAGTATTCAGATGGTTAATCCCAACGATGTCCAGTCTATTTCCGTATTGAAAGATGCAGCTTCATCTTCTATTTATGGTTCAAAAGCTGCGTTTGGCGTTATTTTGATAACAACTAAATCGGGAGCGCAAACAGATAAATTTGAAGTTAGCTATTCCAATAACTTTTCTTGGCAAGATCCTGCCAAAAGCATTGAAATTGGTGGAATTGAAGCCTTGCAGTACACATTGGATGCTCAAATAAACAGAGGAGAACCGATGCCGGCGGGTGGCTTTTGGCGTATTAGTCCCGAAAGCCTGGAGAAAGCCATAGAATGGCAGAAACAGCATGGAGGAAAGGTAAAATGGAATGATCCGGTAGTATATGGCCGTGACTGGTATTATGACGGAAAAGATAAATATGGATATAGACTTTATGATGCGGCTAAAGCTATGGTCAGGAACTGGGCTCCGACCATGAGTCATAATTTATCGGTAAATGGTAAAAGCGGCAAGACCAGTTATAATATAGGATTGGGGTATTTGGATCAGAGTGGTATGTCTAAGACTGCCAAGAAGGACGACTTCAAACGATATAATGCATCGGTCAGTGTAACATCGGAATTGAATAAATATCTTACAGTGAGAGCCAGCTCTATCTATTCCGACCGTAATAAACGTTATCCGGGTATTGGTAATACTTCTGCTGACCCTTGGTTGTATATGTATCGTTGGAGCCCATTGTTTCCGATGGGAGTGACAGAACATGGCAATCCTTTGAAAGAGCCGTCGTATGAAATGGCTGCATCAAATACAGATAATCTGCAAAATAAATATTATAACGTTAACCTGGGTTTTACATTGAATATTACGAAGAATTGGGATGTTAAATTTGATTATACTTACGACAGACAAACTTCGGAAACAAATTCGTCTGTAACCCAATACGAGGCCGGTGCTACATGGTATGCGCCTACGGCGTGGATAGAGAACGGCAGTCAGGTCTTTGTCAATGAACAAGGCGAAAGAGTAGATACGGGAGGTATGCCGGCATACCGTTTCCCTGTAGAAAAATATTATAACAGTTCGGGTCCGGGAGCTAGTCAGGTCGGCTATCAGAATAAATCGGTAGATAATAATACGTTTAATATTTATACCACCTATAACCTGCAATTGGGAGCTGAAAAAGAGCATGCCTTTAAGTTTATGGTGGGTATGAACAGGGTTACCAGTAAATGGAGTTTGCATAAAGGGTGGAAAACAAATCTTATTGATTTGACAAACCCGCAATTTCCATTGGCATCCGGTGACCAGTTCATTGAAGGAGACCGCAATTGGGAAGCTCAATTAGGTTTCTTCGGACGTCTGAATTATTCTTTTGAAGACAGATATTTCTTAGAAGCTAATATACGTAGGGATGGTTCATCTAAATTTCCGAAGAATTTGCAGTGGCGTTGGTTCCCTTCTTTTTCTGCCGGTTGGGTGTTTACCAATGAAAGTTTCATGAAACCGGTTGAAAATATTTTGAGCTTTGGTAAGTTTAGGGCTTCATGGGGTAGTATTGGTGACCAAACGGTATCCAATACCTTGTACAAAGCCATATTGGTTGACGGCCAATCGTCATGGCTGGACGGAAGCGGTAATAAGATGCCTTTGTACGGTACTCCTTCGTTAGTAGACAGTGATATCAGTTGGCAAGAGATTGAGACTTTGGATTTTGGAGTAGACCTGCGTTTCTTTAAGAATAAATTCGGAGTAACTTTCGATTGGTATCGTCGGGATACGAAAAACATGATTATTGAAGGAGAAAGCTTGCCGGTGACACTTGGTGCTACAGCTCCTAAAGGTAATTACGGTAGTTTGAGAACCAAAGGTTGGGAGTTGTCGGCTGATTTTACCCATCGTTTTTCCAATGGATTGGGAATTAATGTTATGGCTTCTATTTCCGATGCAACTACCTATATAACCAAAGGCGCGGATTATCTGACTCCATGGGAAGACCGCAAATTAGGGACAACCTATTCTACCGGAAGACGATATGGCGATATTTATGGTTTTGTGACAGATAGATTGTTTCAAAAAGAGGACTTTGTTTACGGAGCAGACGGACAAATAGAAAAAATTACTGTCATTTATAACGGAACAGCGCATACTACCAATAAACAATCTTCCCAATATCCGGTGTATCAGGTACATTATGAAGACAATAACAAATTGATTTTTGCACCGGGTGACGTTAAATTCGTGGATTTGGACGGAGACGGTTATATCACACCGGGAACAGGTACGAATGGTAATCCCGGTGACCAGACTGTGATTGGCAATTCTACTCCTCGCTATGAGTATAGCTTCCGTTTGGGAGCGGATTATAAGGGGATTGATTTTTCAATCTTCTTCCAAGGTATCGGCAAGCGTCAGATTTGGGGTAGTGGTCAGTTGGCTATTCCCGGATATAATGCCAAGCTCTTCCCAAAACCTTCACAACCGATTATTGGACAGAAGAGCGTACGGATGCATTTTATCCGAGAGCATGGAATTTGGGTGGAAGCAATACTGGTTTCAGTATGCAGAAACAGTCACGTTATTTGCTGGATATGTCTTACCTGAGAATCAAGAATATAACGTTGGGATATACTTTCCCGGAGAATCTTCTTTCAAAAGTGTATATATCCAAGGCCAGACTCTATATGTCATTAGAGAACTTCTTTACATTTGACAAGCTGAACGGATTGCCTATCGACCCGGAGGCTATCTCAGGTTATTCGATGTTCAGGTCTGACTCAAACTATAACTTGGGACGTACGGGTATGGGCACACCTGTTTTCAAGACTTTATCATGTGGCGTTCAATTAACCTTCTAAAAAAGAGTAATTATGAGATTTAAAATATATATGATTTTAACCGGAATCATCTTCCTGTTTACGAATTGTAATGATGTGCTGGACCGTCCTTCATTGACTACATCGGAAGATGATGCTTACTGGACCAGTGAGGATAGGGTACGTTTGTATGCCAATGCCTTTTATACCAACTTCTTTGTAGGATATGGATTGAAGTATGAAACGACGTATGCTCCTAATGCAAATTATACTTTTAATGATGATGCAGTGAGATTGTCCACCCAAACGCAGTTTGGACGGACTGTCCCTACATCAAAAGGCTCAACGAGTCTGGATATGATGTGGCAGAGCGAATTTACCGGTCCGACATGGAATTTTGCTTGGATAAGGAAGGCGAATGTCATGCTTGATCGTGTGTCTGCCAGAATGAAGGATATTCTGACCGAAGAACAATACAATCATTGGATGGGAATAGGCCGCTTCTTCAGAGGAATGGAGTATGCTCGTCTGGTCAATGTTTTTGGTGATGTCCCTTATTACGATACAGAGGTGTTGAATACGGATAAGGATGCCTTGTATAAGGATCGTACTCCGAGAAATGAAGTGATGGATGCCGTTTATGATGATTTTGATTTTGCCATGAAGAATGTCCGTTTGGATGACGGGGATGCACAATATGTGAACCGTTATGTGGTGGCTGCTTTTGTTTCGAGATGGGCATTGTTTGAAGCAAGTTGGCAAAAATATTATTATAAGAATGACGAACGTGCGAAGAAATTTTTTGAGCAGGCTATTGCTGCGGCTGACTTGGTGATGAGCAGTGGAAAATATGATATTGTGACTGATTTCCGCTCTTTATTCGGGTCGACGAAAAGTACGAAAGACTGTATCCTGTATCGTACCTATGATGCGGATAAGGGTGTGACTCATTCCATAGCATCGACTTGTAACATGAATGACCCTACCGATGTCGGTCCGAATTTGGATTTGATTAAGGCGTTTATCTGTACGGATGGTAAGGACTGGCAAACTTCTGCAGTTGCCAATGCAGCCGATTTTACTTTAAGTAACCTGATAAAGACAAGAGATGCCAGATTTGAGGCAAGTTTTTACAAAAAGCCGACTCCCAGAGCTAAAAGCTGTTATTTGTATGTAACTAAGTTTATCCCTCGGAGTGCATTGGAGTATATTGAAAAAGGCGGTTCTCCGGCTCCGGAATTCCAGGGTGAAAAGAATGTGACTGGCTATCCGGTAATCCGCTATGCTGAAGTTTTATTGAATTGGATTGAGGCTAAAGCGGAACTTGCTACATTGGGAGGACCGGCGGTTGTCCAGACTGATATAGATGAGTCTATTAACAAGATCCGTAACAGACCGATTGCAGAGGAAGCAAAAGCGTTGGGTGTTGTCAGGACAGCAGACATGAAGTTAGATGCTCTGCCTGATGATCCGGGTAGAGATGTCACCGTATCTCCGTTACTTTGGGAAATCAGACGGGAAAGAAGAATGGAATTTGCTTTTGAATTCTCACGTATCGTCGATTTGAGACGTTGGAAAAAATTGGAGTACATGGATACCGATAGAAATCAGGATTTGCTGGTAGGTACTTGGGTAAATTTCAAGGATGAGGTTCCCGAAGAACTGAAATCAGAGAATAGCGGGAAAATCAGGGTTATGGGCAAGGATGGAAGTCTGACCGTTTATGATGGCACTAATGCTGCTGCTATGAAAGGATTTTTCTATCCGGAACAGAATAAAGGACGACTGCCCTTCTTGAATGTGCCTAATGTAAACCCATATCTCTCACCTATCGGAATTAATCAGATTGAAGATTATAAGAGTAGAGGATATACACTTACTCAAACGGAGGGATGGCCGGCAAGTTTGAATTGACGGATACATCCGTGAGTTAACAATGGTTTTTAATTAAAACATGAGATTATGTATAAATTAATAAAAAGTTTAGGATTTATGGCTGTATTGCTTGGTATTAGTCTTGTCTCTTGTGAGGAGGATTATCCTAAAAGCCATATAGCACCTTATGATACGGAGCTTTTAGCAATAAAGATAGTTAATGCCGGGGCAGACGGGAAAACTGTGGTGGAAGGAACAATTGATGAAGCCAATAAGACAATTAATTTTCCCCGTTTGGATGTTGAAACTAATTTTTCAGCTTTGAGCTTTGAGGCGGAACTTTCGGAGGGCGCGGAGCTTCAGACTCCGGTCATGGATTTCTCAATGGATGAGGAAACTTCCGACAAGACTTTGATACTTCGGATTGTAAATAATAAGAGGTATAAGGAATATTTTGTTAAAGTCCGGAAAAGAGTTCCTGTGTATGGGGCTGATTTTGAAAAGCCTACTGTATATAATTTTTCAGGAGATAACATTTATAGTGATTATGCCGATGCTGCATCTACCCGTTGTGCTTCTTATGATGGCGAACATGTATTGGTTGTCAGCAGAGCTACACAACCTCATCTTCTTAAAGTATCGGATTTGAAGAAGGGGGAAATCAACCCGATTCTGCTGGATTTGACTGGAGTTAGCGGTGGTACTTTCTCTTATAACATGGGTGCGTTGAGTAATGGTCATGTATATCTTTCAAGTTTGTCGGGTGCCAAAGCTTCTCCTCTTAAGATTTATCATTGGGAAACACCGGATTCCCAACCGGAAACGATAGCCAATATTAATGTTGGAAGTATCTCCGGAGCAGGAAACAGACATGGTGATAATGCCTCTTATAATATAGATGAGAATGGTAACGGATTTATATTCTTTGGTGATAATGCAGCTACTGATTTTCTAAGAATACCCGTAAGCAGCTATAAAACAGTTGATGCCACTGCCATTAAAGTATTACCGTCAAAATCTGATGCTACGATGGTGACCAATGTATATAGAGTGGGAAATACAGACCAGTATTTATGGTCGGGTGTCAGAATTCCTGTAACATTGGTCAATGAGTCTGTAGGCGAAATATATGCGTCGAGCATAAAAGGAGAGGCTGTGGCTCCAAGGATAATCAACTTTAATGAGGAGCGTTATCTGTTGGTTTGTACCGCTGGTCAGGGTAGTGCATCTACTGCAACCATTGCTTTGGAAATTTATGATTTGAGCAAAGGGGCTACCATAGAAGAGGCTTTGCGGAAATTTGACGAAGGAGACAATCACAATCCTTTGTACCAATTTAAATTAGGTGGAAGTGGAAATGGAAACGCCTTGGCGCAGACAGATTATTATATAGAGAAAGATGAGAACGGGAAAGATGCCAAGCTTTGTGTGTTTGCATCACGCACAGGATCAGGATTTGTAATATGCGAGTTCCCTATTAAGCAGGAAGAGGAATAATATGCTGATTTTCTACATTTAAATTGAATTTTTATATTGTCAACTTGAAAGCCGTCTATTTTAAAAATATCAGGCGGCTTTCTTATTAAAAATTTAAGGATGAAACATTTGAACTATATATATATAATCATTTTACTTGTGCTGGTCGCAGCATGTAGTAAAGACGATGAAGGCATTTTGAATGATGGCAGCCATTCTCAGGGAGAAGGTCAGACCTCTTCGTCTGTTCTGCCCGGAAAGGAACTGAGAGGAGTATGGATAGCTACGGTATGGGGGCTCGATTGGCCTATGGAAAAGTATGATGCCGATGTTCAGAAAAAGTTGTATACAGATTATCTGGATTTATTGGTCGGGTATAACATGAATGCGGTATTTTTCCAAATCAGAGGTATGGCAGATGCGTTTTATGAATCGGAATATGAGCCTTGGAGTAAGTATATTACAGGAAGTGCAGGAGTAAGACCCGATTATGATGTTTTAGGATTTCTTGTTGAGGAAGCCCATAAGCGAGGTATCCAGTTTCATGCTTGGTTAAATCCATACCGTATAGCTACGCGTGCAAATAAGAATGCTGCTTTCCCAAAACTGGATGCCAAAATACCCATGGAACTGGTTAAGGATTATGAGAAAATCAGAGTTTATAATCCTGCTTTGCCGGAAGTTCAGGAACGGATTGCAAATATTGTCAGGGAAATTATTACCAAGTATGACGTTGACGGTATTCACATGGATGATTATTTCTATCCGTCATTGGAAGCTTCTGAGACAATGAATGATGGTGCGGAATTTCAAAAATATGGGAAGGATAAATTTAAGAATGTCGAGGATTTCAGGCGTAATAATGTAAATACCGTAGTTAGGAATATCCAGAAAACTATTATTGAGACTCGTCCGGAAGTGATTTTCTCTATTAGTCCGGCAGCTGATATGGAGCGTAACTACAATACATTGTTTGCAGATGTCAATACGTGGGCAAAGGAAGGCTGGGTGGATGTGGTTATTCCGCAGCTGTATTTTGCCACAGGCAATGAGGTTACCAGTTTTAATCTGAGGTTGGATTTATGGTCGCAATATACATATGAGAACCACTTATTGATAGGATATGGCATTTATAAATTTGGCGATTCGCAATATGGAAGTAAGTTTCAATCGTCAGATGACTTAATGAAGCAGTTTGAACTGGCCAGTGCAAAGCCGAAGGTAAAGGGAAGTGTATTGTACAGTGCCAAGAACTTGGTAGAAAATAAGGTTGGTATTGCAGATGCGGTCAAGGCTATATATGGAAAGAAAGTATTGCCTCCTTATTTAGGACGAACTGCTGCGGTACTTCCTCCGGCACCGGACAATATCAGGTTGAATGGGGCTGATTTGTCTTGGGGAGCGGTTTCAAATGTTGCTTATTACGCTATATATAAAGATAATGGGAAAGAGCGGAAAGCCGATTTGGTAGGTATTACCCAAGGAACGTCATTTAAATTATCGGAAAAGGGAGTTTATTTTGTGACTTCGTTATTCAAAGATAATGCAGAAAGTGAGATTTCAGAAACTGTGTCTTATTGATATACTTAAAACGACCTAAAAACCGGAAGTCTCAAGCAACATAGTCAAGGGTGTGTTAAAAATGAATGCTGTAATAGTAATGACATTCTATTTTTAACACACCCTTGTCGGTTTATGGATTAGGAGAAATTTTAAAGCGCTTTCTCTCTAATCAGATACTCTGCAATCTGTACCGCATTCAATGCAGCACCTTTTTTGATCTGGTCGCCCACAATCCAGAAAGTCAATCCGTTCTCGTTGGTGAGGTCCTTGCGGATACGTCCTACATATACAGGGTCTTTTCCAGCCAGGAACAGCGGCATCGGATATTCTTTCTCTGCCGGATTGTCCATTAATACCAGTCCGTCACCTTTGGCAAATGCTTCACGTGCCTCCTCGATAGAAATGGGCCGTTCTGTCTCTACCCAGATACTTTCCGAATGCGAGCGGAGGGCAGGTACACGAACACATGTTGCGCTGACTTTGATGTCGGAGTGCATAATCTTACGTGTTTCGTTGTACATCTTCATCTCTTCCTTGGTATATCCGTTTTCAGTGAACACATCAATCTGGGGAATCAGATTGAATGCCAGTTGATAGGCGAATTTCTCCACGGTC
>ENA-OPWW01000600-OPWW01000600.1-human-gut-metagenome-genome-assembly--contig:-NODE-600-length-17025-cov-1.781143_pt1 | contig 17025 bp, 8 predicted proteins | sample MGYA00241513_ERZ502018 | MGnify/ENA primary metagenome ERZ502018 (study PRJEB25962, sample SAMEA2042987) | human gut metagenome | biome: human gut; feature: human-associated habitat; material: faeces...
TCATGTGGCTCGTTCATTAGCCCATAACCATATATGTTTTTAAAAGTCGAGAATTCTTTAGCGATAGCTTGCCAGAAAGAAGCCAAGTCTCCGATCGTTAATCCGTTATTTCCAATGAGGGTATGTTCGTTGTTCATGTAACGGCGACAGTAATTATGTAAGTCAAGAAGAACCACCATATCGCGTTTCTCTGCAGCTCTGACCAGTTCTTTCATTTTATTGAGGTCATGTTGGTTTAACGGTCCTTTTAAGTCAAGTTGTAGCCGTTCCCATTTGAATGGCAACCGGATAAGTTTCAGCCCTTTCTTTTGCCAATATTCGAGGTCCTGGTCTGTCGGGTAGGTATAGTCTTTATTATATTCCCCGGGAAAGGATGAACCGAAGTCAGCACATGCCAAGTTTACTCCGTAAGGTTCACCTGTCTCTTTTACTGGAGGTTGATTACTTTTACATCCATTTAGAGTAAGAAGGCTGAGTAGTAGAAAAGCCGAAATAAAAACTTTTTTCATAATGTTCTGTTTAATAGGGTGATTGAAGGTTCCAGCCTTTTACAATAACTGGAGATTCCAAATTTATTTTTAATATTTTTGATTCCTGTGGATTAAGCCATATATAGTTCTCTGAAACGATAAGTTGATCCATCTTTTCTGGTGCTTCTATGTGCACTCCGATAGCGGGGTACTTTCCTGTATTTGTTAAAGTCACTATATTACCTGTGCGTTCCATTTTTATTTCTGTCTGGGGCATTGATAAGATGGAGCCCGGACGTACTTCGTAATTGGTAAAGTAATAATTCCGATACATATTCTTGTTGTCTTTGATTATGTCCAAGACAAAGAATAACATGGTCGATTTGGTTTGTTCTCTATTCAGACTTATTTCTCCTAATTTTTTGACAACATTCTCATCGCCAGTGCCGTTAAAAGTATGGGTGGCAACAGTGTCTAGTAGTGCATTGTATATAGACACTTTGACCTGATAAGGCTCTTTCTCCAATATTTGGCAATCGTCGAGTAGATAGACAGGAAGACTGACTTCTTGACTGGAAAGATTGCTGCGGTCAAATAGCATGACTGCCGCTAGCGGAGCAAAAGACTTTTGCACAAAATAGTGGACAGGTTTGATGATACCATAATAATCTACACATGACCATGATACGCCGGGATAGTTATCGTTCATCTTATAATAAAGTGCTCCGGTAGTATGAGGCCATAATGTGCGTGCCCGTTCTAATGTATGGCGCACTCCTACTACTTGTGCTAACTGTGATCCGAGTATGAAAGAAGCCAGCGAATCCTTCGACATAAAATAACCGGAATATTGAACGAGCTTTTCCATTTCTCTCATTGTTCCGAAGATAGGAGTGTGGTGTGTGAAATTACCGCTCCTTTGGGGAGGCCACACTTCTTTTTCCTCATCCAAATATCTACGCACTGTCTCGATGTGAGGTAATGATGCTATCCCAAATTCTCCCCAAAAAGGAGCGGTCATATTTAAGTTATGATTAAGATGGGCATCGTCCCACCAGCAGTTGTAATTGTGCTGACTACCTCCCCAGGCCTCCCCGCGATGGAAGGGACGTGTTCCGTCAAGTTCTATACTAAGTCGTCCCATCATGTCAATTGCAGGTCCGAATGGTTTATCCGATTCATTTCCTGCTCCCCACATGATAAGAGAAGGGTGATTTCTTAATCGTTTGGTATTTCTTTCCACTGTTTCTTGCAGCATAGCGTACGGTTGCGTGTTATGGCTATTCCAGGCCGTTGGCCATTCTTGCATGACTAAAATACCATATTTGTCGCATAATTCGTAAAAATCATCAGTTTCGGGCATTCCCCCTCCCCAAGCTCTTAGCATTTGTATGTGCTGGCTTTGGGCTATTTGGAGTAAATGTTCATATTTATTTCTTGAGAAGTCCATTAATGCATCCATAGTGCACCAGCCTGTTCCTTTTATAAACATCGGCTTGTCATTGATGACAAATGTCCAGTTATAATAATCTTCTTTAGCACCATCAATTAATGGTCTCATCTCAATAGTCCGTATACCGAACGACGTTTTTGCATGGGCGGTCTTTCCTTTTTGTGGAATGAAGAATAGATTGAGGTCGTATAGTGCTTGTTCTCCTCTGTCATTGGGCCACCAAAGATGCGGATCTTTGATTTGAAGGTCTAAAGATAGAGTTTCCTGTTTCTTCTGACTATTTATGTCGAAATGATAATATTGTTTTACTCCTTTAAAGTTTTTAGGAGATACTTCTGCATATAATACTCCTTTTAATGGAGATGATTCTTTATGCAAATCGAGAGTTAAGCGCATTTGACCATCGAGCGAACGAGTGGCGATGAATGGCGATTCTATTTCTACTGCGGCTTGTTCTTTTAATTGAACGCTACGCCAGATTCCTAATGATGGGATTTGTGCATAATGCCATCCATAAACGCAATTGAATACAACAGTATATTTCCAACTTTCATTTGCGTTGGGAGGCCAGTTTCCCAGAAACATTTGGGGAATGGCTTCTAGTTTTACTATGAGAGTATTTTTATTCTTTAAATATTTACCTATTGAAAAATCGGGGCCTCCGAACATACCTTCGTGTGTTCCCAAAAGTTTTCCATTGAGCCATATTGTACATTTGTTAGCGATTCCGCCAAAAGATAATATACAGTGCGATGAGGGGGAGTCTAGTTCGAACTCCCGCTTCATCCACCATGTTTTGTAAGATTGTTTTTCTGCAATAGAGTCATTCTGTCCGATGTATGGATCAGGTATGATTTCATTTTCTACTAATGCGGTGTGAATACTACCAGGCACACGGGCGGGTATTTGATCTGTCCAGATGGTATGTAAACGTTCTTTTTCACTTCCTCCTTCTGCCAGTTGCCAAGTTCCGTCCAAAGAGATTTTCGCAGGAGTATCCCTGACAAGAGGAATATTTCCTGCTTCAGTCATCTGTATACCTTTTACTTCTATTGGAGATAGCTTTGCTGCAAAGCTTTCCCTGTCTATCTCATCCATTGATTTTTGTGCAATAATCATTGGAGTAGATAGCAGTAAAGTGATAATGGTGATGATTCGAGTTCTCATGGACAGTATTTATTCTGATTATTGTTGTGTACTTTTATATTTCAGGAGCGTGCTTAATTGCGGACGATCCTGTGTGTAATTATTGGTCGGTTGGACAGATAAGGGATAGTCACCCCATCGTGGACCGGCAGACCAATAAGTTCCGTTTATTCCATTTTCTTGTAGATATTTAAGTGCTGCATCAAGAATATCCAGCCAACGACCGTCAGTATCAGGTATTCCATATTCACCGACGAATCCACGTTTATTATTCTCTTTCAGCCAGTCAACAAAAGGTTTCAAACGAGCCACCCCTGTTTGAACGGTTGCACCATCTTCATCATATCCTTTATTATAGTTTCCGGAAGAATCCGAATCGAAATATATATGTGCCTGGAATATCAGGTTATTACTTGGATCTGTAAGAGTTTTCAGATTGTCACTGCATTCTTTCCATCGTCTGGCAGAACTGAATTCGTCTCCGCTAACTATGATGGTTGTTTTAGTATCTATAGTGCGGATGGCATTAATGCAAGCTTGGGCTATGTTAACCCACGGTGTCGATGCCAGCATTTCGTAGGGTTCATTCATAATGTCGTAACCCCAGATATTTTTATAGTCTTTAAATTCCTTTGCCAGTTTTTTCCATACGTCACAGAAATTGTCAACAGTGCATCGTGCATTACCAATGATTGCATATTGATTATTTTGTGAACTTTGCCCGTCGCAATATACACAATATCTTCCAAAGTTATGCATATCCAATAGTATCTGTATGTTTCTATCTTCGGCAGCTTTGACGAATTTCTTCATTTTTGCCAGTTCTGTTGCATTTAATTCTCCATTCATTGTGGGTTGTATGCGTTCCCAACGAAATGGAAAACGTACCAGATAAAGACCTTTGGCTTTAAAGTAATCCAAGTCTTTTTCTGTGGGATAACCATAGTGAGTACCATCTACCCCCGGATATACATTCCCAAATTCAGCTCCTGACAGGTTAACTCCGAAATAAGCTGTTTGTTTGGTTGGTTGAGGTTCATCACCATTTTCTTCTTCGTCTGATTTGGAACAAGATGAAAATAGAAGTGCTATAATCGTTAATAATGAAAATAAGTCTTTTAGCATAAATCGAATTGTTTTTGTTTATGAGGGAACGCTTTAGTACGAGCGTTCCCTTTTTATTTTTACTTATGAACAAACCTGAAATTACACATACTTAAATCAAAATCTTGAGCAGATTCGGGAGAAAATATGATTTTGAAAGCTGTGTTGGTACTAGGATCGATAGGATTAGGCAACAATGCTTCTGTATCGGCACTGATCCGTACAGTTTGCCATCCACCATAAGTATTAACAGGAATTCCTCCTTTGGAAGGATACCATCCATAATCTCCTAAAATGATACGCGCCTGGGCTGATATCGGAAATTTAGCTCCAGTACAGATTTCAAATCTTAAATCGTAAGATGAAGGGTCTGCGGCTACTTCTGCCGGTACAGTAATATATCCGGCCCACATAACCATCCATCCCCAAGCTTTCACGGAATTATTGAAGCGAATATATTTTCCTCCTTCTACTAATGGTTCCGGTTGTCCTTCTAATGTGCCGTCACATAAGAAATCTTTCGGGGCATCAGGGAATTGGCTGGAATGTGTAAAGGCACCGCTTCCCGGCCAATTATTGAAATCGAAAAGTTGAGATACTCCCGGATCCATGTATGTGAGCTTGTATGCTTCATCCATGTTTGCCCCTTTTATAGTAAGAGTAGATTTCGGAGCGGCATTTGCAGGAATTTCTATTGTCAGCTCTGTACGAGTAGCATCGATTACATTTACTGGTAAATTGCCTAGATTAACAATTGCTTCCTCAATTGTAATACCGTAGAGGTCAAAATTATCACCTGTAATAACCGTCGTATCTCCCGGCTGGGTAAATTCATTCTTGAGTCCATTGATTGTTAAATCAGGGATGGAAACGACAAAAGGAATACTTAGTTCTCCGTGTTTGGTTGTAATATAAATTGTGTTTGTCACTTCTTTAGGAAGTGCACGGGGAATAGGTGCGAGAAGCATATCGTATGTCGAATATATCTCCTTACTGTCCACCTCGATATCATTGAATTTTAGGGAAGTGATATCTCCAAGGTTTGTTCCCTCGATTCGTACTACTTGTTCGAAATTTGCTCCCTCAATGGGAAATTCAGCATCTGTTGCCAAAACGACTTTGTCTACAGTCGGAGCACCTGTTGACGGTTTGTTTTCTTTGGCTTTCAGATCGTCGACTTCAACAATATCCGTACAGGATGTTAAAGTAAATATGGATGCTGCGATTATTGCAAAATATTTTATTTTCTTCATAATCTGTTTTTTACATGGTTATAAGTGATTAATCCCAGCCAGGATTATTCTCATTAATTCCTTGGTTTGTCAGGATTTCAAGAGTCGGAATCGGGAATAGCAGATGTTTGCTGGAACGTTGTTTTACGTTGTTAGCTTCATCCATTCCGCCTAGAGCATTCATTGCCTGCAAATAAATTCCCCAACGTATTAAATCCCAACGACGATCGCCTTCCAAGGCTAATTCCATTGCACGTTCTTCAAGGATTGCAGAACGCAGGCTGGTTTTATCTGTAAAGTTTGCCAGTTCTTTGCCTGTTGCATTACTACGGGTGCGAACATCATTTAAAGCATCTACCGATTCTTTTGTCGGGCCATTTAATTCATTAGCTGCTTCTGCAAAAATTAGAACAATATCAGCATAACGTAAAAATGGGTAATTGGCATCTGTACGAGGTTGAGTCTGATCGGCTATTTGTTGTGAATATTTGGTCGTGAAAGCGAAGAACTGTTCTGATCCTCCTTCATCACATCTCCATCCGGAGGTTACTTTAGGATTATCGAACGGAGGTTCTTTGGCTTCAACCATACGTTGCCATTTCCCAAAGTTCGGATAGTATGAACCACCCCCCCAACTTGTATCAGAGTTCTGACGTATCCAACAATGCAACACTCCCTTGTCCACGCGGTAGTCTTTTTCTTCAAATAATAGATACCAGTGTTTTCTACATCCTACCGTTAAGCTATTGTCTATATTTCCTGCTGCATTGAGTCTGCCACAGTAGTGCGAGCTGAATAATGTACCGTATAATTCATCACCGGACTTAGTTTGTAAGCTGAATAAATGTTCGCTACAAGTCTTGCCGGAAGGAGACCAAACCAAATCATAGTCCTCAAGTTTGTGTATTCCATATTCTCCTCCTATTATATCTCCTGCAATTTCGTAGGCCAGTCTATAATATTCTTGAGAGGAAAAGCTTTCGTAACCGGCAACTTGATCCTTGGAGAATGTTGTCGGAACAGGTTCTGTATATACTTTGGTCATAGTGCCGTTTACATTCTGCATGACAAACGGTGCGCCGGTTTTTACTGTTATTTGTTCTCCGGTAGCCATGGACGCAGAGCCGATAGTCGCATATACTTTGGCTAACAAACCTGCCGCAGTTGCAGCACAGACTCTTCCGGGTTTAAATCCATTGTCCGAATTTTTATAAATCATATCTTTGGCGTCTTTAAGCAAAGGTATGATTGTTTCCGTGTATACTTGTGCAATTGGAATGCGCGGATTATTAGTATATTGCCCGGATTCGTTTACACTGACGGAATAAATAGGGATAGCTCCATAAGCACGTACCAGATAGAAATATGCCCATGCTTTAAGAAAATAGCATTCTCCTAATGCATTCTTTTTAAATACTTCTGATACATTTTGCATCTTGTTGATTTCAGAAACCGCTATATTTGCTCGGTTAATCAAAGAGTACATTCCGGTCCAAAGTACATCGGCTTGTCCGTCCCCTCCCTGGAAGTTACCACTTCCAAATTGGCTGAACTGCCATACTGCACCGGAAATATAGTCACAGTCATAATCCAGCGGACGTGGGAAACTACCGTATCTGAACATGGCTTCGTGTAATGTGTTATATACTCCTGTTACCCACATGTCGGCACCGTTATCAGAATCCTCAACATCTTCAGGGACAATGAAGTCGAAAGGCTTTTCTTCGATCATACTTTCGCATGATGTCATTACTGCTCCGGATAATAGGAGGCTGGATGCCATCAGATATATGAATATATTTTTCTTTTTCATTATTTCTTGAGATTATAACGTTAATTTAAAACCTATTGAATATGTTCTGCTGCTTGGATATGAGAAAATATCAACTCCTCTTCTGGAAGCGTCAGAACCAAAGGCGTTTACATCCGGATCAAACCAACTATAACCTGTAATCGTGAATACGTTTGTTACTGTACCGAAAACAGACAAGTTGCTAATTCCTTTTATGACTGAACCGAAATTGTAGTTTAAGTTGATCGTTTTTAGTCTGAAGTAAGAACCATCTTCTACATAACGGTCGGAGAGTTTCATGTCACGGGTCATTGCAGTAGTGACGCGAGGCCATTTGGCGTTAGCTGCATTCTCTGGTGTCCAGCGGGAATCATAAGCATCTTGAGTGATGTTTGCAATACTGCTCATTCCGATATTTGTCAAGTTACCATTAAAAATATCATTACCATGAGTACCTTGGAAGAACAATCCCAGAGTCAGATTTTTCCATCGTAAATTGGCGTTCAGCCCGTAAATAAAGTCTGGATTAGTATCACCGATGATAGCTCGGTCTTCTGACGTTATTTTTCCGTCATTGTTTTTGTCCAGGTATTTGATTTCACCGATCATTCTGCGAGCCTCATCATCAGATGCTTTGGCATATATTGGATCTGCACGGACTTCTGCTATATTATCATAGAAGCCGTCTTCTATATAGCCGAAGAGTGTTCCGATAGGTAATCCATTTCTTTGCAGAAAGACTTCTTTGGCACTATACCATAATTGGTTAGCATATTGATCGGCCGTTAAACCTCCGATTTCATTTTTATTAAAAGAGATGTTACCGTCGAAGTCTAAGGTCCAGTCTTTTTTATCTAATGCAATGATTTTACCGGTTAGCTCAAGTCCTTTGTTTTTTACATGACCGAAATTCGTCCACATGGTAGTATAACCGGTACTATTCGGTATAGATACATTTTGTAGCAGGTCATTAGTTTTTTTATAATAATAGTTAGCGGATAAACTAATCCTGTTATTCCAGAATCCCATGTCGAGTCCGACATTATATTGGTCGGTTGTTTCCCATTTGAGTTTGTCATTCAAAGGACCTTTGTAAGTTTGTCCTGCAAATCCACTGCTCAATGTTCCGTCGAGAGGGTAATTGGATGGTGCAAGTGAAGCGATGGTCTGGTAACTGCTGATCGCTTGATTACCGGTTTGACCGTAGCTGAATCGCAACTTTAAGTTACTGAATATATTTAGGTTTTTGATGAATTCTTCTTCAGATATAGTCCATGCTACTGCTCCTGAAGCGAAGTTCGCGAATTTATTTCCGGGAGCGAAACGGCTTGAACCATCACGACGGAACGATGCTGTGAAAATATAGCGATCCTTGAGTGTATAGTTGGCGCGTCCTAATAAGGAGACTAGAACTGCTTGTCCTCGATAGCTGGCTGGTGTCTCAATATTTAACGCCTGGCTCATATCGAAGTCCTGTGTGATGTCAGTCGGGAAGTTGGACGCATTCATTGTTTTGCCACCCCAGTCTGATTTTTCGTAAGTGAAACCGGCTACTACATTGAGATGATGTAGTTTGTTGAATGTCTTATCGAAAGTAACCAATGATTCTGCTGTTAAGTTCTGCCAGAAATTGTCGCTTTTACCAGCTCGTCCGTTGGAAGCTTTACCTTCTCCTGTTTCACGATTGTAGTAACTTGCACGATCGTTTACTGAATAACTGATACCTAGATTCTGACGGAATTTCAAACAATCAAGGATTGTAATTTCGGCAAATGCAGAAGTAAATACATTAATTGATTTCAGTTCATCTTTAGCTGTATTAACGTATGTACGTGGATTGGCTGATAACCATGCATAAGAATCATCTTCTGTCTTGTCCCCTACATATAATGTTGGTAAATAAAGCATAGCAGAGCGGATGATACTATAATCATAGGAATTTGACTTGGCAAACTTAGTTAACGAACGGGTAAAGTTGATATTTAGTCCCGTATTTAACCAGGGTTTCACATGGCTTCCAATGTTGGCACGAACAGCAAAACGTTCATAACCTGAATTCTTGATGATACCACTCTGGTCTGTATAGTTGCCTGAAAATGCATAGTTGCTCTTTTCATTTCCTCCTGATACACTAAGATTGTATTCCTGTGTTAATGCATCTTGTAAGATCTCGTCCATCCAGTTGGTGCCTTCTACCCATTCTTTATTGCCATATTCGTCTTCACGATAACCCGGATTGAGATAATCTTCTGGTGAAGCATAGTATTTACCGGAGTTAGGAACGATTTTATCGTTTTCGTCGCGACGGTAGTTCCATTTTCCACGATAAGGCAGGTATGAATAGGGAAGATTGTCATAAGCAGCTCCGTTGATTACACCTTCATTTACATAATTAGCATAAGTGTAAGCATCCAGCATTTTGACCATTTTGGCTATTTTGGAAAGTCCGAAGTTGGCCGAGAACTCAACTTTGGCATCTCCGGCACGACCTCTTTTAGTGGTAATTAATACGACACCATTAGCTCCGCGAGAACCGTAAATGGCTGTTGCAGAAGCATCCTTCAAAATATCGATTGATTCGATGTCATTAGGATTGATTAATGAAAGAGGATTGGTTGTTGAGTTATTGCCTTCATTTGCTTTACTACTTGGAGTGTCTCCTACTTCAAACGGAATGCCGTCGACAATGTAAAGTGGTTGTGAATTTGTAGAAAATGAGTTGGCACCACGGATGGTGATACTTACGCCTGAACCGGGAGCACCGTCACTCTGGTTTACTTGTACACCGGCTAATTTGCCTTGTAAAGCTTGGGAAATACTGGTAGGATTACCAAGCATCAAGTCATCACTTTTAATAGAAGAAACAGCTCCGGATAAATCTTTTTTCCTCATTGTACCATAGCCGATAACTACTACTTCATCCAGAGATTGAGTATCATCTTTGAGTGAAACATTGATTGTTTTACGGTTTCCTACAGTGACTTCTGTTGTTTTATAACCGATAAAAGTGTACTGAAGAACAGATTTTTGGCTTTCTACTGTTATAGTATATTTACCATTTAAATCAGTGATGGTACCATTATTCTTTTTAACTCCTAACTCAACAATATTAACTCCCGGAAGAGGTTCACCTTTGCTGTCTGTTACAGTACCTTTAATCTCAATACCTGCTGCTGAGGCAGCTGTATTTATCATCCAGAACATAATCAAGAAGAGCCAGACTCCTTTTGATCCTTTTAACATCCGCACTTTTGAGCGGGGAAAAGAAAAGAGATTCTTTTTCATTTTTCTCAAATTTAAAATTAACTTTATTATAAAATTTCGTAGGTTTATTGTTGATGCAAAGCTAGTAAATAAGGAAAGTAAATAATTGACGTTATTTACCTAAAACTGATATTATTTTATCATTCTTTATTTTTATAAATATGTGAGTTGTATTGTCGGATAAACTTACGACTTTGGCGTCCTGCTGGTTTTATTAAAGACTCATCCCATCCTCCGTTTTTGCTTGCTCGCGGGAGAATCATAGAGCAAGTTTCGTTCTTGTCTGAAATGGACCAGTTAACCCAGCTGATCTTTTTACTTTCCATCCATTCTACCCAACGGGTCCATTCCGGTATATCTAATGGCCCATCGCCAGTACACTCCATTCCTGCACATTCTGAAACAAAAATGGGAATTCCTTTTTCCCATGCCGCTTCAGCTCTATCCCGTAACTCTTGTTTATGAGTGGCGGCATAGAAATGGAGGGTATACATTATATTATTGAATCCTTTTAAAGGACTTTCTGCTACCAGGTGTAAATCTTGATCCCAGTGTGGACTGCCTACAAGAATAATATTATCAGGATCATATTTGCGTATTTCAGAGATAATATCAGTTGCATATTCTTTCACGCTTTCCCAACTGTCTTCCATGGGTTCGTTATATATTTCATAAATAATATGAGGATATTTTCCGTATTTCTGTGCCATCATCGAGAAAAATGCTTTCGCTTCTTCTTTTTGCGGATAATAAGTATGCCAGTCGATTATTATATAGAGGTCATTTTTTATCGCTGCTTTAATCACTTTATTCATGCATTTTAATGCAAATTCGGGATTTTCAATGTAATTGTCTTCAATAACTGTCCCCATTGCTGCACGTAAAACGGTGCATTTCCAATCTTTTTTCAACCATTTTACAGATTGTTTATTGTAAAATCTAGGCCATAGTTTGTGCCAGCCATAACTAACCCCTCTTAAAACAATAGGGTCTCCGGTTTGATCGCATAATTGATTGCCTTTCACTTGTAGTTGTCCCCATTGTTTTACAGGATTTTTACTGTAACTGAATAATGATATCATGGAGAATAAGGTGATAAACAAAATGACTTTCTTCATTTTCATAATAAATTAGGTATAACATATAAGATGGACGTTGCAAAGTAAGCACAAAAAAAATATGTAAAAAAGTGCTTTGTTATCATATACTGATACTTTTCTTACTATTTATTTCAAACAAGAGTATATTACCTTATTATATATACAAAAAGGGATTAAGCCGGGAAATAAATATGATAACAGATGGTTTGAAGGTCGAAATAGTATATTGATTTGATAATAAAGTGGTTGTATGCTTATATAAGTTGCCGTACTTTTATGAATTAAATTTTATAGATAGATTAATGTTTTATTTTATATTTATCACCTTATGAAAAAAAGTATTTTTTTAGTTTGTTTGGTAGTTTTCGGGGTTGTGTCATTGTCGGCAATTGGTCCGATAGTCTCTGTATCACGGTTGGGTTGGCAAACCGATAGTATATCTTATGGTATATCACGAATGGTTGATATTGCATCTTTGCCCTTGTTAGATCGTGGAATTTCGGTCCATTATGAAGGCAGCATTGATAAAAGAGGAAAGAATGCCGACTGGGATTGGAGTCTTTATCAGGACCAACGTGGAGAGTGGGTAATATTTGATGTTGATGGTCCGGGATGCATTTATAACCTTGTACAACATCGCTATATGAGTTCAAGTGATCCGCTCTTCCGTTTTTATTTTGATGGAGAAGAAACACCTCGTTTTAGCTTGCGTTTATCTGAATTCGGAGAAAAAGAACCTTTTATAAAACCTTTGGCTGAAAGTTATATTGGTCCGTTTGATAACGGAAGAGGGCCCATACGTGTTGCACGGAGTTTTGTTCCAATGCCGTTTAACAAGGGATGCCGTGTAACTACCGATGTGAAACTGGAAGGTTATGAAAGAACCAAAGGTGAAGGAGGTTGGGGACATGTTGTATACCACACTTATGCGGACAATGGTATCAAGACCTTTACCGGGAAGGAGAATTATGATACTTTGATACAATTATGGAAGAAACAAGGAAGCAATCTTTTGTGTAAAGATCAATTGGCATATCATCGTAAGTCGGAACAAAAGATCAATGCTGGCGAGTCCATTACTTTATTGGATGAAAAAGGAGAGGGAGCTATTGGTTCTTTAAAATTTTATCTTCCGGAGATTAATGAGCAGCACTTGCAGAATGTATGGATTCATATGTTTTGGGATGCTCATCAACAACCCGATATTTCTTGTCCTTTGGCGTGTTTGGGAGGTAATTCTTTGGGCTTTCACGATACCAACTATCTGCTGTCAGGATATAACACATACGGTTGGTTTTATAATTATTTTCCAATGCCATATTGGAAGCATGCGAAGATAATAATTGAAAATCGTAGTGGTGTTCCTGTTTCTTTGGGATTTTCTGAAATAGCAGTTTCCCGGTCGGTTTATCCTACATTTAATACCGGGTATTTTCGTAATACACCATATTATACGAGAAAATATGTGGCAGGAACAGATAGTCCGATAGCTGCTATTCAAGGAAGAGGGAAGATGGTTGCTGCCCATATTACATGTCACGCCGAACGCTCACATATTATTTCTTGTGAAGGGGATGTTCGTATATATATTGATGGCAAACGGACTCCACAAGTTGAGAGCGACGGTTCTGAAAGTTATGTTTGTTATGGCTGGGGATTTCCGACTCCGCCCGAAGTGCATCCAATGGGAGGGTATGACGGTCTTTCGGATAACCCATGGTCAATGACTCGTTTTTGTATAGGCGACAGTTATCCTTTCTATTCAGAGTTGAAGTTTGGTATAGAGTCGGGAGAATATAATAATCAGTATTTGGAACATTCGGGTACTATATTTTATTATGGTCAAGATAAAAATGTACTGGTGAAGACTGATAGCTTGGATTTAAGTTCTTCGCATTCCATTAAGCAACACTCTTATAAAGCTATGGGTAATGTACGAAGAACAAAATTGGAAAGTTTCTTTGAAGGAAATGAGGATAGTATTTTATATGTAGGAGAAATTGTCCGGTTTGAAAATTTTAGTAATTTTAGAGTGAACATATCTTCTCAAAATGAAGGAGTGCGTTTGCGTAGGTTGAGCGATCAAAACGATGCTCGACAAGCAGCCCGTGTTTTTGTTGATGGCGAAGAAGTTACAGAACGTTTATGGTATGTAGCTGATAGTAACCCTTATAAACGTTGGCTGGAAGATGATTTTGAAATTCCAGTCAGGTATACTAAGGGGAAGAAATCATTAAACATTCGTATTGTACCAGTTTCTATGTTTGAAGAAGGAAATTTTACTTGGAATGAAGCTGAATATCAGGTGTTTTGTTATATTATTTAGGTATTATAAATTAATACTACCGTGTACGCCACATAACAAAGTATCATAATCGCTCCTTCGATTCTTGTAATTGTTCTCTTGGCAAAAAACAGTCCGAATAACCAAAGCAGAATACTGGAACCTACTAATGTAAACAGGTCAAAATTGGTGATTCCACTAAGGTGGAGAGGAGTGATGCTCGCGCTGCATCCCAGTACAAAGAATATATTGAAGAGGTTACTACCAATCACATTTCCAATGGCAATTTCCGGATTTTTCTTTAATGCGGCAACGATAGACGTAGCCAGTTCCGGAAGAGAAGTCCCTCCTGCAACCAGTGTCAGTCCGATAATCGATTCGCTAACACCCAGGTTGCGGGCGATGCCCGTGGCACCGTCGACAAACAACTGCCCTCCATAAATAAGGGCGGCCAAGCCTCCGATGATGTAAAGAATGGATTGCCACCAAGGCAGTGATTTGATTTCTGTTTCCTCTTCTATGACCGGATGTTCTGCCTGTTGTTCCGTTGTAACCGGCTTGGAAGCGATGGCAAAAGTGTAGCCCATGAAAATGACAAAGAAGCAAAGCAACAACAAGCCGTCTACTCTGTTCAGGATATTCTCCGGAGCTTTATCCAAAAATACATCATTGGCACAAATCAGCAAGACAATAGAAGAAAGTATGCAGAGCGGAATCTCTTTTCTAAGTGTATTGCGGGTGATGACAATCGGGGCGAATAATGCCGTGCAGCCTACAATCATCAATGTATTGAAAATGTTACTTCCCACCACGTTGCCTATGGCAATATCCGCGCTTCCTTTGAGAGCAGAAGATACACTGACCGTCAGTTCCGGGGCAGAAGTACCGAATGCAACGATGGTAAGTCCGATCACGATGGGAGGGATGCGGAAACGCTTGGCTACCGAGGCGGCACCGTCTGTTAATCCGTTAGCTCCTAGAAGAATGAGGATTAATCCCCCGATAAGTAATAATATATTCATGCTTTTTCTCTTTTAGTGGCAAAGATAATCAATTTGGAAATGGTAATGTCAAAAACAATCCGTATGTTTGCTCTGTTTTTTATGAAAAGTTAGATTAACCTTAATTATAATCAAGGGATATAAGGTATGGAAATAAATAAAATAAAACGGTCGTTACTGGTGTTGTTCCTTTCTTTTCTGGCAATCGGGGCGCAGGCACAGTTGGAACAGGCGGTTAAGAAGATATTTGCCGGAGATACAATAACGAATGGACATGTTCCTTTGAAACGGGATTCGGACTCTATCCATCTGGCGGATATGCGGAAATCGTTGGAAGAAGCCCGGCTCAATGAAGCGAATATGCGGATGGAAATGGAGCAGATGAAGCTCCAGATGGCTACTGCCGACTCCGTCAAGTATGTACAGCAGCGACAGCGTATTGACTCTCTGCGTCAGTTCACTAAGGGAATACCGGTAGTGGCGGACGGTGATACCTTATTCTACCTTTTCACCAAACGAGGCGGATATACTCCTCAGCAACGTGCCCAAATGACCGGTGCAGCGATTGAAGAGATAGGAAGACGCTTTAATCTACAACCCGATTCTGTGGCTATCGACCATTCGGACATTGTTTCCGATTTGATGTACGGTAACAAGGTGTTGCTTTCCCTTACCGATCAGGATGCTTTGTGGGAAGGCATTTCCCGTGATTCTCTTGCGAAGGAAAGACAACAAAACGTTATCACCAAACTGCACGATATGAAAGCCGAACACGGGCTTTGGAGAATGGCGAAACGTGTGCTTTATTTCATTCTGGTGATTGTCGGGCAATACTTCCTGTTTCGCCTGACGAACTGGCTTTTCCGTAAACTGAAAGTACGTATCTTGCGTCTGAAAGATACGAAGATACGACCTGTTTCCATTCAAGGATATGAATTGTTGGATGCCCAAAAACAAGCTAATTTGTTAGTCTTTCTGGCGGGCATCGGGCGGTATATTCTTATGGGATTGCAGTTATTGATTACTATTCCGCTGATTTTCATTATTTTCCCGCAAACAGAAGGACTGGCTTATCGTATATTGGGTTATATCTGGAACCCGATTCGTGGCATTTTTGTGGGTATTATTGATTATATTCCCAAGTTGTTTACAATCATTATTATCTGGTATGCAGTGCGGTATCTGGTACGACTGGTGCACTATCTGGCCCGTGAGATAGAAGCAGGGCGTTTGAAATTCAACGGTTTCTATCCGGATTGGGCAATGCCGACGTTCCATATTATCCGTTTTCTGCTCTATGCCTTTATGATTGCGATGATTTATCCCTACTTGCCGGGTTCCAACTCCGGAGTGTTTCAGGGAATATCGGTGTTTGTCGGCTTGATTGTCTCACTCGGTTCGAGTACGGTTATCGGCAACATCATTGCCGGATTGGTGATTACTTATATGCGTCCGTTCAAGATAGGAGATCGGATTCAGTTGAATGATACTACAGGGAACATTATTGAGAAAACTCCGCTTGTCACCCGCATCCGTACGCCTAAGAATGAGGTGGTCACTGTACCCAACTCTTTCGTCATGTCGTCTCATACCGTGAATTATAGCACGTCAGCACGTGAATACGGGCTGATTATTCATTCTGAGGTGTCCATTGGTTATGATATCCCTTGGCGGAAAGTAAATGAATTGTTGATTGATGCGGCATTGAATACTCCCGGTGTAGTGGACGACCCGCGTCCGTTTGTTCTGGAAACTTCTTTAAGTGACTGGTATCCGGTATATCAGGTGAATGCTTATATCAAGGAAGCTGATAAAATGCCTCAGATTTATTCAAACCTGCATCAGAATATTCAGGATAAATTTAATGAGGCGGGTATTGAAATCATGTCACCGCATTATATGGCTATGCGGGATGGTAATGAGACGACGATTCCGAAAGATGATTTGAGAAATACAAGTCCTACAGATAAGACTGCCCAAGAAAGTAAGCCGAAATGACTGTGACCGATAGATATATATAGTTAGAGTGTCCCTTTCATCACGAAAGAGACACCCTATGTCGTGTGTTTTTTCTGAGAGTAGAATTTATCTTTTTAAGAGAACTTATTTCTTTCGGGTGATTGTATAAAGCACATTTCCTTTCTTGTCTATCATGCGTAGATTAAGTTCTTTCTTGTTG
>ENA-OPWW01000603-OPWW01000603.1-human-gut-metagenome-genome-assembly--contig:-NODE-603-length-16976-cov-2.007565_pt1 | contig 16976 bp, 8 predicted proteins | sample MGYA00241513_ERZ502018 | MGnify/ENA primary metagenome ERZ502018 (study PRJEB25962, sample SAMEA2042987) | human gut metagenome | biome: human gut; feature: human-associated habitat; material: faeces...
GTGATAAGGGTAACTATCTCGAATCATCCTGCTCTGCCATGTTCATTTACAGCCTGTTTAAAGCAGTGCGTATGGGATATATTGACCAGTCTTATCTGGACGTGGCATTGAAAGGTTATGAGGGTTTTCTGAAGAATTTCATTGAAGTAGATAAAGAGGGAGTGGTGACTATTACGAAGGCTTGTGCGGTAGCAGGGCTGGGAGGAAAGGTCTATCGTTCCGGTGATTATGACTATTATATTAATGAAACGATCCGTAATAACGATCCGAAAGCAGTAGGACCATTTATAATGGCAAGTCTGGAATATGAACGTTTGCAAAAGTAATTTCTACCGATGAAAAGGAGTATTTTAAGAGGAATGGTATTGTTTCTTCTATTCTGTTCGGGAGGAACCTTGACCTGTGCGCAACAGCAAAAGCAAGACACATTGGTCGTGTCACGTGATGGAACAGGAAAGTATCGTGATATTCAGGAAGCCGTGGAGGCAGTACGTGCCTTTATGGACTATACGGTGACTATCTACATAAAGAAAGGCATATACAAAGAAAAACTGGTGATTCCTTCGTGGGTGAAGAATGTTCAACTGGTGGGTGAAGAGGCCGAAAATACAATTATTACGTATGATGACCATGCTAATATCAATAAAATGGGCACTTTCCGTACTTATACAGTAAAAGTAGAAGGTAGTGACATTACGTTTAAAAATCTGACGATTGAGAATAATGCCGCTCCTTTGGGACAGGCAGTGGCGCTCCATACCGAAGGAGACCGGCTGATGTTTGTCGGCTGCCGTTTTCTGGGAAATCAGGATACTATTTATACAGGTTCGGAGGGCAGTCGCTTGTTGTTTACCAACTGCTATATCGAAGGAACTACAGACTTTATCTTCGGGCCTTCTACCGCTCTTTTCGAATACTGCGAGCTGCATAGTAAACGCGATTCATACATCACCGCAGCTTCTACTCCGAAAGGGGTGGAGTTCGGATATGTTTTCAAGAACTGCAGGCTGACAGCTGCTCCCGGTATAAAGAAAGTCTATTTGGGTCGTCCTTGGAGACCTTATGCCGCTACGGCTTTTATTAATTGTGAGTTTGGCGGACATATCCGTTCGGAGGGCTGGCACAACTGGAAGAATCCGGAAAATGAAAAGACTGCCCGCTATGCAGAGTTTAAAAATACGGGTGAAGGTGCGGATACTTCCGGACGTGTGAAGTGGGCTAAACAACTGACTGATAAAGAAGCAGTGCAATATACTCCGCAGAATATATTTAAGGAATGCAGTAATTGGTATCCTTATAAATAAATGTTGTATTAAAACAAGAAGCCACAAGATCAATACAGATATGAAGATACATAGAAACAGACCGCTATTATTGTTAGTAACAGCTTTTATCCTTTTCTCCGCATTCCGTGCGGACAAGCCTTTCATAACGATTTTTACGATAGGTGATTCTACGATGGCCAACAAAAAACTGGACGGTGGAAATCCCGAACGTGGTTGGGGGATGATGCTTCCCGGATTCTTTTCAGAAGATATCCGTGTTGACAATCATGCTGCCAATGGACGCAGCTCGAAGAGTTTCATTACTGAGGGCAGATGGGAGAAAGTGATTTCTCAGGTGAAGAAGGGAGATTACGTCTTTATCCAGTTCGGGCACAATGATGAAAAGACCGATTCTGCACGCCATACCGATCCGGGAACGACCTTTGATGACAACCTTCGCCGTTTTGTAAATGAAACTCGTGCCAAGGGAGGTATCCCTGTGTTATTCAATTCGATTGTCCGCCGTAATTTCGTTCAGCCGAAAGATGCGTCGATTGCGAAAGATGCCCGTCAGACTCCGGGCGAGCAGGAATTACCCAAAGAAGGAAGTGTATTGTTCGATACACATGGTGCTTATTTAGATTCTCCGCGTAATGTTGCAAAGGAGATGGGAGTTGTATTTATCGATATGAATAAAATTACTCATGACTTGGTACAGGGACTGGGACCGGTAGAGTCGAAGAAACTTTATATGTTTGTCGAGCCCGGTAAAATCCCGGCTTTCCCGAAAGGACGGGAAGACAATACTCACTTAAATATATACGGAGCACGGACCATTGCCGGGCTGACAGTAGATGCGATTGCCGGACAAATACCGGAATTGGGAAAATATGTTCGTCATTATGATTACGTAGTGGCACAAGACGGAACGGGTGATTTCTTCACGGTGCAGGAAGCGATAAATGCAGTGCCCGATTTTCGCAAGAATGTGCGTACTACTATATTAGTCCGTAAAGGGACGTACAAAGAGAAGATCATTATTCCGGAATCCAAAATAAACATCTCCCTGATAGGAGAGGACGGTGCGGTGCTGACAAACGATGATTTTGCCAACAAGAAGAATGTATTTGGTGAGAATATGGGAACTTCGGGATCGTCAAGCTGCTACATCTATGCTCCGGATTTCTATGCAGAGAACATCACTTTTGAAAATTCGGCAGGGCCGGTAGGGCAGGCGGTAGCTTGTTTTGTATCTGCTGACCGTGCATTCTTTAAGAATTGCCGCTTTCTGGGTTATCAGGATACACTTTATACGTATGGTAAGCAGAGCCGCCAATACTATGAAGATTGCTATATTGAAGGAACGGTTGACTTTATTTTCGGATGGTCTGTCGCTGTCTTCAATCGTTGTCATATCCATAGTAAACGTGATGGTTACGTGACGGCCCCTTCTACAGATCAGGGTAAAAAGTTTGGCTATGTCTTTTATGATTGCCAACTGACCGCTGATCCGGAAGTTGCCAAAGTATATCTGTCCCGTCCGTGGCGTCCGTATGCTCAGGCTGTGTTTATTCGTTGTGAGCTGGGTAAGCATATCCTTCCGGAAGGCTGGAACAACTGGGGAAAGAAAGAGGCGGAGAAAACAGTGTTTTATGCCGAATACACTAGTCGTGGCGAGGGAGCCAATCCGAAAGCCCGCGCGGCTTTTTCCCATCAGTTGAAGAATCTGAAAGGCTACGAAATAGAAACGGTTCTGGCAGGTGAAGACGGCTGGAATCCGGTAAAGAACGGAAACCGGATGGTGGAAGTAAAACGCTGACCCAATCAAAAAGTAACATTATTTGATCAGAAATAAAAGAGAGATTCTGTTAAATAAACACTGAATATAGATGTAAGTTCAGCTTAATTATTATCTTTACACCATTCAATATGTGTGTAATAATGATAAAAAGAATCTTATATCTAATTCTTTTGTGCCTGACTGTGCATGTGGTGCAGGCACAACAACACAGCTTTTTCACCCATTATTCTACCGAGGATGGGTTGTCTCAAAACACAGTAATGAGCATATTACAGGATCACAAAGACAACCTCTGGTTTGCCACTTGGGATGGAATCAATCGTTTTGATGGCTATAACTTTAAAACTTATAAAGCACGTCAGGGCAATTACATCAGTCTGACCAATAACCGTGCCGACCGGATGTATGAAGACCGGTACGGTTTTCTATGGTTGTTGACTTATGACAACCGTGTCCATCGTTTCGATCCGAAAACGGAGACGTTTGAGCAAGTCCCGGCTGCGGGTGAAGAGGGAAGCACCTACAATATTCATTCTATTCAGGTGTTGCTTGATGGTACAGTCTGGCTGCTGACGGAGAATGACGGAGCTATCCGTGTTGTGACGCTTCCTGAGAAAAACTATACGACGAAACCGGAGATTTATTCCACTAAGTCCGGTTTGTTTCCTGCCGATCACTTTTATCAGGTCTATCAGGATAGAGCCGGCAATAACTGGCTGCTGACTGATAATGGGCTGGGAATGATACGTCCCGGTGAGCGGCAACCTGTGAACTACTTTGTGGAGACGCAGGGAAAACAAGACGGCATGAACCAGGCATTTTATGCAGTCAGAGAATGTGAAGACGATATCTGCTTTACTTCCGATCGGGGAAGAATCTGGTGCTATCAGAAAAAGAGCGGGGAGTTTCGTCTGCACGAACTTCCCACAAAAGCCCGTATAACTTCCATACATGCTGTGGGCAATGACAATACCGTCGTTACAACCGACTCGGACGGATTCTTTCTCTCTAACCTGAAAACCAACAAGCATATACACTATTCCCCTGTGACCTGCAAGGAGTTGTCGGACCAGCCGATTCTTTCGGCTTATGTAGACCGTACATCGGAAGTTTGGTTCGAACAGGAAGAGCCGGGAGTCGTTGTTCATTTTAACCCTGCTACCGGGGTGGTAAAGCGTGAGCAAATGCGGGTGGAATATAGTAACGCTGACCGTTCGCGTCCTGCTTTCCATATTCATGAAGATATACACGGACATGTATGGGTGCATCCTTATGGCGGAGGATTCTCCTATTTTGACCGCGAACGGAATTGTCTCGTTCCTTTCTACGATGATTTGGGGAGCAATAACTGGCGCTTCTCTAACAAAATACATGCGGCTTTTTCTGATAAACAAGGCAATTTGTGGCTTTGTACCCATTCCAAAGGGCTGGAGAAAGTCACATTCCGCAATGTACCGTTTTCAATGCTGACTCCAGTTCCGCATGAATACGAATCTTTGAGTAATGAAGTACGGTCGGTTTGCGAAGATAAGCTGGGAAATTTATGGGTCGGACTGAAAGACGGCATGATCCGCCTGTACGATTCGAACCGGAAGTATATAGGGCATCTGACAGGAAATGGAACCGTTTCGCTCACAGGTGCGCCTATGGAAGGCACTGCCTATTTTATTTTGCAGGACTCGAAAGGAATTATCTGGATTGCCACCAAAGGAAACGGATTGGTGCGTGCCGAACAGGCTTCTGCTACGGGTATGTCTTACAAACTGACTCGTTATCAGCATGACGCCAACGATATGTACAGTCTGAGTGATAACAATGTATATTGTGTTTACGAAGATCATCATGGTCGCATCTGGGCAGCAACTTTTGCAGGTGGTATCAACTATATTGCCCAGGGAGAAAAAGGGGAGACAATCTTTATCAATCACCGGAATAATCTGAAAGGATATCCCATTGATGTCTGTTACAAAACGCGTTTTATCACTTCAGATAATAACGGACGACTTTGGGTAGGTACTACTACGGGAGCCGTTGCTTTTGACGAGAACTTCGAGAAGCCGGAAGATATTCAGTTCCACCATTTCTCTCGTGTCCCGAATGACACGAAGAGTCTGAGCAATAATGATGTGCACTGGATCATCGCTACCCGGCAGAAGGAACTTTATCTGGCAACTTTCGGTGGGGGACTGAATAAACTGATTTCTATCAGCGAAGACGGTCACGGTGAATTTAAATCCTACTCAGTGCTCGACGGACTTTCTTCGGACGTCCTGCTTTCTATCCGTGAAGATCATAAACAGAATCTCTGGATCAGTACAGAAAATGGAATCTGTAAGTTTGTCCCATCCGGCGAGCGTTTTGAGAATTACGATGAACGCAGTATCAGTTTCCGGGTACGTTTCAGCGAGGCGGCCTCTACGCTGACATCCGGTGGGGATATGTTGTTTGGAACCAGTAACGGATTATTCATGTTTAGTCCGGATTCTATACGGAAGAGCAGTTATGTGCCTCCTGTCGTCTTTTCCAAGCTGATGGTGGCGAATGAAGATGTGATTCCGGGAGAGAAATCCATATTGAAAGTCGATTTGGATGATACACACGAACTGGTGCTTTCTCATGATGAGAATATCTTTTCAGTTCAGTATGCTGCGCTCGATTATACGAATCCGCAGAATATACAGTATGCGTACATTCTCGATGGTTTCGAGAAGCAGTGGACTTTTGCCGACCGGCAAAGAAGTGTGACCTATACCAACTTGCCGAAGGGAGATTATGTATTTCGTGTCCGTTCTACCAATAGTGACGGGGTGTGGGTGGACAATGAGCGCATTTTGAATATCACGATTCTCCCTTCTTTTTGGGAGACGCCTTTAGCGTATGTGCTGTATGTCTGCTTTGTATTATTGATTATTTTCGTTGCGGTTTATATCCTGTTTACCATTTATCGTTTGAAGCACGAAGTGTCTGTCGAACAACAGATCTCTGATATTAAGCTACGTTTCTTTACGAATATATCTCACGAGCTCCGTACTCCTCTGACGTTGATTGCGGGTCCGGTAGAACAAGTGCTGAAGAATGATAAGTTGCCGGCTGATGCACGGGAGCAGCTGGTAGTGGTGGAGCGGAATACCAATCGTATGCTTCGCCTTGTGAATCAGATTCTGGACTTCCGTAAGATTCAGAATAAGAAGATGAAGATGCAGGTGCAACAGTTGAATGTGGTAGCCTTTGTCCGTAAGATTATGGACAATTTTGAATCAGTGGCGGAGGAGCATCATATCGATTTCCTCTTCCAGACGGAGAAGGAGGCTTTGAACCTTTGGGTAGACGCTGATAAGTTTGAAAAGATTGTATTTAATCTTCTGTCCAACGCCTTTAAATATACGCCTAACGGGAAAATGATTACCGTTTTTATCCGCGAAGATGAGGGCACGGTATCGGTTGGTGTGCAAGATCAGGGAATTGGTATTGCCGAAAACAAACGTAAGTCTCTCTTTGTACGCTTTGAGAATTTGGTAGATAAGAATATATTCAATCAGGCAAGTTCCGGAATCGGTCTTTCTTTGGTAAAGGAACTGGTAGAAATGCACAAGGCTACGATTTCCGTTGATAGCCGTTTGGGGGAAGGAAGTTGTTTCAAAGTTGATTTTCTGAAGGGAAAAGAGCATTATAATAGTGCAGTAGAGTTTATTCTCGACGATTCGGCTGTTCCGCTGAGTATGGAACGTATTGTGGATATCGCTAATTCTTCGCTTCAGACAGAAGCTGCTATCGTAGATGCACCTAGTTTGGAGATATCTGTCGCTGAAGAAGAGGCTGAGGAAAGCAGTTCGAAAGAACTCATGTTGCTGGTGGAGGATAATCAGGAATTACGTTCTTTCTTACGTAGTATTTTTGCTTCAACCTATCGGGTGGTAGAGGCTTCTGACGGTATGGAAGGATGGAATAAGGCTTTGAAGTATCTGCCGGACATTATCATCAGTGACGTGATGATGCCGGAGAAAGATGGTATCGAAATGACGCGTGAGCTCCGTGCGGATATGACGACCAGCCACATCCCTATTATTCTGCTGACTGCCAAGACAACCATAGAAAGTAAGCTGGAAGGGCTGGAATATGGAGCGGATGATTATATAACCAAGCCTTTTAGTGCTACTTATCTTCAGGCCCGTGTGGAGAACTTGCTGATACAGCGCAAGAAACTTCAGAATTTCTATCGTGATAGTCTGACACATGTGATGGTATCTGAAGTTCCGGGTGTTCAGGAAGAGGTTTTATCCGGTCATGAAGTTACCGGGTCGGAGTCGGAGAGTGGTGTGGCAGAAAAGCCTGTAATGCCGGAAATGTCTCCTAACGATCGTAAGTTTATGGATAAGCTGGTTGAACTGATGGAGCAGAATATGGATAACGGAGAATTGGTGGTGGATGATTTGGTTCGTGAGTTGGCTGTCAGTCGTTCGGTGTTCTTCAAGAAGTTGAAAACGCTTACGGGACTGGCCCCTATCGAGTTCATAAAGGAAATGCGCATCAAGCGTGCTGCACAGTTAATTGAAACGGGAGAGTTTAATATGACTCAGATTTCTTATATGGTCGGTATTAATGATCCGCGTTATTTCAGTAAATGCTTTAAGGCACAGGTCGGTATGACTCCGACGGAGTATCGGGAAAAAGTGGGACGGTGACAGGAGTTTTTGGGCACTTTTAGTACCAGAGAAGTTTTATTGGATAATCGGTGTTCAGTTGTTTCAGTCTTCTTCGGAAATGCCCTGTCAGAAGGCGATAGCGGCTGAAGGCACAATTTTGTACCCTTGCGTGAGTGTACTCTGAGAGGGGAGGGGTGGTTTCAGTTCTTTCAGATTGGTAGTTTCGGATTTTTTTCTTTGATGGTTGATGACTATATATTCTATTTGGCAGCAAAGGCTAGTTAACATGTAGGCTTGGGCTCACTAGTGTCCGAGCTCAGGCTCACTAGTGTCCGAGCTCAGGCTTGCTGACGTCCGGGCTTACCCTTGCTGACGTCCGGGCTAAGCTCTGCTGACATACGGGGTGAGAATGATAGCGACAAGGGGGGAGATAAATAGAGCCTCTACTTGATTAAAACAGACCTTTTACTTGTAGTAAATAGAGCCTCTGATTGGAGTAAATGCCAGCTCTGTTTTTGAAACTGAAAGAGCTGAATGCTGAAAGTCACCATTTGGAACCACTGCTTTCAGCTGTATCTCCTTCTGTCAGGGCTTTGCAGAGATAACTGAAAGGACTGAATGCTCTGAATCTTACTTTATTTAGTAGATGATTGATGGTTTCGTGTATGAGGTGTAAAGTAGGCTTGCTATCTAAGTTTGTACTAGAGTTAACCGAGAGAAGTACAAGAGTTGCCATGATGATGTACTAGAGTGGACTCAAAGATGTAGGAGGTTGGAGGAAAAGATGTACAAGAACCGAAGGGGAGATGTACAAGATGTGTTTGAATGAGGTACTTCTAACTGCCTTAGCGTCATAAAAAAAGATAGCGATACTGAATACGGGCATCGCTATCTTTTTTATAATGCAGTGTCTGTTTTAGACACTTGGGGTTTATTGATTATCAGAACTATTCTTTAATCCATCTAGGGTCACCAGCTTTGGAATCTTTAATATCTTCTGCTCCAACAGTGAAATCTCCACTTTCAGGATTTGTGAATTTAGGATCTATTTCTGTAGCGTTACATGCTGACGGATCTGTATAAAGTCCATTGGTTGCATCCCATAGGTTTGCACTGTCATGGTAGTAATTTTTTGAATAGCTAGCTTGAGCTTTCATCTTTCCCTTCTTTGCCCAGTATCCTAATGTTCCGACACCGATTTGTGAGAATACGCATTTTTCAACAGTTAGTTTGCCTGTAGAAGTAGAAACCTTATCCATTAAGAACAATCCATTATTATTGCTGCCGCCATCATAAGAGCATACTTTGTAGAAAGTGCAATTGGTGACGCTTACAGTGGCTGATGTCATATTACAACGTAAGAATGTACGTATACCATTACTAAAGGTTGAGTTTTGGATCGTCAATGTTCCCAATGTCGTATTGGCGCGAAGGTCGAAGCCGTCACCACCGGAACCTGTAATATTATCTGCCCAACAGTTCTCAAATAAGGCCGCTCCTAAAGTTGCCGTTGCATTACAGTAAAGAATCTGATTCTTATAGTTTCTGATTTCGCAACCGCTGACTGTTAAAGTCGAAATATTAGCTCCACTTTGCAACTCTATGAAATTAGAAACCAACTCTTCTGCTCCCGGAGTGTCACCTCGGAAAATTATATTATTGATTTCTATGGAAGAAGCTCCGGCCTCGGGTTGTAGACGACCATAGATGGTAGGCATATTGGCCTTGTCATAACCACTGATGATAACAGATTTGTTTAGTGCATAATCTCCCAAAACAAACGAGCCTGAGACAAGAACGATGTTTGCACCATCTGCTGCTCCTTCGAGTACGGTAACAAGATCATCACCTTCATATACAGGAGTCTTTCCCTGAAAGTCAATGGCTGTTTTAAATGTAACGGTACCACGGAGCTTATCTACATTGTATAACTTGGCTGTATACGATGTGCTTTCTTCCAGTCCGTCTATATAAGCCTTTTTGTTGGCTATATCTGTACTTTTCAGAGTATATGTTATGTCTGCTTTTCCATCTGCACTCAGCACGATTTTGGTTGCCGTTGCATCAATAGCATCCCATGTAAGCGTTACTGCATGTGCTTCTATATTTTCGTCTTTCACAGAATTGAAGATATTCTCAGCTTCTGTCATGAAGGAAACAGCCGACCATTTTGATTCATTGATCTCTTCACTCAAGGCTCTGATTCTTGCTGTATATTGAGTTTCACCCAATAGTCCTTCTACAGTATATGTGTTGTCCGTAATCCCTTCATATGTTTTCGGAGTACCTTCGAAAGTCATATCTTGATTTTCATAAAGCTCGATCGTATATGATGTGGCATTTGTCACTGCTGTCCATTTAAACTTTACATTTGTCTTTTTCTGGATAACAGCTTCTACATTTGTCGGTGAGAATAATCGGTCAAATATTCCCGTCGTGACTTCGTCATCCGGTTCTGAACAGCTTACTGTAAAGGCAGACAGAATCAGGCTAAATAATACTGTATATATATAATTCTTTTTCATAATTCATTCATCATTAATAGTCATAATCGTTTGTTAGCACACCGTTACTTCCGTCTATAAATACTTTCCAGATAGGCCAGAATTGCTTGGTATCGGGATTGTTATCATACAATTGGTCGATAAGCAGCAAAGCAGCAGCCTGATCTGCAGATTCTTTCGGTACAATCCATTCCTTACTTTTAGAGTAGCCTAATGTTTGTCCTATTTCATCTGTATCTCCATGGTTTAATCCATACATTTTGTAGGAAGTTGCATCTGTTCCATCCAAACCCTCATTATAATAGATTTTCAAAGGAAGATCAGCGTATTCACCTTCACGGTTATATAATCGTGTCATTTTCTCTTTGGCTTCATTCATTTTACTTCCTAGAAGATTCCAACGGATCAGGTCGACTTTGCGTATTGCTTCTCCTGCAAATTCAAATTTACGCTCGTCTACAATTACGTTAAAGAATGCATCCTGACTGGCTTTTGCCTTCGTTAATATAGCACTTGCTTTTTCGGCCGGGTATGAACGGTCGAGAATTGCTTTCAAATATTTTCCTGCATCAGACGATCCTTTAGGACCTTCCAGTTCATTGATAGCTTCTGCTGCCATTAAATAAATATCAGCCATACGCATTACTTGCCAGTTCATGCCATCATCATTTGAAGAGTCAACTACACGGTTCATCCACTCGAAACGAACTTTACCAAAACTCCATCCACCCCAGCATTTATTGGGTGCTTTCCAGGCAATGTCTCCATCGTTGTCACTTGTCCATTTAAAAGGTACACAAGTGATATCACGACGAACATCTTCTACATCATAATCATAAAACAAAGTCGGAATAGGGCCGTTTATGCCTCCTTTGGCTAGTTTTGTCCATTGGTCTTTCTTTTCGTGTTTCACTCCCCAAGTGTAGATGACACGTCCACGGGATGCGGAAAATGGAATCTCGAAAATAGATTCTGCTCCTGCAATTGTTCCTTCAGCACATAGTGCTTTAAAGTTAGCTTCAAATGTGCCTAATGTGTTATAGCCTTTGCTGATGATGTCCAGACATTCATTTTTTGCAATTGTATATAGTTCCTGTCTTTCTGTTGCATCCTCTGTATTGTAACGGATTCCATCCGGATGTTGTGAGTAACCAGCCGCAAATAATGCAATCCGCGCGCGTAATCCTTTAGTGAAGGTTTGGCTCACTCGTTCTGTTGATTTAGTAAAACTGTTCTCGTTAGGCCAGCCTACGTAGTCTTGTGCTGTAAGTAAGTCGTCCAACAGTCTTCTCATGATAACCATACGGTCGGTTTTAGGCAAGTCGATCGTTTCTGTGGTGTTGGGCTCAAAACGGGCAGGGACATCACCGAACGCTTTAATCAGATCGAAATAGATAAAAGCTCTTAAGGTCAATAGTTCACCGTAAAATTGGCGCATATTGGTGCTGCTCATATCGCTGTACTCGTCCATACCGGTTATAGCGCTGTTTGCGCGTTCTATGGCTTCATAAAGTTTGGCCCAAACGTTGTTGTCCGTATTCATGTATTGATTATCGGTAGTGGCATTATATGTTACCAAGGCTCCTTCTTTATCAGTGAAAGCTCCTTTTTTACCCGTATTGTTCCAAATTTCACAGTCGCTATTGACTCCGAAGTAGGCAATATAACGTCCGCGATAAGAGTTTGTTTCACCGAATGACTGGTGCAATCCCATCACTACATCATTGACCAAAGCCTCGTTAGAAAAAACTTCTGTCTTTTCCATAGATGACTTTTTGGAAGTATCTAATATGTCATCACAAGAAGAAAAAGCAAATAGTGATGCTGCTAATGCGGTATATAATATTTTTTTCATTACTTACTAGTTTTACTGATTAAAAATTAAGGTTCAAACCGATTACAAACTGACGGCTCTTAGGATATGCTGAATAGTCTACACCCGGAGTCAGTTGGCTGCCATTTCTGCGGCAAGTAGAAACTTCCGGATCGTAACCGCTATATCCCGTGATACAGAACAGATTGTATCCCGTTACATAGAAACGAAGGTTGTTGATTCCAACTTTCTTGGTTAGATGGACAGGCAGAGTGTATCCCAATGTCAAAGTGCTCAGACGAAGGTAAGAACCGTCTTCAACAGCCCAATCCGAGAATACGAATTTGCTCATGTAAGGTGACCACATGGTGGTGTTCTCGTTCATTTGCGCCAATTGGTTCATGTCTGTTACCAAATTGCCGTTTCCGTCAATATTAGTCCAACGTTTTGCTGCGGACATTTCAGAAGTCATGTTTCTATATAAGTACTTGGAAGTAGAAGTGGTTTCGATCTTATTGGCGTTATAGATATCGTTACCATAACTCCATGTAAAGTTGGCTGCCAAGTCGAAACCATATAAGCGGGCATTGATATTGAACCCGCCTGTATGCAGGGGATTGGCATCGCCAATGATCGTTTTATCTTTTTCACCATTCGCATCTCCACTATTATCCAAATCTTTTAGTTTCATCATACCCGGGCGCGCAGTTCCTACGGCAGAAGATTTGTTGATATCTTTCTTTAGAGTCCAGGTGTCGGTTGTTGCATCATAACTTTCAAAATCAGAAACTTCATAACGTCCGGCACTTACATAACCATACATTTTTCCAACAGAACCACCTACTTCCGGCAAGAAATCCTGACCTATCTCTGTTGAAGCCCAATAAGATTGTGCTTGTTCGTTAGTTAGCTTCTGTAAAGAACCGAGAGATTTGATCTTGTTTTTATTAAAACTGATATTGGCACCAATGCTCAGACCGAAATTCTTTTTATCAACGGCTACCCAGTTGACGCTGGCTTCAAGACCTTTGTTTTCTGTCTCGCCCATGTTACGGTATTGGTAGTTATAACCAGTTCCGGATGTAGGGAACATAATTAACAGGTCTTTTGTATTATTCCAGTAGCCTTCAATTGTTCCGCTTAATCTGCCTCCTAAAGTGGTGAAATCCAAACCAACATTTCTTGTAATGGTCGTTTCCCATGTGAGATCGCTGTTTGCCATGTATTTGCTTGGAGCAATATAGGAATTGACACCATTGATCCATGGAGTTTTATTTAATTCATACAATTGAGAGATCTGTCCCGAGGGAATATTATTGTTTCCGGCTGTACCATAGCTGAATCGGAGCTTTAAGTCATCCAACCAATTTTTGGTATTCTCCATAAATGATTCGGAAGATATACGCCATGCGACGGCAGCAGATGGGAAGAATCCCCATTGGTTACCTTTGGCAAACTTCGAAGAACCATCGGCACGGAAAGTGGCGCTAAACAAGTATTTGCTGTCAAAGTCATAGTTTGCACGTCCGAAGAATGAGAACAACACATCATCCGGATAACCATAATTGGTCACTTCATATGGGTTTCCTTTTGTGGAATAGTTGATGCAGTCGTCTGCCGTATATTCAGTCGGGAAGCCATGTACAACGTTTCTTAATTCTCTCTCTCTGGTAACAATATATTCTTGACCAGCCAGCAGGTTTAAATGGTTTTTGTTATTCTTAAAGAACTTCTTGAAGTCATAACTTAAGGTGTTTGTACTGCGGAAGGCAGTTCTTGTACCACGAGTAAAAGAAATAGCAGGTTTACTCTTATCTTCATCGTCTACGTTATTTCTTACATAGTAAGTAGTCACACCATAATAGCGGTCTGCATTATTTCGATAATCGTCATAACCAACTTCTGCTTTTAGTTTTAAATCTTTGATTATTTCCCAAGTGATAGAGCCGGCAAGGTTATAGTTGATACGTTCTTTGCGGGTGTCATTATCTCTTAGGGAGATTAACGGATTTATCAATAGAGAATTGGCATCTTCTTCGTCTGCATTGAGTGCATCAGAGATACCAGGTACAGGATATGGAGTATACAACAAAGAATATTTCAGGCGTTTGTCCGTGTTCAATGAACTGTTGGCGTCATTGGAACCTCCACCATTGATTTTTGTTTTGGAAAAGCGTGCTGAGAAATCTAAAGAAACGTTCTTCAGAGGCTTATGATTCAACTTTAAATTGAGGTTATCACGTGCATAGTCAGACATTTGCATGATAGCTTTATCGTCAATATGAGAGTAACTGAACGAATATTTGAACTTATCGCTACCACCGTTGATGCTGAGATTGTGATTAAATGAATGTCCGGTACGTCCGAAAGTTAAATCCTGCCAGTCATTGGTAGCTACGTTGTCATACATGTCAAGGTCTTGATAATTCCCAAAATACTTGATATAATCATCATTCTTATTTGTTAGTTGAGCCAGTTCATACTGCCATTTGGTATAATCGCTTGCGGAAAGTACATCTAATGTTTTTGCTACTTTTTTCCACGCATAATAAGCATTGTAACTAACACTGACTTTTCCTTCTTTACCACTCTTGGTAGTAACAATAATTACACCATTAGCACCACGTGCACCGTAAATAGCTGTAGAAGAAGCATCTTTCAAGACATCAATACTCTGAATTTCAGACGGAGCAATGTCACTGATACTGGATACAGGAAAACCGTCTACTATATAAAGAGGTGAATTGTCTTGCGACAAAGAACCACCACCACGTATACGTATCTTAATATCCGCATCGGGAGAACCCTCCGTAGTAGTGATATTCACCCCCGCCATTTTACCGGTCAATGCTTCGGAAGCGCTAGATACCGGAATAGATGCAATATCCTGCGAACTGACGGAAGCTACGGAACCGGTCAGGTCTCGCTTATTCACCGTACCGTAACCAATGACAACAACTTCATCCAATAACTCGGAATCCTCTTCCAAAACCACATTCAGCAGTTTTTCTCCTTCATACTTCAGCTCTTTATTCTTAAAGCCGATATAGGTAAAAGAGAGGATATCGGACTTTTTCACGCCCGAAAGCGTAAAATCTCCGTCCACTCCAGTTATGGTACCGTTGGTGGTACCTTTTACCAAAACGTTGACACCAATCATCGGTTCACCGCTCTTGTCTTTCACGATGCCCTGCACCTGTCTTTCCTGTGCAAAGGAAATCAGGCAAAGCATGCTCATCATGAGCATCAAAGCAACTTTCTTTAGTCTTTGTTGATTATACATAAAAAGATGTGTTAAAAAAATAATGTTCTCCACGATATTTGTTCACGGGGCAAAATTCATTTTTTAAGTCACATCTCTTGTGTAGATTTTGACATAAAACTGCTAAAAATTGTTTTACCTGCTAAAAAACATCATAAGGATATATGCTTATATCCATCTGTCATTTATCTCTTTACCCTTCACATCTCCCTATCCATCAGCATTTGCGGGTGAAACCTCTTTCCAAGCCTTCACCCGCAAATCCATAATAAAAGTCAAAAAATCATTTCCAGACAATCCTATCCCTGCTTATCCCGTAATATCCCTCCACGGGTACATATATCGGCTGTGTAGGCAGTCCTATATTCCGTATTTTTCCTTCCAACTTCAATCTGCGGATATGTTCCATAGCCTTCGACCTCATAAATCCGCAAATCTGTTGGAAGTCTGCACGGGTCATCAGCTGATGGTCGGCAAAATAAGCACGGAGGCGCATGTCTATTTCCACGTCCGATAACTTACTGGAGTGTCCGTCATGCTTGATATTTTTAAGCTTTACAGCTCCTACTTCGTTCTTCAATGCCTGGTCGGCACGAAACTTGATACCTTTTAAGCGAACTTTGGTATTTTTGCGTTTCGTCTCTGCCGTCACCTCTTCTATACATTTCAGCGTAGGATGAAAATAACCTATCCCGTCCAGATGCACTTGGCGTCCGTCGCCCAGTTCCTGCCCCAACACATGCGACAGTGCATCGAGCACAGCCGTTACATCCGTTTCCGTCAGCGAACAACGCTCCTGGATTTTACGCCTCACGTAGTCTGTCCCTACCTTTCCATTGTACGTAATGCGTGCATGGAGTTTTTTCTCATCCGGCCGGTTCGGTGGAACCGGATTCTCATACCATTCAAAATGAATTGCCATTGTGCAGTATTTATTTATATTGTGTAAATATAGTGTTTTCCTACGAGATAATCTATTTTTCCTTTAAGATAAACCGGTTACCGACAACAGTCAACAAAGCAGCCGACTGTTGTAAACAGAACAGCCAACAGTAATGAACAGAACGGTTGACTATAGTCAACACCCTATTTTGCAACGAGAGAAAAAGAATTATCTCACATTGAAAATACAATAACACAAGGTCTTTCCACATACTGTACCACCAATAAAAATAGTATAAGAAAGGCTTGCAAAAGGCTTCCTGCCGATAGTAACTTAGTGGCATGAACCCATTAATAAAAACAATGCATACCATGAAAAAAAGCATTATGAAATTTATCCTCTTTCTACTAAGAAACCGGAAGCATGACAAACCTGCCCGCGTGCAAAAATGTAACCTGACAGAACAGGTAAACCGCTTTTTGCAAAACAGTTACCTCTTCCGTTACAACCTGCTGACAGACGAAACCGAATACCGCCCCGCCAATGCCGCAGACAAAACGTTTGTCACCATCGGCAAACGGGAACTGAATACCCTATGCCTCGAAGCCCATGCCCGGGGAATTCTATGTTGGGACAAAGATATCAGCCGTTTTCTTTTCTCCAAACATGTACCTGAATATCATCCCTTCCTGCTTTATTTTGAACAGCTTCCCGTTTGGGATGGCATCGACCGGATAACCCGACTGGCCCAACGCATCTCGTCCGAATCATATTGGATAAACGGTTTCCATACATGGATGCTCCG
>ENA-OPWW01000612-OPWW01000612.1-human-gut-metagenome-genome-assembly--contig:-NODE-612-length-16857-cov-54.247113_pt1 | contig 16857 bp, 16 predicted proteins | sample MGYA00241513_ERZ502018 | MGnify/ENA primary metagenome ERZ502018 (study PRJEB25962, sample SAMEA2042987) | human gut metagenome | biome: human gut; feature: human-associated habitat; material: faeces...
ACGAGTCTTCCGAGAAAGAGATTGTCGAATTCTATAACCTCCGTGGAGGGAAGGAACGCATCTTCGATGACATGAATAACGGATTCGGCTGGAACAGGCTTCCAAAATCATTTATGGCGGAGAACACGGTGTTCCTTCTTCTTACAGCACTTATCCGCAACTTCCACAGATTCATCATGGAGAGGCTTGACGTGACGAAGTTCGGGCTAAAGGTAACAAGTCGCATCAAGGCGTTTGTCTTCAGGTTTATTTCTGTACCAGCCAAGTGGATTAAGACATCAAGGCAGTATGTGTTGAATATCTACACATGTAACAACGCTTATGCTGAGGTTTTCCAGACCGACTTCGGATGACACCGACAACTTATGGTCGTGATTTTGCGTATTGCCTCAAGTCGCATGGTGGGGTAAGGGGATTTTATGCGTCTTTGTGGCGATTTTTGCTGCGTTGCACCCTCTTTTGCCACAGTGTCGCTACCTTTTTGACCTCTGTGTCATCTTATGAGGGCGGTTGCGGATTTGAGGTATTATTAGAATATTCAATAAAACGGCTCATGATTGCATTTTAATTCACATTAAAAAAGATATGCAAAATTACAGTATTATTTTGATTGTTAACTATATAAAATAAAAACATGAAAAATGTTTTAAACTTCCCAAATTATAATACTTTCTTTTTGTCAACTAAAAAGAAAGTATTTAACGGTATGAGCCGCATAATTGCTTACTCCAAATCACATTTCATGTTAAAAATTTGTATTTTAGTAGAATGGTTAATAATAGAAATCATAATATAAAAAATACAAACATGTGGTAATAAGAACTACTTTTTCAGTTTTGTAGATGTTTCCAGATTTACAGTCAATCATCAGATGAAAAATCTCACCAAGTTACTCCTAATGTCTTATGCTGATTGCTCCCTTTTGCTTTTATCCCTTACGTTTTCCTATAAGCTTTTGATTATTCCTTGTATTCAGATCTTTCATTATGATTTGTTACACATAAATGATTTCTTATAAATATAGCTGTAAAAGGGAACGTCTGTGAAAGATATCCCCTTTAAATGTTTTTCAATAAGAGACACTCACAGCCATCCCTGCTTCCCTCACCAATGCTGCAATACGGTCCAATTCCTCATGAGTAGCCTTTTGCAGGTCATGGTCGGGAGTTTCCCGGTCAATAGTATAAATCATTACCTGGCGGGGAGAAATTTCCTTGACGGCCTCTAACCAGGGCAAAACATACTTATCGGAAGTATTATCCATATCCTTATCTCCAAAACCGCCTTTCAAGAACATGGTTTGGATAATACAGTTACCCTTAAAAGCCTTCATTCCCCCGATTATCTCGCGGACGGAATAATGTCCTGCCGGACGGTCGAGCTCACGGATATAAGCTTCGTCTGCCGTATCCAGTTTCAGAATATTGTTATCCACTTTGTTCAAAGCCTCGAATACGGCAGGACGATGAATGAAAGTAGAATTGCTCAATACACTTACCTTGGCTTTCGGAAAGTATTTGTCGCGCAAAGCAAGCGTGTCTTCTATGATTTCAGGAAAATGCGGATGTGCGGTCGGCTCTCCGTTTCCTGCAAAAGTCAGTACATCAGGGACGGGTCCGTTTTTCTGCATATCCTGCAGACGGGCTTCCAATGCGGCACGCACTTCCTCTCGTGTGGGGAGCGGCTTCTTGGGACGATGGTCGGAATTAAACCCGCACTCGCAATAAATGCAGTCGAAAGTGCACACCTTACCGTCTTCCGGCAACAGATTGATTCCCAAAGATACTCCCAAACGGCGGGAATGAACGGGACCGAATATGGGAGACGGATAAATGACAGTCATTTGATTTACTATTTACAAATTATGATTTAACAGCGGTGATTGGCGGTTTTCCGATATTTCAAAGACAAACCGCGTAATCAGCACAGCAAAGATAAGAAATAAACATCCAGATATTTCCAAAAATACGGCAGTTATTCTTCAAAACTTAATACGAAACTGCATCTGCAAGTCTGTTTTTGTATTTCCTTCTATCAAATCGTTACCCGAACCGATAGTTTCACGGTCCCGGTAAGCGGTTTGCCCGAACTTAACGAGAAACATAAAAGTTTTGTTCAAATCACAACGTATATGAGCAGAATAGCGAAAACCACTGCCGTAGAAAGAAGGAGTATAAAACGTATAAACCAATCCTTTTTCGGAAGCATAAATCCGCGAATCGTAATCGTCCGTATGGAAATAAGTACCTTGTACGGATACGGCCAAAGGGAATCCGGAAAAAGTATAAGCGCAGGACTGGGTACATTGCCAGCCTTGTTTTCCTTCAAACTCATGCCCTTTCCCACTCTGCTGGCGAAAACAGTTGTAATCGACCGTGGTGCGGCATGAAAAAGCTCCCGGCGTATAAGCAAGTCTGCAACGGAGCTTGTGATGAAAGACCGGTAACGTCACTTTCCCGCCTGTTCCCGACACATCCCTCTCCTTGCGCTTATACCGGTAATTGAGGTATAGCAATAAGTCTTTCTGCGGAGAATAGGTAGCCTGAAACATTCCGTCTATTCCCTGCGAAGCCTTGCTGATGCGATACTTCCACCAGGGGAAAGAGAACATATCCAAAGAAGCGAAAAACTTCCAATGCGCCCAGGGAGCAGCTTCCGCAGCCAGATACCAGCCGTTTTCGTTTTGCGGAGCACTTCCTTCGCCGAACGAACGCCCGAAGAAAGACCAGTAATCGTGGGAATAACAACGATGTATTAACAGCAGTTGATAACCTGTTAATATTTTATATTTCAGTTGGTTCAGCAAGGCATATCCCTGTTTACCAACAGCCCCCTCTCCTATCCATACCAACCTTCCCCAACGGTATTTATAATCCACACCCAGATTATAAAAATCATTTCCATGCAAGTTGTATTTCGCATACTTCTTTAAATCCGGTTCATAAGGATGACTGAAACGATAATAAATACCTGTCACCCCCACTTTCAATCTATTTTTTTCGTAAGTGAGGTTACCACCCGCCGATTGCATGACAAATGCATTCATTTTATCCGCCTCCTTCTCCGTACGGTGCAAACCTGTTTTGTAAATGGAAGCGATTTTTCCGCCTTTCACCACTCCATCCATAGAACGGTGCGAATAGAAAGCGGAAAGTTCTAAAAAACGAAGAATTTCCACTGTTACCGCCGTTCCGCGAAAATAGTTATACGAGTCCGTAGAGCTGTGTTTCCGGATTCCCCCTCTGCGGAATTCGGATGCAGACATGGAGAAAGTTTTTCCTAATCCAAAGTCTGTGCCAATCACCAGGCCCTGCCCGAACCCCAGTTTATAATTACCCAATGCCAAAGCTTTCAGCCTGCCCCTGTTTTTGAGTAAGCCGTAAAACGAATAGTAATCATACCCTTTCTTGTCATGCAAAGCAAAGAACGGTTCACCGGCATCCTTCTCTCCCGTTATTCCCGCCTGAAAGTAATCTCCATAACGAAAACTGTAACGCAGTGAATGGTAAACGGCAGGTCCCAGATAGTTTTTCTCATATCCCTTGCGGGTATATAAAGGGATATCCAGACGTGTCAATACTTCTTGCCCGGCATACTTCAATACCGTTTTTAAAGAAGGATAGCGGGAAGGGCCCTCAACGGTCTTTATGCAGACGAAGGGTAACAGCAGTTCGATAGTCTGCCGATCCATCTCCGCCACCAACTGCAACTCATAAAGAGTCTGCATCTGCCCGTTTATATAAACATACGCCAAAATATTTTCTATTTGAATATCCGTAAGGAAAGGAAATTCCTCCAATTGCCGTTTTGTGGCGGTATTGATATTGACAGGTTCTTGCAGACGAGCGGAAAGCACTTCCAGTTCATCTTCCCAGTTTCTCTCTTCTTCATCGGCGGAGAGTTGTTCCAGATTCTCTTCCCACAGGGATAATGTCGCATTTTGAGCTACAAGCATAGGAGTTATTAACAGCATACTCATAAAAACTCCTATCTTGATTAGGGTCATCTATAATAGTGTGTTTCCGGATAATAGGCAACGAAGTTACCTTAAATTAGTTAATTGAACAAGGAAAAATGAAAGCAATGTAACAACATTACGCAGAATGGTGTACTTTTGCGCTATGAGCAAACGGTTTAACATAGTAATACTCATAACATTTCTCTCGGCAGGAATCCTGACTTGTCATGCCCAGCAGCAACCCCAAACCGGTGCATCCAAAAGCATCTATCTCACTCCTATGTGCGTGTACAACGGTGATACGATTCCTTACGTGAAACTTCCTACCGTTTACATCTTCAAACCGCTAAAATTCAAGAACAGGCGCGAAATGGCGAAATACTACAAACTTATCCGCGACGTAAAGAAAGTGCTTCCCATTTCAAAGGAAATCAACCGGGCAATTATCGAGACTTACGAATACCTGCAGACCATTCCCACTCAAAAAGAGCGGCAAAAGCACCTGAAAGCTGTGGAAAAGGGGTTGAAAGAACAATACACTCCCCGTATGAAAAAGCTTTCCTTTGCACAAGGAAAACTGTTAATCAAACTGGTAGACCGGCAAACCCATTCCACTTCCTACGAACTGGTAAAAGCATTTATGGGACCTTTTAAAGCTGGATTCTACCAGACCTTTGCCGCACTGTTCGGAGCCAGTCTGAAAAAACAATACGACCCTACGGGAGATGATGCGCTTACGGAAAGAGTAATCTTACTGGTAGAGAGCGGGCAGCTCTGATAACTTCAGTACATCATTTAAAATTAATGCCCGCCTTACGTGCCTGCGAATGTTGAAACTGACGTTTTACGGTATATAAAGTGCCTTCTTTAACAAATTTAGAACCTGTCTGTTTAAACCAGAAAGAAACATTGTTTTTCACACAAATATCGTGAAGCTTCATAATCCAGTCGAAATTACAGATACGGGCCTCATATCCGGACTCTCCCCCTGCAACCACTTGTTCAACCCACTCTCCTATATTATAGGCATCCAAACTGATTTCTTCCAACAACGGCTCGCAAATAATAATTTTGTGTTTTATAGGAATAGCTCTGTAAACAGGCAAACGATTATCCGCACATAACTGATTTTCAACTGTACAACAGATAGTTACATTATCATATCCGTCTTTCCAATCGACAGGCAGACACTCCATAACCCTGTTTATACGTTTGGTTATCATCAGGAAATGAAGATCACTGCGTTGACGAATCATTTCCCATGCCTCAGTTCGCCACGCATCTGCATCTTCAACAAAAAAATCGGAAGTAAAACAGGTATAAACAAGAGTTCCGTCCGGAATTTTAAAACTTCCGTTCTTATTCGTCCGTACAGGCAAATCGAAATTTTTCGTCTTAACCACAACCGAACTGTCAACATTCCTTTTTGCATCTCCCCGGTAGACATAACAATATCTGCATCCTTCACTGAATTTATGGCAACCGTGCCATAAATTCCACATCACCGACCTCTCTGCAATACCATTCATCCGGATAAAATATCAGTTAATATTATGTTGATAAACCTGTTACTAACGTAAACATACAAAGGAAATAAATAACTGTTATATAAGCAAATAAGTTGGTTGATAAATCAAGTATAAAGCTGTTAATTACTAATATTTGTCCACTCACTTCAATTTATTGAATAAATCCCAGATAACAATGCCTGCCGTAACCGATACATTCAGAGAATGCTTCGTACCGTATTGCGGAATTTCAATGCAACCGTGAGAATGGTCGATAACTTCTTGTTGAACACCTTTCACCTCATTCCCCATTACTATGGCATACTTTCTGTTTTTGTCTAAAGTCAACTCATTCAGCATAATACTACCTTCTGCCTGCTCTACGGAGTAAACCGTATAGCCTTCGTTTTTAAGGTTATCAACAGCTTCAACAGTGTTATTAACATACTTCCAGTCGACGGTAAATTCCGCTCCCAAAGCCGTCTTGTGCATTTCGGCATGGGGTGGAGTAGCCGTAATGCCGCACAAATAGATACATTCAATGCGAAAAGCATCCGAAGTGCGGAATACGGAACCTATATTATGCAAACTGCGGATATTATCCAATACAACTACAAGCGGCAGTTTTTCCGCTTCCTTAAACTCCTCTGTACTAATGCGGTTCAGTTCGGTTATCTTCAGTTTTCTGTTCATAATCGTAAGGCTTTGTGCCGGTCTGTACACTATGTACCGGCTCATGTCGTGCAAAGATACTTCTTTCCGTTCACATCCCTGTTAATAACCGTTGAAAAGGTGTCAATAGCGTATGGAAAGATTTTTAAAAATAATATTTGCATTATTCAAAGTAACGCATAATACGCCTGCATAACGAACAAACCAAAAAAGTTAACCTAAACTTTCAAAGGCTGTATAAACACATTTTTAAGTACTATTTCACTGATTAATCCCTTTAAAGTTATTAACTTTGCGGTTATCAACAAGATGTTAATGAAGTGAGGCCATGGCAGAGTAGGGAGCTTATTATCAAGAGATATAACTTTAATTGCTTACGTTAATAACCTAAGGATAAAGTTTAGCCTTGTACTAATAACTTCATGGGCAAGAAAATTCGGATTTATTTGTCCACACTATTAACAGCCTATCATCACTATCAAAGGATTTTTAAAGAAAGAAGAGAAATAAAAATTATTATTATGGATAATCTGATAGAAGCTATCAAGCAACTGAAGAAAGAGAAGAATGCAATCATTCTGGGGCACTACTACCAGAAGGGTGAAATACAAGACATAGCCGACTATGTAGGCGACAGTCTGGCTCTGGCACAATGGGCGGCAAAGACGGAGGCTGATATTATCGTGATGTGCGGTGTCCACTTCATGGGTGAGACGGCAAAGGTACTTTGTCCCGACAAGAAGGTATTGGTGCCCGACATGGCGGCTGGTTGTTCGCTTGCCGACAGTTGCCCGGCGGATAAGTTTGCACAGTTCGTCAAAGAGCATCCCGGACATACGGTGATATCCTATGTGAATACAACGGCTGCCGTAAAGGCTGTTACGGATGTAGTGGTAACTTCCACCAATGCCAGACAAATCGTAGAAAGCTTTCCCGAAGATGAGAAAATAATATTCGGTCCCGACAGAAACCTGGGAAATTATATCAACTCCGTTACAGGCAGAAATATGTTGTTATGGGACGGGGCGTGCCATGTACACGAACAGTTCTCGGTTGAAAAGATTGTTGAATTGAAGCAGCAGCATCCCAGTGCAGTGGTATTGGCTCATCCCGAATGCAAGGGCACGGTTTTGAAACTGGCGGATGTGGTAGGTTCTACGGCGGCTTTGCTGAAGTATGCGGTTGCCCATCCCGAAAAGGAATACATCGTTGCCACGGAATCGGGTATCCTGCACGAGATGCAGAAGAAATGTCCGCAGACGAAGTTTATTCCGGCACCGCCCAACGACAGTACCTGTGCCTGCAATGAGTGTAACTTTATGCGGTTAAACACATTGGAAAAGCTTTATAATTGCCTGAAAGACGAATCTCCGGAAATCAAGGTGGATGCGGAAATAGCAGAGAAAGCGGTGAAACCGATCAAGAGGATGCTGGAGATTTCTGCAAAACTGGGATTATAGTGAATTATTCCCTTGTCGCTGGCATTCTTCGATGAGGGTATGAAAATGATTTCAATATTTTTTCAGGCACGGATTACATGGAATTTACGGTTTTCATAAACCGGAACCATGTAATCCGTGCCTGAAAATTTATCATAATGCAAGAATCCGCATACTTTTGCCACTTTCATTACTTGGACAGGAAGTTGCAAAGCTTATCCGTTGCCACTGCCCGGTGGCTGATTTTATTCTTCAATTCGCTTCCCATTTCGGCATATGTCTGCGTATATCCTTCCGGAATAAAGACCGGGTCATATCCGAAACCGGAAGTACCGTGCCTGTGCTTCGTTATTTCGCCTTTTACGATGCCTTCGAACAAGTGTTCCTTTCCATTGACGATAAGTGCGAAAACGGTACGGAATCGGGCTTTTCGGTTCTCCATTCCTTCCATATCCTGCAACAGCTTCTGCATATTGGCTTCTGAATTGTGTGCATCGCCGGCATAGCGTGCCGAATACACTCCGGGAGCTCCGTTCAGGGCTTCCACTTCCAGACCGGTATCATCGGCAAAACAATCCAGGTGGTAATTTTCAAAGATATACCTTGCCTTCAGCAAAGCGTTTCCTTCAAGCGTATCTGCTGTTTCGGGAATATCCGCACTGCAATGGATGTCTTTCATGCTGAGAAGCTCTATTTTATCTCCTAAAATAGCGGTTACTTCTTCCAGTTTGTGGGCATTGTTGGTTGCAAAAACAAATTTCTTTTTCATTTTCCTTTCAATTTATCGAATCCTTCTCCATACACGCCGATAACGGAGCTTTGAGAGATGAAAGCATTCGGGTCGATGTCCTTGACCAGACGGAATATCTCGACAGACTGGCGTTTGTAGGCCAACACAACCAATACTTTCACGTTGCGTTTGCTGTACCAGCCTATACCGTCGAGTACGGTTACACCGCGATGAGTCTCTTTGGTGATGCGGTCGGCAATCTTTTCGTACTCTTTGGAAAAGATAAAGAATTGTACCGACTGACGCGCACCGTTCACGATATAATCCAGTACGATGCCGATGACGAACAGCGTTACAAAACCGAAAATCACCCGTCGCCAATCGTTGAATATGAAGTAGCAGGAACTGATGATGATAACGTCGCAAGCCATAATCATGCGTCCCAAAGTAACGTCGCGGTATTTATGGATGATGGCTGCGATAATGTCCGTACCGCCCGTACTTCCGTTGCAGTTGAACACTACGCCCAGACCCGCACCGCACATGGCTGCGCCTATGAGGCAAGCCATGAAATCCTGTCCCGGTCCCAGTATCTGAGGCGGCACTCCGTCCGCTCCGTTCACCAGCAACTGGAAAAACCATAGGAAGAAAGTCAGTCCGAAGATGGCAAATGTGGTCTTGATACTGAATTTAGGTCCTAAAATCTTGATGGCAAACGTCATCAGGACTGCATTAATGATGAAATACGACCATTGGATAGGAAATCCAGTGGCATAATAGATGATGGCTCCGATACCCGTAGTACCGCCGGTCGTAATCTGATAGGGGATAAGGAACGCAGCCCATCCCATAGCGTAAGAAATTAATCCGAAAGTGATGAAGACATAGTCTTTCAACTCTCTCATCACTTCCGCTTTGGTTGGTTTTGTGATTTGCATATTTGTTATTTGATAACAATGTTTACAATCTTCTTGGGTACTACGATTACTTTGACGATGGTCTTTCCGTCTGTCCATTTCATGGAACGTTCGTCTGCCAATACCGTTTCCTGAATGACATCCGATGCCGTATCGGCAGGGAATTCCATGTTGAAACGTGCTTTTCCGTTGAACGAAATGGTGTAGTTCACCGTATTTTCCACCAGATATTCTTCGTTGTATGCAGGCCATTGCGCGTCGCATACAGAACCTGTGTTACCTAATGTCTCCCACAATTCCTCACATACGTGCGGAGCGAAAGGAGCCAACGTAACGGTAAGCTGATTCAATATCTCTTTCTTGCTGCATTTCAGCGCGGACAGCTCGTTTACGCAAATCATAAAGGCACTGATGCTTGTATTGTAAGAGAATTGTTCAATGTCTCCCGTCACTTTTTTGATGAGCTTGTGCAAGGATTTCAACTCTTCTTTGCCGGCAGCTTCATCAGTTACCAGGTAGTTGCCGGTACGGTCGTAGAACAGCGACCAGAACTTCCTGATGAAGCGGTGTACGCCGTCGATACCGTTCGTATCCCAGGGCTTGGACTGTTCTACAGGGCCGAGGAACATCTCATACATACGCAGCGTATCCGCACCGTATTTCTCTACAATCATATCGGGATTAACCACGTTGAACATGGATTTGCTCATTTTTTCAACCGCCCAGCCGCAGATGTATTTGCCGTCTTCCAGGATAAACTCTGCGGTAGCATACTCAGGACGCCATGCCTTGAACGCTTCCGTGTCGAGAACGTCGTTGGACACGATGTTGACATCCACGTGGAGCGGGGTAGTGTCGTACTGGTCTTTCAGGTTCAGCGATACGAATGTATTGGTATCCTTGATGCGATATACAAAGTTGCTTCTTCCCTGAATCATACCCTGGTTCACCAGTTTTTGGAACGGTTCTTCGACGGCGGATACGCCGAGGTCGTGCAGGAATTTGTTCCAGAAACGGGAGTAGATCAGGTGTCCGGTAGCATGTTCCGTACCGCCTACGTAGAGGTCTACGTTGCGCCAGTATTCATCCACTTTCTTGTCGATGAGTGCCGTATGGTTGCGCGGGTCCATATAGCGCAGGTAGTATGCGCTCGAACCTGCAAATCCCGGCATGGTGTTCAGTTCCAGCGGGAAAACGGTTATATTGTCAATCTTCTCATTATCGACCACGCATTTGTTTGCCGTGTCCCAAGCCCATTTAGAGGCATGTCCCAACGGCGGTTCGCCCGTTTCGGTGGGCAGGAATTTGGCCACTTCAGGAAGTTCCAGCGGCAGGCAGCTTTCATCAATCATGTAAGGCATTCCGTCCTTGTAGTAAACCGGGAACGGTTCGCCCCAATAGCGCTGGCGCGAGAAGATGGCGTCGCGCAGGCGGAAGTTTACTTTTACGCGTCCCAGATTATGTTCTTTCACATATTTCTTGGTGGCGGCGATGGCTTCCTTAACAGTCAGTCCGTTCAAGTTGAGGTCGCAATAAGGCTCTGTACCTGCTTTCGGAGAGTTGCATACGATACCCTCTTTGGCATCGAAACTTTCTTCGCTTACATCGCAGCCTTCCACCAGCGGAACGATAGGCAGGTTGAAGTGCTTGGCAAAGGCGTAGTCACGGCTATCGTGAGCTGGCACAGCCATGATGGCACCTGTACCATATCCTGCCAATACATATTCTGAAATCCATACTGGGATTGCCTCGCCAGTGAATGGATTGATGGCATAACTTCCTGAGAATACACCGGTTACGCTGTGGTTAGCCATACGGTCCAACTCGGTACGCTTCTTCACGTAGTCGAGATATTTATCCACCTCTTCCTTCTGCTCGGCAGTAGTTACCTGCTGAACATATTCGCTCTCTGGAGCCAGAACCATGAAGGTTACACCAAACATTGTATCGGCACGGGTGGTGAAGATGGTGAACTTCACGTCGCTGTCCTTTACAGAGAATTCAACCTCTGTACCCTCAGAACGGCCAATCCAGTTTTTCTGGGTTTCCTTGATACTGTCGCTCCACTGGATGGTCTCCAAACCGTCGAGCAGACGCTGAGAGTAAGCAGATGTTCTCAGGCACCACTGCTGCATCTTCTTCTGGATGACAGGATAACCGCCACGCTCACTTACGCCGTTTACCACCTCGTCGTTGGCAAGCACAGTACCCAGGCCTGGGCACCAGTTAACCATTGTTTCACCGAGGTAAGCGATGCGGTAGTTCATCAGGATCTGCTGCTTCTTCACGTCGTCGTAGCTGTTCCACTCCTCGGCAGTGAAGTCAATTTGCTCGTTCTGAGCCACGTTCAAGTCAGCAGAACCCTTCTCCTCGAAGCGCTTGATGAGCTTTTCGATAGGCTGAGCCTTCTGGCAGCCGTTGCAGAAGAATGAGTTGAACATCTTCTGGAAAGCCCACTGAGTCCAATGGTAATACTTAGGGTCGCAGGTACGAACCTCGCGGTCCCAGTCGAAAGAGAAGCCGATTTTGTCGAGCTGCTCACGATAGCGGTTGATGTTGGCTACGGTAGTTACCTCTGGGTGCTGACCGGTCTGGATAGCATACTGCTCAGCAGGCAATCCGTAAGCATCGTAACCCATAGGGTTCAGTACGTTAAATCCGTTCAAACGCTTGTAGCGTGCATAGATATCGCTAGCGATATAACCAAGTGGGTGACCTACGTGCAAACCAGCTCCTGATGGATAAGGGAACATGTTGAGCACATAGAATTTCTTCTTGTTTTCATCTTCTGTCACCTTGTAGGTCTTGTTCTCGACCCATTTCTGGTGCCATTTCTTCTCGATTTCTCTGAAGTTGTATTCCATTGTCTTTATCTAATTATTTTGTTTCTTTTCTTAAATATAATAAGGTATAACCCTATTCAAGGTGCAAAATTACATTTATTTTGGCACATAACAAAATAAAATGCAAGTTTTTTATGAATTTAATGTCTTAGCATGCACACACTTCATGTTCTTTTCCAGTTGGGCGGTAGAGCTGGCTCCTACCAATACGCTGGTTACACCTTTCTGCTGCAATATCCAGGCAAGTGCCATTTCGGCGAGTGTTTCGTCTCTTTCTCCTGCTTCTGCGTTCCATTTCTTGAGCTGTTCCAGCAGTTCTGGAGTTAGAGCAGAGTGTTTCAGAAAATGCTCTTTTGCCATACGGCTGTCTGCCGGTATTCCGTTGAGATATCGGTCGGTGAGAAGTCCCTGTGCCAGAGGTGAGAACGAGATGAAACCGATGCCGTTTTCTGCGCAATAATCTAAGGTTCCATTCTCTTGTGGCGCATGGTCGAGCATGTTGAGTCTGTCCTGAAAAATGAGCAGCGGACAGTCGTGCTCCTTCAGATATTGGTCAGCAAACTTCAGGGCTTCCAGTGGCCAGCGGCTGATGCCGAGATAAAGAGCCTTACCTTGCTTCACGATGTCTACCATGGCTTGAAGGGTTTCTTCGAGCGGTGTGTTCGGATCGTAGCGGTGGCTGTAAAAGAGGTCAACATACTCGAGATTCATTCTCTTGAGACTCTGATTCAGACTGGCCATCAGATACTTACGGGAACCCCAGTTACCGTAAGGACCTTCCCACATATCATAACCTGCTTTGGTTGAGATAAAGAGTTCATCGCGATAGGGTTTGAAATCATCTTTCATCAGTCTGCCCATCGTTTCCTCTGCACTTCCGTATGGAGGTCCATAGTTGTTAGCCAGGTCGAAGTGGGTGATACCATGGTCGAAGGCATAGTGAGTGATGGCACGACTTCTTTCGTAAGGATCTACCTCTCCGAAGTTGTGCCAGAATCCCAAACTTATTTTAGGCAGCAAGATACCACTCTTGCCGCATCTCTTGTAGAGCGCTTCTGAATCGCTATAGCGATTGGCGTCAGCATGATAAATACCTTTAATGTCCATTATTCCTTATATTTTTTATTACGGCGAAGAACCAGAAACTCTTCACTCTTCACCTTTCCTTTGTAAATGCCTATAAACAAGGCATTTGGCGTGGTGAAGAGTTTTTGTTCACTCTTCACCCACTCTTCACCACTCTTTACAGGTATGTGGTTAGGAGCCTGCCGGCTCTTCCTTTTCTACATCGCAAAGGTAATAAAAATATTCAATATAATCGTTGTATTGAATAAAAATTATATTTTTTTCGATATGGAAGAGTAAGTGGGGATGTAGTAAAGGTCGATTGGTTATGGAAAAACATTCTGTTATATGTTTGATATACTTTATCAAAATACACTTTTAAGGACGACTTTTTGTGTTCATTGAAATAAAAAATGTATTTTTGCATTCAGAAATATCAAATAATCAGATAGTTATGAAGAGAAATGCCATCAAATACCTATATCAATGGAAAGCAAGCAATGACCTTTGCAGGCTAAGAGTTTGAGGGTGTTTGTAGAGCGCAATCAGGGATTGAAAGGTATGCGCCTATCCATGTCACCTTATAGAGAGCAGGATTGGCTTGCCAATTATCCATTATATTCCGTATCTGCAATATTTGGATACAAATCGAGTTCACAAGGTTGTGGACCACAAACTTGTGAACTTTTAATATTATTTTGTAAATCAGGTATTTAAAAGCTGTTTTTTATGCATAAAACAAGCCTGAATCAGAGGCTTTTCTTATCAAACACACCATTCATCGTGATGCAGAGATGCTGGAACTTGCTGAGGAGTTTGTCTGACCATTTCGTCATGTTGTAAAGGTCCTTGATTTCCTTAAACTTCTTTTCCTCCCATTGCGGATAATCTATCTCTGAGAAATAACGGCGGTAGTCGCGCAGATTGTCGCCCGAGAAATGGAGATAATCGTCGATGTCGCCAAACCATTCGGGAGTCATCATCTGGGTAGCAAAGGCTTCGAAGTTCTGGTTGTCCTGAAGCATGCAGTTGTGATTCAATACACACCATACGCAGAACCAATGGTTCTTGCGGGTAACAAATTTCAACATCTTGGCTATCTGAGCCTTCAGATTCTGCATGTCGATGTATTTGCCGTCTTTTACTTTGTAGAAAACCTCGTTGGGAAGGGTTTCCGGAATGCCTTCGGGATGTTCCAAATCGTAGATTTCCTGCTCGATGATGTGCCATTTTACGGTGGCTGATACCAGCTTTAGATATTCTTGTGCTGTAAAATTGACGTGGGCAAGCTGGGCGCCCAGCAGTTGGGTGTCTCTTATATATTTCATAAAGTCGAGGCGCAGATTTTCCGGTACCTCGTCTTTTAGCGTTTTTCTTACATCCAGCAGTTGACTGACGGAGAGCTGCTTTCCGTTGTTGTCATATTCCAGGGTTGTAAAGTATCGGTCTATGTCGCTGATGCCCTTTGGTTCTTCCTGATATTCCTGTAGCGACATTTCGAAGAGGCGGGTGGTCTGCTCTTCGCTCATGGCGAGGTTGGTGAAATGGCTCAGCTGGCGGAAGTGGAGCATCAGATAACAGGCCATGCTGTATAGCTGGAAGAGATTCCAAAGGCGCTCTACGGGTTTTACGCCGGGGATATGAGTGGGTTTTACCTGGCGTAACAGTTCTTTCTGGAGTTTGGTTACTTCGTTTACGTCGATAGTACTTCCTTTGCCCAGTTCATCGGTTTCAAAAAATTCGTTGAGTTTCGGCAGGATGCGGGTCATATCCAGCGGCGCCACTTTCATCCGTTTTCCTTCTATCTGTTTTCCCTTTTTCATGTCTTCCATGATATGCGCCATCAGGGGTGTAAGCTTCTGCATTACGATGATGCTGATGCTTACTTCATGGGTTTCGTTCTGCTCCTTTCGCTGTTTGGCTATGTCGTTGTGTTGCAGCACCATATCTTTCTCTGCCATATAACAGAGCCGGGTGGCTTTGGTGCAGAGCGAACGGATATCGAAGGTAAGTTCCTGCGGACTGTAATCTTCCCATGCATCTACCAGAATGCTGAGCATTCGGCAGAAGTTGTCGAGCTGTCGGTCGAAGACTTCGTAGCTGAATTCTATTTCATCTTTATCTTCATTCATTGTCAGTCTGTTTTAAGAAAAAATACACTAAAATTTGCCGAATAGCTTAAAATGAGCTATTTTTGAGCTTTTCACCTCAATATAGGTGATGATTTGGCAATAGTTTCAACTTCTGCATTATACACAAGTTTGCTTGTCAAACAACTCTTTTCGATGGCAAAGGTACAACAATTAAATGGATTAATGAAAATCATATCTGTTTTTTAGATTTTATTTTCAGTTGATGTTCTCTTTACTCCAATTCAACCATTGTGTGTTCTTTATGTGCAATTTATCAGCTTTCAAAATGTTACAGCATAACTATACCTACTATGAGAAGAGTATTCAAGGCTCTTGGTGTAGTAACTGTTGATTTAGGTTTTACAGGAAAAGTGGCATTATAGTAAAGACAAAAGCTATGCATACAGCTTTAGAGATGAAAGGTATTTCAACTAAGACCATATGCACAGCATGCTATCATTTAACAATAGTAGTGTTCTGTACCATAAAAGAGTAATTTAAGCCAGTATTTCCTGTTTCAGTGCTTTTATTCGTTTTTCTATAATACAGTCCCATAATTTTGAACCGCCCAACTCTGAGGCAGGGATATATTCTCCATACTTTTCGAGAAATTCCTCATTGTAGGTAATAGAATCGTCACCATATCGATCTATTATGTATGCCCAATTCCATCTGTCAGCATACTTGATTAAAAGTTCGTGGGTCATGTCGATACAAGACTTGTCTGATAGCACTTCCCAATCCCAACAATCCTTAAATGTCTCTATGTTGTCTTCAGTAAACAATAGTGTACTACTGTTTGATGTCAATTCGTGCCAGTCAAGTCTGTGCTTGAATTTTTCAAGTAGGCTTTTGGTCCACACTACATCGTAGTTTCTTGAAATTTCTTTCCAGTCCACATAGTTCATATACTTCTCAAGCAACTGTTCTGTCCATGGAAAGTCTTTTGAGAGTTCTTTCCATGCAGCATCGTCCATCATACGAGAAACCAACTCTTTGTTTAACTTATCATTTGCCATATCTTTGAAAATTTAATTACGCTATTGGGTGCAAAGGTATGGCTATGGTGTCCCATTATTTATGACAGGTTAGAACTAAATTAAAATTCCTTGAAAGTTTTATTGTTGATTCAATATGTTGATGGCTCTCATTGCACCGTGCCTGTCTTGCCATATTTTTCCTTCAAACTGTAATTGTCTTTGATGGTATTCTGTATTCAGAACACCATCAAAGTCAAGAAAGATGATTTTAGAAAGTTTCTTTGCCATAAACGATCTTTGGAATTTTATGTTTCTTCATTTCTTTTTCATTGTTCACCATATTATATAAGCACATGGCTGCATAGTAGGCATTTGGATGTTGTGGAAGCATCATGAAAGGCAGGCGATTGTCCCATGCTTTTACTGGTGTTCCAAGAATCATACTCCAAGGGCGTTCATACAAATAGAACTCTTGTTCGAGAGCCTGACTACTTTCTACTATTTGCCCCGTCCTTTTGGTTTTAAACTTATGTGCAATAAATACCCATGTTCCTCGCACCCACATAAAACCATTTTTGTATGGGCACGGAGTGACGTGACGATATGCTTTAAG
>ENA-OPWW01000621-OPWW01000621.1-human-gut-metagenome-genome-assembly--contig:-NODE-621-length-16674-cov-4.316144_pt1 | contig 16674 bp, 11 predicted proteins | sample MGYA00241513_ERZ502018 | MGnify/ENA primary metagenome ERZ502018 (study PRJEB25962, sample SAMEA2042987) | human gut metagenome | biome: human gut; feature: human-associated habitat; material: faeces...
AGCGCATCCCCGCAGGCTCTGGGCCTTTCGTACGACCGCGAGGAAAGATAACCGTAAAAATTTGCCGCTTTGCAGGATTTTATTAAAAAAAGTAGAACATTTTAAAACATAAAAGATATGGCAAAAGCCATATCGGGAGGTGTGTAGTATGTTTAAAAAAATTCTGGTGCCTGTCGACGGTTCCGAAACGTCCTGGCGCGCACTTAATAATGCTTTGGAAATTGGCAGAAAATTTAACAGTGAAATTGTTGTAGTAAACGTTATCCAGCCGTACAATAACGCAGCTCTGCTGGCAGTACCGCTTGACCACAGCACTATCAGCCGCGGCAACAGCGAACTGGAACGCATCGGCGACAAAGTGCTTGAATACGCTAAAAACATTGTTGGCGATTATCCGCATGAAGTAAGCTACGATATGGAAGTTGGCCATCCTTCGGAACGTATTATCGCCCTTGCCAAAAAAGTTCAGGCAGACGCAATTGTTATCGGTTCCCGCGGCCTTTCCGGCATTGCCGAATTCTTCCTTGGCAGCGTCAGCAGCAAGGTTTCGCAGTATGCGGCTGTGCCTGTGCTGATTGTTAAATAAAGTGATACTATGCTGAAAAAATTATTGGTAGCAATAGACGGTACTGAATATTCGTGGCGCGCGCTGGAATATGCCATCGGCATAGCCAAAATGGCGGAATCGGAGCTGGTTGTTTTAACAGTTGCCCGTGAGGGCTTGCAGCATACGCCGCAGCTGCCGCTGGAAGGCGAACTGGCCGGTGACGTGAACGAGCCTGCCATGCAGGTAGGCAACGAAGTTCTGGGCGCTGCAAAGCATATACTTGATGAGCAGGACATTCCCTGCTCTTATGTGCTGGTTATAGGCAGCCGCCCTGCGCCGGAAATTATCAAGCAGTGCCGCAAGGAAAAATGCGATACCATTATCATAGGCACGCGCGGTTTCGGTGCTATTGAAGGCCTGTTTAAAAACAGCGTCAGCCATATAGTAATCGAAAATGCTTCCGTGCCTGTAATTGTAATAAAATAATAAGCGAAAAGTAAGCCTTTGCCTTAACGGCAGGGGCTTATTTTTTTATGCCGCTTAAAAGGCATAATTATAAAATAATTAAAATAATTAAAATAGATATTCATAAAAAAGACTGCTGAATGGCATTGTGTATTTTAATAAATAATAAAAATATTACTCTTACAGCTAAAAAACAAACTATAACCCTACTTGTCAGTTTTGTCTGTAATATGTTAAAATATATTAATATCAATTAATGTAAAGTTATTAAAATAAGATGAACTTTTGTATTTATAATTTTTTGGGGAGTGATAGTTATGAAGAAAACCGTTGGGATGGCGGCAGTGTGCCTGTTAGTGGCAAGCAGCGCTTTAGCACAGTCGCCGATACCTACTTTTGATAAGGAAGCTGTTACGCCGCACCCGTACAACCGTACCGGTCAGCAGGATGTTATCAGTGGGGATGAAACTCCATCCGGAGAATTCCGCCCCGGTAACACCGGTACAAAAGATGACCCTGCTTTTTATGTTAAAAGCATTAAGCTTACCGGCTTTGAACTGCCGGATAAGGTGGGACGGCTTCAGGAAATTTTAAACAAATACCAAAAGCGCAGCGTTAAAGTTGCGGAACTGAATAATTTAACGGCAGAGATTACGGCATACGCCAAAGAATGCGGCTATACGGTTGCACAGGCGGTTGTTCCGCCGCAGGAAGTTGCAGGCGGCAGCCTTGAAATAAAAGTGTATGTAGCCAATTACGATAAAATAAATATTACGCAGAATGACAGCGATATTGCTACCGGCGTGCTGAATAACTACCTTAGCGGCTTAAAGCCGGGCAGTACAATTACCGACAGCAAACTGGAAGACGCCATTAACAACATTAACGACCTTCCGGGCGTACAGGCACGGGCTGTTTTAAAACCGGGCGGCGAGCCGGGCACAACCAGCCTTGACGTTGAAGCAACGCGCAGGCCGGTTTGGAATAACTACGTATTTGTTGATAACGGCGGCGGCTATTGGAGCGGGCGTTACCGCTACGGCTTTAATACCGAAATTAACAACCCCGGCAAAATCGGTGATAAATTTATTTTAAACGGTATGCTTTCCAGCCATGATGTTAAAAACTACGGCATCCGCTACGAACTGCCGGTTGGCAGCCGCGGCACCCGGGTTGGCATTGCTTACAGCCAAAGCTCTTATGAAATGAGCACCAACAGCTTTTACGATACGCTCGGCAAATCCAAGGGCATCAGCCTTTATGGCATGACTCCGGTTTACCGTGACCGCAGCAACCGCATAACCGCGATTTACGGTTACGACCACCGCGATATTGAAGATGAGCTGCGTTTCAGCATAGATAGGTTAGGATGCATGAAAACCGAAAAAGACGCGGATGTATGGCATGTTGGCATCAGCGGCAGCCAGTATAATGTAAACCAGTTTACGCAGTACAGCTTAATTTACTGGTACGGCGATATTGATACTGAAGGGCAGAATGCTTATTATGACGGCGGCTACCATAAACTGACCGGTGACTTGCTGAACATTTGGTATGACGGCGACTGGAATTACCGCATTAAAGCCAGCGGGCAAATGGCAAGCCGCGCACTGGACGGCAGCGAACAGTTTTACCTTGGCGGCATTAACGGCGTGCGTGCCTATGGCGCAAGCGATGGCTACGGCGACCTTGGCTACCTGGCAACGGCTGAAATCCGCCGCGCAACCGGCATTGAAGGTTTGGAAGCAGCTGTGTTTATCGACAGCGGCGCCGTTAAAAATAAATACGACGGCACTATGGACCACCTGGCAGGCTGGGGCGTTGGTTTACGCTACGCCAAACCCGGCGACTGGTATGCCCAGCTTGATTACGCCCGCAAGATTGACGCGCGCCCCGACCGTATTGAGCGCGACGACCATGACGGCAGGCTGTGGTTCCAGCTTTATAAAATGTTTTGATTAATATTAACAAATATGTAATAGACTCATTAAAAATTCCTTTAAAAACTTACGGAGGGAAATATAATGAACAGTAAAAAGAATCTTAAACGAAACCTTTTAATATGCCTGCTGGCCGGTTCTGCCGTAATGTATACTCTGCCGCTGCATGCAGCAACAAGCGTAATTGGTAATAATACTTTGCCGACAGGTGAGAATTCTTTAACACATAATCATAAGTTTGACAGAGGCAATCTTGAAATGACCATTACTCAAAGCGGGTCTAATGGTATTATCAAGTGGGATAGCTTTGATGTTGGCGGCAGTGCAACTGTTAATTTTAGAGGCGATGCTGGCGGTTATAATGTACTTAACTATGTTAATGGTGCTAATGCTTCGCAGATTTACGGTACTATTAACGCTAATAACAACGGCAATATTTTTATCGTTAACCCGGCGGGCGTGCAAATAGGTAACAGTGCCCAAATTAATGTCGGCAGTTTATATGTATCAAATAACGAAATGAACGATGCTGATTTTAATCATTTTATGAATAATGCTGACCCTAATAAGATTATTAACTATGCTTTGCAAGGAAAAAGCACCGAAGCAGCCCTTATGAGCCTTGGCAATATCAACGCTAACCATGTTACTTTTGAAGGTGACGGGCGAATTGTTATTGATAGTGAGCGTATAAAAGACGTTGACGGTACGGAAAAATTAACTGCTGATAAGATTTTTGTTAATACTAAAGATGAAAATAACCTTGTAATTGGTTATGATGGCTATGATGAAAATAATGGTGGCAGCTATAATACCGCAAGTGAAGATATAAATATTGTAACTGTTAATGGCAATGGTTTTGCTCAAAATAAAGGCTACATGTGGGTAGAAGATGTTAACCAACTGCAAGATATTGATACTAACCTTGAGGGCAACTATGCTTTAAGAAACAGTATTGATGCAACGGCAACTTCATCTTGGAATAATAATGACGGGTTTAAACAGATTGGTACGGCAAATAATGAATTTACCGGCAAATTTGATGGGTTAGATTATAATATTTTTGGCTTAACAATTAATAGATCTGGTGAAAATAATGTTGGTTTATTTGGCGTAGTTGATGGTGCTAATATAAACAATGTAACGCTTGTTGGCGGCAGCATTACTGGTGGACAATCAGTTGGCGCAATTGTTGGTTCTGCCAGGGATTCTGTTATCAGCAACTCTACTAATAGTACGGCTGTTAATGGTGATTATAATATAGGCGGTATAGTTGGTGATGCGCGAAATAGCACATTAACTAATTTAATAAATACAGGTACGATTGGTGCAGCAACAGGCGATGGAAATCGTATCGGTGGTCTTGTTGGTAATTTACAAGAGAGCTCGTTGGGTGGTAACAGTTATAATTTAGGTGCTGTAACTAGCGTTGGTCATGATGTTGGCGGCTTGGTTGGTCATGCTTATGATGCTACTATTGGCGATGGAACTAATCTTGTTTACAACCGTCTTGACGTAACCGGTGCTTACAACGTAGGCGGCATAGTCGGCAATATGTAAGGCAGTACTGTGCAAAATGCCGAAAACAGCGGTACAGTGTTGGCAACGGGGGACACAGCGGAAGATTATACTTACCATACAGATATAATGGATGAAAACAATCTTCCTGTTGGCAGCTCTCTTAGTAACGGTATTGTTTCGATTGATGTAAATGTTGCTAACGCTGGTGGTATTGCCGGTAGTTCTTCTGACAGTAGTATAATAAAAGATGTAACTAATTCTGGCGATGTAAGCAGCAGAAAGCAAGAGGGCACAGAAAATATAAACGGACAAAACTATAATTATGAATACTATACTGCTGGTAATGTTGGCGGCATAGTTGGCAGTGCTGCTGATACAAATATTACTAATGCAACTAACCGCGAAAACGAAATACGCGGTGCGCATAATGCCGGCGGTGTAGTGGGTTACTTTAGCGGTAATGGTACTATTGATAAAGGAATCAACGACGGCGGCGATATTATGGCTACCGACGCACATAATGGCAAAGGATTTGTTATGGAAAGTGTACGTCAGGGTGGCGATGAAGATTTTATCATAGGTAATATTGGCGGCATTGTTGGTTATATGGAGGGTAATGATGTAAAAGTTACCGGCAGTGCAAACCGTGGAACTGTACATACAGAAAATATTGAAGACGCTGATAATGTGCTTACAATAAGCAAAGCTGCTAATGTCGGCGGTATAGTTGGGAAGATTGATGCTAATACTAATACTAATGAGACTGGATTATTGACTAATTTCCGTAATGGAAATTATAAGAACGCATCTGTTTCTAACAGTTATAATACCGGTAACGTTACGGGTTATACCGGCGTTGGCGGCGTTATTGGCATGATGTATAACGGTTCTGTTGCCGGTTCTTATAATCAGGGTGCAATTAATACTACACGGCAGGTATATAGGGGCGGCGGAGGTTATATTGACCCCTTGAATATGGGCGGTATTGTTGGTGATACTACCGAACAGACAAGTGCTTCAGCGGTTATTTACGATGTTTATAACGAAGGCCAGATTGGCGATGAAAATTTTGAATTTTATGCCCGTCATGTGGGCGGTATTGTTGGGCGCCTTTCCGGTACAGTAGAAAAAGCCTATAATACAGGTGACATTTACAACAATGATACTGCCGTTGGCGGTATAGTTGGCTGGTGGTATAACGGTAATATTAAAAATGTATTTAATACAGGTAATATTACAGTTCGTTCAGCAACGGAATTACAAGTTGGCGGCATTGCTGGTGCTGCTGAAACGGGATATAAAACTTTAGAAAATGCTTATAACCTTGGTACAATTAGAGGATATAAAGAAGGCGTAGATGTTTCAAACAATCCTCAGGATGGTACTGATGATTATATTTATGTAGGCGGTATTATCGGCAGGGCACGCGGAGACACTCAGCTTACTATCAGAAATGTTTACACAATGGGGAATCTTTATGCAGGCGTAGGTGATTATGACGAAAATACGAATTCTTATAGTTACACAAGTACTGCAAATGGCCTTGGTGCTATTTATGGCGGAAATGAAGCACCAACATTACAAGGCGCAAACTATATAAAACCTGATAGCAAGTATTTTAAAGATTTATCAGGGCAAATCGATGTCAATGATATAGAATATAAGCTGAGATACAACCAGAAGGAGTATAGTTTTGTAAATGCTTTAGGTGTAGAAGATAATGATAATATGTTCTCTAGTCTAGACAAAGGCGCAGTTAACAATGCAACTGATGATAACTGGCGCATTTATGAAGGCAGCACTACACCTATTTTAAATGCCTTTTTGCCTAATGTTGAGGCTTATTTTGATAATGATAATAATATGACCAACATTAGTACAATTCAGTATGGTACGGCATATAATCCGCTGCTTACAATTATTAAAGCTACTGGAGATTTGAGTTACGATTGGAAGAAGCTTGGCATTAGCGGTGCAGCAAGCCTCGCTGTTTATGGCGGCGGCTTAACACTTGATAATGTTGATACATCTGGCGGGACTGGATATTATAGTGGCTTATTATATACCGATAAAGATTTAACGCTTATTGCTACAAATAAAAATAATGAGCCTGATGCTACTAAAGTAAGTGGCGATATTGGATTAGGCAGTGGAGCAGAACTGTACGGTTCGTCTGTTAAAATTGAAGCCGACGGAACAGTAACGGTTTATGGCAGTGTAACTGCAACTGGCGAAACAGAAGGTTCAACCGGCGATATTAATATTAAAGCCGGGGATGTTGATGTTTACGGTACTTTAACTACCGGTAAGCCTGTTAGTATTGCTGGCATAAAAGCTTCTGCCCATCATGATGTTAATACAAATTTTGAAAATGTTAATAACCCTAATGAAGCAATGATTCACATTAGTGAACGTTTTGCACACGAAATTAATTCTGCAAATGGTGCAACAAATAATATTACTATTAATGCAGGTACTAAACTTGTTGTTGGTGATGACGGCAACCCGATTTTGGATAAAGACGGCAATGAGCAATATGTTAATATCGGCGATGGCAACGTTAACCTGTATTTTGGCAACAAAGAACAGGGGCTTATTACAACCGGCGGCGATTTAACCGTAATCGGCACGGGCGATGTTTATGTCGACAGTGACCTTGACATCGGCGGCAACTTAACGCTTAACGGCACCGGCGCAGACAGCGAAGTTGTACTTGACATTACCAATATTGGACAGGTACAGGCAAAAAATGGAACGGTAACTGATGCTGTAACTGGATTGCACAATTTTATGCACCATTTTAGTAATACAGACGGTGGCGGAACTCAAGCAGGACATGCTGTTATTACTCTTAACGCTGAGCAATCCGGTGATGCCAAACTTGCCGTTGATATGTGGGATTATGAAAGTAACAGTTTCGATTTAAAAAAATATGATGGTGATGGACATACTTTTAAAGATGAACTTGACAATATAACCATTAAAGACGGTGATAAAGGAGAATTAACGGCTTCGGAAGTTACTTATATTTGGGTAACTGATGCAGATCAGTTGCAAGGTATTAATAACAATGGTACTGATGGCTTAGAGTATAACTATGCCCTTAAAGGCGACATCAACGCCAGTGACGTGAAAGATTATGTTGCTATTGGCACTGGAAGTGAATTTACCGGCACTTTTGACGGGCGCGGCAACCGCATTATTGGGTTAACGGTTGATGGTAAAGATACTGCTAACGCTGGTATTTTTGATACCATAGGCACAAACGGCGTTGTTAAAGACGTTAACATTTACAGCGGTAACTTTACAGGTACTGCTAAGGCCGGTGCAGTTGCAGGCGAAAACAACGGACGCATTGAAGGCGTTAAAACGTTTGGCAACACTGTAACCGTTACGGGTAATAATGGCAATGCAGGCGGCATTGTAGGTATAAATAATGCCGTTAATGGAAAGATTGTTACCAATGAAGATGGAACTATTACTTTAGAGCCAGTTGATAGAAATAAGCCTGTTACCGGCATTATAGATGTTGAAAGTACAGGCAGCGTTATAGCAGGAAATACGAATGCTATTGCAGGCGGTTTGGTTGGCACAAATAATGGCACACTTGGAAACAGTTACAGCAACAGTGCTGTTACTGCCAATGCCGGAACCGCTGCTGGTCTTGGCGGTGTAGTTGGCGTTAATACCGAAAAGGGCAATGTACAATATGTTGATAGCCTTGGCGTAACCAACGGCGGTGCTCATCTCAGCAATAATGTTGGCGGCATTATCGGCATAAACAATGGCAATATGTACAGTGGCTTTAACGAAAGTATCGTCAGCGGCAAAGATAAAGTAGGCGGTATTATTGGTAATAACACTGGTACAGTTACCAATATTGTTAATGCCAGCAGCGTTGATGGTTTTGATACAGAAAACGCTTCTGGTACAATGGCGGAAAGCAATTATGTTGGTGGGCTTGTTGGCAGTAACAGCGGCAGCGTAACTAACGGGCGCAACAACGGCACTATTATCGGTACTAACTATGTTGGCGGTATGGTTGGCAGTAATGCGCAAGGTGCAACACTTACTAATCTTGTTAATGATAGTTCAGCTGCTATTACTGGCGAACAATATGTCGGTGGTATTGCAGGAGATAATGCCGGTACTATAACTACTGGCAATGAAGAAACGGACGAAACCGTTAACCTTATTAACCGCGGTACAATTACCGGGCAGCAATACGTTGGCGGCGTTGCAGGCAGCAACAGCGGTACTATTACCAATGCCAACAATGATGTTGAACTTAATGTAAAAGACAAAAATCAAACAGCTCAATACTTTGGCGGTATTGCCGGTGAAAATACTGAAAAAGGCATTATTAATAATGCTACTAATACGGCAGATGTAAATGCTGATGGCGCAACTTATGTCGGCGGTATTGTTGGTGAAAATGACGGTACTTTAGAAAATATGGCAGGCAACAGCGGCAATGTAACAGGTAAAGACTATGTTGGTGGCGTTGCTGGGAAGAATAATACTGCGCTTGATGGTGTAATAGCTTCTAATGATGGTACTGTAAAAGCAACAGAAGGTGGAGCCGGCGGTATTTTTGCAGAAAATAAAGGCAATATTACTAATTCGACTTTAACCAATAACATGGTTGTAGCTGGTGGCACAAGTGGTTCAACAGGCGGCATTATCGGCGTTAACAGTGGTCATATTACTTATTCCAGCCTTAAAAATGAGGCTGATGCACAGGTTATCGGTATGAATAATGTTGGTGGTTTAATTGGCAAAAATACCGGTGATATTACCGGTGGACGTGATGCTGCTGATAGTTATTATAAATATCAGATTTACAATAATGGTGTCATTAATGTTGGAACGTGGAAAGATGATAATAACAATGGCATAGTTGAAGTTGACGAAGTTAAACTTGGTGGTACAGGTTCTAACATTGGCGGCTTGTTTGGCACAAATAGCGGTAAAGTAACCGCAGGTTACAATACCGGCGCGATCAACGCAAGTGGCAGCACAAATGTTGGCGGCATTGCAGGCAGCAACAGTGGTACAATCGACCAGGTATTTAACACTGTAATGACACCGGATAATGCAGTTAAGCCTGACGGAAGTAAACAGGAGGCTTCTATTACCGGCGGCACTAACGTAGGCGGCTTAATTGGCAATAACACCGGCACGTTAAGCAACGCTTATAACACAACGGAAGTTAGCGGCAACGCAGCTTCTACTGGCAACCTCGTTGGCACAAACAGCGGTACTGTACAATATGTTTACGGCTATGGTGTAGATAGTATTGATGAATTAATTGGCGAAGTTACTGGTACAGGTTCTATTTCACATGGACATGCGATAGGCGCAGCTGAAAATTCTTGGTTCCAGCAAGATGTGTATGAGGACTTTACCTTTGGCGCAAACGGCTGGAAAATTTATGACGGTTCAACCTTGCCGATGTTAAGCGTATTCTTAACCAAAGTAACGGTTGTAGACCAGCACCTTGTAAACCAGTATTTCAGTGCTAAACATTATGGCGAGTTACATCAGATTACTGCGGATGACATTAAAGCGCTTATTGCTATTGGCGCAATTTCTGCACCGGATGGTTTTGGCGCATTTAATAACAACAACGGCTTAATCCAGGGCGTGGCTGATGACGCCATGGCAAATTCCGGCAACTGGCTGTATTCCGGTCAGATTGCAGACAGTTTTGTAAACGGTATTTTTAATCCCAATAACCTTGGTTATGATATAAGCCTTGTATATTCGCCGTTTGAACTGGATAATGACCCGTCTTCGCATTGGAACTACCTCTTTAACGATGCTCCGTTTGACCGCAATAAAGACTTCCGTGAACGTAAAGCAGAAGTAAACTTTGTAGACGGCGGCATGGAGATTTAACCCCATAACTTAATAAAACCAAACCTAATAAAACAAAAAGCTGATACAACAACAAACAAGCCTGCGGTAAGCGCCGCAGGCTTGTTTTGTATTTTAAGAAAAATTATAATTTTAATGGTTTATTGTGTAATATTGATTTTATTTTTGCAGCTTTTTTAAATTTTGAATGCTTTTAACCGGTTCTTTCCATAAAGATTGTAATTGAAAGATAGCTATTTGATTGAGTCTGAATAATCGCTCTGATTGTGATAGCCCTTCACGGATAAATACTGCGTTCATGCTTTCGAGATTTGATAATACTATTAATTGTTCGATAGTCGCAGTATCACGAATATTACCTTTTGCTTCGGGGTGCATTTTACGCCATGCTTTGGCAGTAATGCCAAAAAGTGCAACGTTAATAACATCGGCTTCACTGGCATATGTATAAGAAATTTGAGCATTGGAAAGCGTTGGAAGAATTAATTTTTCTTTTATAGCATCGGTATGAATTTTATAGTTGGATTTTGCTATTTCTCGTTTTATATTCCAATCAATTTGCTTTATGTGGCTTTCATCAGTTTTTAAACGCTGATAATCTTTAATTATGTACAGTTTAAATTCAGGGGAAATCCAGGAAGCAAATTCAAAGGCAATATCTGTATGGGCATAGGTGCCGCCATAGCGCCCTGATTTAGAAATGATGCCGATGGCATTTGTACGGTCAATCCATTTTTGTGGTGGCAGAACAAATGAATTAGTTCCGGCCTCTTGTTTAAACTGGTCGAATTCGACCAGTTTAAAATTAGGGTTATTTAATTTTTCCCATAATCCTAAAAATTCTATTGTACTTCTTGAGCGCATCCAGTTTTTTATTACATCTGCCGGAAATTCAGGATTACGTTTTTTAGCAATATCAGTTAATGAAATATAATCGGATTCGTCAGTACTGCTGACGCGTATTTCGATTCCGTTAGCATTTATAGTACTTTTTACAATTGCCATAATAATGTTATCTCTCTGTTTTAAATTAAATTTTTAGTGCAAAAATGATTTGATTTCGGCTGGTGACAAAATGTCACCGATTGCTTTCCTTATCATAAATAAGCAGTTTGCAAAGGTTGTTTACAAACTGCTTAAGGAGAGTTTTTATTTAGTTTATTAAATTAATATGACCTGTTTCCAAGCTCCGGATGGCGTCCCGGTGCAAGGTGCAGGCGTTTGGCAAGTTCTACGGCTTCGTCGAGGGGCAGGTCGCCGGCGCGCTCACCGTTTTTTTCAAATACGCAGTGCGGGTCTTCGCTGCCAACTTCGCCGCCGGGCAGGTAAATGTATTCTCTGTTGTCGTTGTCGGCAAGTATAATGCCTGCAAGTAACTGTTCCGCTAAAATTTTGCTCATTGCTGCTCCTTAAAACATGCGGCGTTTCCACAGCCAATAGCCGGTAACCCCGGCAACCAGAAGCGAGGTGCCGCCTATTACAAGAAATCCGTACGGGCTGTCGGAAAGCGGCACGGGCACGTTCATGCCCCATAAGCCGCCGATGGTGGTTGGTATGGCCAGTATAATCGTTACGGATGCCAGAAATTTCATTACAAGGTTCAGGTTGTTGCTGATGATGGAGGCGAATACTTCCATCATGCTGTTTAAAATGTGGCTGTACATTTCAACCATTTCAATAGCCTGCTTGTATTCGATGATAACGTCCTCCAGCAAATCCTCGTCTTCTTCGTACAGCTTGATGAGGTGCGCGCTCTGGTTGGTGGAGCGCAGGCGCAGCAGTTTTTCGGTTACAATGTAATTGCTGCGCAGGGAAGTTGTAAAGTATGTTAAAGATTTTTGCAGGTCCAGCATGTTGAAAAGCTCGCTGTTTTCCATGGACTGGCGCAGGTGCTGTTCCAGTTCGTCAGTGCGTTTGATAATAATGCGGATGTATTTCAGATATAATGTTGCCGATTTATATAGTATCTGAAAGAGAAAGCGCGTCTTTTTAAAGGTGCTGAACATTTTATAGTTGTAGGAAGAAAAATCGGCGATAACGGCGTTAGGTTCCAGGCAGACGGTAACGATGTAATCTGCCGATACGATAATGCCGAGCGGCAGGGTATCGTAATCTTTGTTGCTGCGCAGCACAGGGATGTCGATAAGGGTGAGTATCTGGTCGTCCTCGGTTTCGATACGGGATTTTTCTTCATCGTCAAGCGCGGCGCTTAAAAAGTCCATCTGAATGCCGGTGGCGTCCGCCACTTCGTGCAGTTCTTCGGGTGAGGGACTGACGATGTCTATCCAGCAGCCTTTTTCCAGGCTGTCCAGTTCCAGTTCGTCCATGCCGTTATTGGTGCTTTTCATAATTCTGTACATTGGCGGTCCCTCCTTCCGTTTGCAATGTGAATTAAAGCCGCAGCGCGGGGCTGTAAATTTAATTCACTCTGCAATCTTTTAAATATTCGGCACAAAAGCGCAAAATCCTTGTTAAAGGGGCTGTTTAGTTAAATTTTTTACAAAATTTTAAACTGCAGGGGCAGAGTTTTTACTTTTCTTTAATAAAAATTGTTGATATAATATAACTAATTTTAAAAGCAGGAGGGTAGTATTGTAGCTTAGAGCGGATTTTTTGTGAAGAAAGGTAGTGCAGCAGGATGAATGTTCAGTTGATTATTGTTGTTGTGTATATTGCGCTTTTGTTCGCAATAAGTTTTTACGTTAAAAGCAGGGCGGATAAAGGCTCTGCGGAGTATCTTTTTGCAGGGCGCAAACTTGGCCCGGTGCTGATTGCCGTTAATATTACGGGGCTTGCCGTTGGTGCGGCTTCTACTGTTGGCGTTGCCGAAAACGCTTACAAGGTTGGCATGGCAGCCGGCTGGTACAACGCGGCGTGGAGCGCGGGCGCCATTATTATGGGCCTTGTGGCGGCGGGCAAGCTGCGTGCTATGAAGGTTTCCACCATTCCGGAATTTTTTGAAAAATATTACGATACCAAAGGCCGCGTTATCAGCGCGGTTGGGCTTGTAATTATCATGTCCGTTATTACGGCGCTTCAGTATCTCGCCGGCGGCGCGATTCTGGCTTCGCTTCTGCCCGAATATTTCTCGTTCCGCGGCGGCATGATTGTAAGCGCGGTGGTATTTATCGGCATTACGCTTATCGGCGGTTTGTGGTCGAGCGGTTTGTCCAATATTGTCAGCGTTGTTTTAATTTACGCGGGCATTTTATATTCCTGTGTGGCAGCGGTAGACCACAGCGGCGGCATAGAAAACATTGCGGCGCAGCTTCCGGCCGGGCTTGACTGGTTTGACCCGTTTGCAGGCATTCCGCTGGCAGTTATTATCGGCTGGTTTATTGTTATGATTACGCAGGCCATTACGGCGCAGGGCCCTGTGCAGATTGCCTGCGGCGCGCGTGACGCCAAAACCGCGCGCAACGGCTTTATTCTTGGCGGGCTTTTAATTTTCCCGGTAGGCTTTTTGTGCGCGCTTTTAGGCATTATCGGCAAGGTGCAGTTCCCGGAAATTTCGGCAACGCTGGCTTTGCCTAAAGTTGTTATGGCGCTTGACCCCATTGCCTCCGGCACAACGCTTGCGGCGCTGTGGGCGGCGGACGTATCTACCGCCTGCACAATTCTTCTGGGCGCAGGTACGCTGTTCAGCCAGGATATTTACAAACGTTTTATTAATCCGTCCGTTACGGACGACCATTTTGTTAAAATTAACCGCCTGACTATTTTGGCGGTTGGCATTATAACCTTATGGTTTGCTTTTAACGCTGCCGGTATTTTAAAAACCATGGTGGCAGGGCTTTCGATGACAACGGCGCTGACCTGCGTATTTTTGTTTACGGTGTTTGCGCCCGGTTTGTGCCGCCGCAGCAGCGCATTCTGGACTACGCTTGCCGGGCTTTTGGGCCTTGTGGTATGGGAGTTTGTACCGGCACTGCATGTTTTGCAGCATGTAATTTATTTTGAATGGCTGCTGTGCATTATCGTGTTCCTCATTGTAGCCGTGTTTGACAAAACACCTATTAAAAAACCGGAAATGGTGGAGGAAGACTGACCATGGCAGAACAGAAACTGACGAGCATTGAAATAGGGCGTGCGGCACTGCGCATTGCCGTTACCGAAAACCGCACAGAGGAGCAGCGCATAAAAGAGCAGCTGGCGGCAAAGGGCATCCGCAGCACGGCGGTAGATTTTGGTGGCGAGTTTATGCCGAGCGTTGTTAAAATTGTGGAGCGTGCCGTTGTGGCGGCGCAGCGTCAGGGAATTGTTACGGAAACCCACGTCGGTGCGGGCGCGGTTGCAGGCGCTGCCCACGCTGCTTTGGAGCAGCTTGTTACGAAGGCGGCCGGCTTTAACGTGGGCGGCAAAATTGGCATTGCCCGCAGCGGCGAGCATTTGTGCGTTGCCATATATATGGCGGTGGGCGTACTGAACCTTGACGAATTGTGCGTGGCTTTGGGGCACCGCTCACTGGCAAGTGAAGAATAAAGGAGCAGTATGAATATTATAGACATTATCGGGCCTGTAATGATTGGCCCTTCAAGTTCGCATACGGCGGGCGCGGTAAGGCTGGGGCTTCTGGCTGCCGGCATTCTGGGTGCGCCGCCTGTTAAAGCACAGATTGATTTGCACGGCAGCTTTGCGCATACCTACCGCGGGCACGGCACGGATGTGGCGCTTTTGGCCGGGCTTATGGGCTGGCTGCCTGATGACGCGCGTATTCCGCAGGCGCGTAAATATGCCGCGGAAGCAGGGCTGGAATATAATTTTGCCAAAGTAAACCTTGGTGATTTAACCCACCCCAATACAGCGCGCTTTACGCTGACGGCAAAAGACGGCAAAAGCTGCGAGGTTATCGGTTCATCCATCGGCGGCGGGCAGGTTAAGGTATCTGCCATTGACGGCGCGGAGGTTGAGCTGGACGGCAAGCTGCCTGCGCTGTTGGTATCGCATACCGACAAGCCCGGCGTGATTGCGCTTGTAAGCAGCACGCTGGCAAGTGCGTCCGTAAATATCGCAACCATGCGTGTGTTCCGCAAAAATAAAGGCGGGCTGGCAACCATGGTGCTTGAGTGCGACCAGAAAGTGCAGCCTGCGATAGTGCAGCTGCTGGCGGCGCTGCCGCCTATTGACACGGTGCGCTTTGTAGACAGCGTGCTTTGAGGTGAAAGATGGCAAACGACAAAATTTCATTAAACGCATTAATAGAAGAAGCAGAAGCGGCAAAACTGAGCCTGAACGCTTATTTGCTGCCGCAGAGCGCTGCTGAACTGGAAATTACGGAGGAAGAACTGCTTGCCAAAATGGCGCAGATGCTGAAAGTAATGGAAGAAGCCGCAGCCTACGGGCTGACGGGCGTGCGCTCGCACAGCGGCTTAACCGGCGGCAGTGCGCTTAAACTGCAAAACGCGGCAGCGCAGCCCGGCTTTAATAAACTTTTGGGCGCTCTTGCAACGGACGCCGTAACTTATGCCCTTGCCGTAAGCGAATGCAATGCTGCCATGGGCAGAATTGTGGCAGCTCCCACGGCAGGTGCGGCAGGCGTGCTTCCCGGCGTGCTGCTGGCTTTAAAAAAACACTGTAATTTAACGGAAGAACAGCTGGCTCGTGCGCTTGTTGTGGCAGGGCAAATCGGGCTTGTAATTGCAGCCCGTGCCTCGCTTGCGGGTGCGGTTGGCGGCTGCCAGGCAGAATGCGGCAGTGGGGCGGCCATGGCGGCAGGCGCTGCTGTTGACGCTTTGGGCGGCACTCCTGCGCAGGCAGGTACTGCCGTAAGCATTGTTTTTAAAAACATGCTGGGGCTGGTATGCGACCCTGTGGCAGGGCTTGTGGAAGTGCCCTGCATAAAACGCAACGGCGGTGCGGCAGTGCAGGCGCTTTTGGCGGCAGAAATGGCGCTGGCAGGCATCGGCAGCTTTATACCGGCAGACGAAGCCATTGACGCCATGAAATGGGTGGGCGACTCTATGCCCTGCGCGCTGCGCGAAACTGCGGGCGGGGGCCTGGCGCAAACACCTACGGCACTGGCGTGGGCCAAAGCGTGGTTTGAACGTGAATAGCCGCAAAAAGCGGTTTTGTAAAATTAATGACATTTTATATTAAAAATTTTTACAAAAAATATTGACAGAACCTGTCTGCTATGATAGAATTACATTCGTCGCCAAGCGTATCTTGGTAAAATGGTGGCTGTGGTGAAGCGGTTAACACGGCGGATTGTGGCTCCGTTACGCGAGGGTTCGAATCCCTCCAGTCACCCCATATTTTTGGGGCGTAGCCAAGTCGGTAAGGCACGGGACTTTGACTCCCGCATGCGTTGGTTCGAGTCCA
>ENA-OPWW01000622-OPWW01000622.1-human-gut-metagenome-genome-assembly--contig:-NODE-622-length-16672-cov-3.072396_pt1 | contig 16672 bp, 13 predicted proteins | sample MGYA00241513_ERZ502018 | MGnify/ENA primary metagenome ERZ502018 (study PRJEB25962, sample SAMEA2042987) | human gut metagenome | biome: human gut; feature: human-associated habitat; material: faeces...
CCCAGCGGCGGATATGCTCCCTTGTTTTTACGGATAAGGCCATGAAAAGCCTCCTTTTTTGCCATAGAAAAGGCGCCGGCCCACAAGGACCGACGCCATAAATGCTGTGGGATAAAGCTTTTGCTGCGTAGCAGAAATCAGCGCTTGCTGAACTTATGCGGCGCAGAGGATGCGGTATTGATATTTCAGTCTTTGCGTTTTCGAATTGAAATAATAACACAAAATCGTAGGTTTCGCAAGTCTTTTGACAAAATAGCCGCATTTGTAACAAAAATCGACTATATGCCTTGCTTCTTTTGTGCTTCTTACCCATGGCAGCTCAGGGCGATGGAAAGAATTGCGGGGTTGCAAGACACACCTAAATTAAATCGGAGGATTCGATTATGAATGAATTTGATTTTAGTGTTTTAACTGCGGGCGAGCCTGCACAGTTTGGAAAATACGGCAGTCTGCGGCTGCGCTATCTGAAAGAAAACAAGCCTACACTATATCAGGCTTTGCTACAAGGTCATTTGCTCAATGCTCACCTAAACGAGATTGACCAACAGGCCCATGAAGTGGTGGAGCAAATCGCGCAGCAGCTTATCCGTAGCGAACAGTTTGACGAATCGGTCAAGCTATCGAATCCTATTCTGTGGGTGCAAAAGATGAATTCTTTCAAGAACATTGCCGAAGAAACCGTTATGCGTGATTTAATCTATTGCTAATTTGAGAATTGTCGGATGCCCTTGCTGCGGTGAGGGCATCCGATTTTGTTTTTACTCAATTCATTGCGTTGTCTCTACATTGCCAAACCGTCAAAATCACTTGCTTAGCTCTTCTATATGGGTGTTTATATAGTTTAGGAATAAGGTGGCGCTTTCTAATATATTAGAAAATGTTTCTGTATAATTTTCCTTTTGGATATCAAATACCTTTGATATTTTTTGATAACTCTTTCCTTTTCTATGTCCTGTTCCGCTAGAGCGTAGTTCTTGTAAATTTCTTAAAAACTTAATATGGTCTTGATAGCCTGTAAGTTGTTTCTCTTGAAACCATACTTCCAACTTTGCTATACTCCCCACAAGTTTCTCATATGTACCCGTCAAATGTGAAACAATTTCTTTTTCATTTAATGAATCCAACAACACCTTCACCAAAGATAGCACTAACATATCCATTTCAACAATCGAATTGTTGATTGGAATACGAAGCCCTTCAAAATTGTACCGATCCTGCTCATCAAGTTCTAGAAACAAGGGCCATCCTGCTTTTTCAGCAAATTGACGATTTGTCTTTACATAAGTATTTTTGAAAACGAAATCCTGTGATTGGGAACTGGCCGGTAATGCCATAAAGTCTCTCTTAAACTTTGTTGCACTTAGTTTTGCATCAAGAGCCTTATTAAATCCTCTCCAATAATGCTGCTCTTGTTCACTTGGCAAGTTCCTACCCAAATCACCAAGATAAGCCGAAACATAACCCGTATTTTGGTTATCAATATACAATGACCATAACGTACCACATCGTATAATTCCATCATCAACTTTATATTTTTCCGGGTTTGAATAGTACTTACTTAAAACAGCGGAGTCAAAGAATATGGGTGTCAGATAATGTGGGGCATCAGGGTTAGCTCCAAAATAATTACTCAATTTACTCGGATCACAAGTATAGTGTAATTCTCTACCATTGTCATCAACACCAACAATAAACTCAATATACTGCTTCTTTTCATTGTATGGCCAAATATTGCAGTCTTTTAGTTTGCATCCAAAAAGTACTTTTTTTCCGAATAAAATAGAAAAGTTTTCTTCCTGAATTCCATTGTGTCCTCTACCTATATTCACCGTGTAAAAAACAGTATTGTCATCATTTCGATAATCGAAGCTATCCGTTGGGAAAATATCTTCTACAATATCGGTGCATCTGCTATCAATATGTATAATGAGTGCCATATTCTTTATTGCAAGATAGCTTTTGAGATACCTCTTATGTATGCTAACCAAATTATCATCAGAGATTTTTACAACAGAAGTATCGTTCTCCAAGTCTACGTACTCTTTAGACTGCGAGTTATAATATAGGTTAAAAAGGAATCTAAATTCTTCCACAATTTCTATATTATCTCTTGCCAAGTCATTATAATCTCTTTTGATAACTAATGGCTCTATACTCGTATTATTTCCCCACTTATAATACGCGGCTTCTCCAGAATCCCATGCTCCATAAACAGTAACTCCTGGGCGCAATAAGCCGTAAGCATCGTAGGTATCTGTTTTTAATTGTTCTTCTGTCCTATCAGCTGGAACAAGGTAGCTTTGAAAAAATATATCCCACTTGTCATCTTTTCTTCCTCCATATACAGGTACGAATATTCCTTTATCCCAATCGTTTTCAATCCATTCTCTAATTGAGACTTGATAAATATAGCTCTTATCCAACATAAAGTTTCCTCCCATTCCACCTACTAATTATAATTAAATTTTACTGTACATTCTGTGAGTCGTCAATCCTCCCACATCAACTTTTCTTTGATACATATCGTTCGCCAACTTTTCGGGGAATAGTACGAGCAAGCACGGCATTTGGTACACCAAACGCCAACTTGTTGGGGAAAGCCCCAATCCCCTGCCACAAGTTGAAGATGTTATAATTTGCCTTATGAGAAGATCGGCAAAAATGAACCTGTCTGCATTGCCGACGAGGTGCCGTTTGAGATTCCGGAGAGTTGGGAGTGGGTAAGATTAGGCAGTATAGGCGACTGGGGATCGGGTGCAACGCCAAGCCGTACAACCCCAGAATACTATAATGGAAACATTCCATGGTTAAAAACTGGCGACTTGAATGATGGCTATATAACGCATATACCTGAAACAATCACAGAACGAGCATTACTTGAAACTTCTGTTAGACTAAATCCCATTGGCTCTGTTTTGATTGCTATGTATGGTGCTACAATAGGAAAACTCGGAATCTTACAAACTCCAGCTACTACTAACCAAGCCTGCTGCGCGTGCATTCCATTTACTGGTATTTATAATGAATTTCTTTTTTACTTTTTGATGTCTCAAAAGTTAGCCTTTATCAAGCGTGGTGAAGGCGGTGCTCAGCCTAACATATCAAAGGAAAAAATAGTAGCAACCTTAATGCCGTTACCGCCAAAAGCTGAACAAAAGAGGATAGTTGAAAAACTGCATATACTACAACCGTATATCGAGAGCTATACCCTATTAGAAAAAGAAGATATTAAACTACACCATTCATTCCCAGAAATACTAAAGAAGTCAATTCTTCAATACGCAATCCAAGGTAAACTCGTTCCCCAAGCCCCCACCGACGAACCCGCCTCTGTTCTCTTGGAGCGCATCCGTGCAGAAAAAGAGCAGCTCATCAAGGCCGGAAAAATCAAACGGGATAAGCACGAATCTGTCATTTTTAGGCGGGATAATTCTTATTATGAGAGAGTAGACGGAATAGAACGTTGTATCGACGATGAAATGCCGTTTGAAATCCCGGAATCATGGAGATGGACGCGATGGGGAACGGTAGCAACATCGATTCAATATGGCTATAATGCACCGGCCAAGCAATGTGGGCGTATAAGAATGGTTCGCATTAGTGATATTCATGAAAACCTTGTAACATGGACTACAGTTCCATTCTGTGACATCGATGAATTAGATATTTCAACATATTTGCTCCAACCAAATGATATTTTGTTTGCTCGAACGGGAGGAACTGTCGGAAAATCATTTCTTGTAAGAGATGTTCCATACGAGGCTATTTATGCCGGATATTTAATTCGCACGCGATATAGCGCACTTCTTTGTCCTCAATATTTGAAATACTTTATGGAATCGCCACTATACTGGCAGCAACTAAAAACAGGAACAACTGCTACTGCACAACCGAATTGCAATGGCCAAACGCTATCTAATATGCTTCTTCCGTTACCACCTGCAAAAGAGCAATATCGAATTGTCGAAAAGATTAACCGAGCGTTCGCTAAAGTAAAATAAAAACAGAGGGCATACACTCCGCATTATAGGAATGTATGTCCTCTGTTTTTACCAATCTACGATGTTGTCTACCAAAGCCCGCTGTTCTGTTGCGGTTTTGCGCAGATAAATGCGTGTCGTTTCAATACTTTCATGCCCCATTAGATCAGCGAGAAAGGCAATATCACTGCATCTTTCCAAAAAACTTTTGGCAAAGCGGTGGCGGAAAGAGTGCGGATAAACCACGGCGGGATCAATGCCATATTGCACTGCCAATTTTTTGAGTTGACCGGAGATTCCTCTGGTGGTAATCCGCTCACCAAAGCGGTTTAAAAAGATAAAACCGCTGTCTCGGTGGATTTCATTTAGCCATGCGAGGGCTTCCTCTTGCAATGCTTTCGGAATATAAATGCGGCGCAGTTTTCCACCTTTTGAATACAAATCAAGATGCCCCAACTTGATATGCTCGACTTTGATTTGTACCAGTTCACTGACGCGCGCACCGGTGGCAGCTAAAAAACGAATAACGAAATACCAAGGCAAATTGCCATCACGCTTTAAGCAGTTCTTAAAATATGTATAATCCGCTTCACTGATGACATTTTCCAAGAACGCTTTCTGCTGCACTTTTACGGAAGATAACGCCCACGCACTTTTCCCAATACTCTCCAAATAGCAGTTGATGGCCCGTATACGCAAATTTACGGTTTTGGGCTTGTACTGCTCTATGAGCCACGCCTTATGCTCTTTTAAACTGCGTTTTGTCACGGAATCATATCTTGTGTAAAATTGCCTTACTGCAAACAGATACGATTTAACAGTGTTTTCTGCAAGGTTTGTACCTCTTAAATGTCTTTCAAATTCAACAATCATGGTGAAAGACCTCCTTTCACCATGATTGTATCGAAGATTGCTTATAGTGTTTTAATTTTTGATAAAGATTCTTCTACTTTTGAAACAATCCGATATTGCTCTTTGATTGGTGGAAACGGAATTAAGAGGCCTTTTATTGCATTCTGCGATATATTCTTCATGGATTCAGATGTTCCACTTGCTGCGGCACTTAGCTGTGCTCTCACGAATGGAGTTCTTAAAGTATACAATACATAAGTCTTGCTAATGCTATCAGAAAACTCAATTCGAAGCACTTTGTCTGAAAGCATAAGCCTTTTAGAAATTTTATCAACAATGACACAACCACCAACTAAAGCTGCTGTATTTGCCCGACAAATCAGAAAATCATCCACTTGAATTGAGTAGCCTTTTACCCATGGACTTGTTGAGAAGCAAGTTTTGCTTTCCTCCTGATTGAAAGTTCCCCATGTAACAGCGCTTACTTTTATAATGCCATACTCATTTTTATCTGGCGGGCGTTCCTCGCATTTGAAACTTTTACCAGTATCAATGGTTTCGATTAGCTCTCCAAGTCTGCACCATTCCCAACTATCAGAAATTTCAAACGGTATTTCATCGTCGATACAGCGCTCTATTCCGTCCACTCTCTCATAATAAGAATTATCCCGCCTAAAAATGACAGATTCGTGCTTGTCACGCTTGATTTTGCCGGATTTGATGAGCTTTTCTTTCTCTGCGCGGATGTGCTCTAAAAGGACAGACGCGGGTTCGTCGGTAGGGTCTTGGGAAACGAGCTTACCTTGAACTGCATATTGCAAAATTGACTTTTTTAAGAAGTTGGGAAAGTTTCTGTTTAGTTCATCGCTTCTTCTAGACAACAAATCATACCGCTCGACTGATGGTGTCAACTCTACGATTTTATCAACAATCCGGGTTTGCTCTTGTAGTGATGGAACGGGCAAAAGTAGGTTGAAGAATATTTCTTTGTTAAGATGCGGTATAGCCGCGCCTTTTTTTGAGTTGCGAAGAGGTTCCTTATATAGCTCAATAAATTTCAATATGTACCGTGCATATAACTGTGCCGAAATCCAGAGAATCTTAAAGGTGCTTCCCATATAGCCATCTTCAGGTGCTATAAAAACCTCACCGGAGTTTTCACCATCTACTAGAATCAGGTACGTTCCCTTAGTTACAAATTTTCCGGCTTCAAGGACTTTAGCTTCAGCTTTTCCACGCATATATCGTGCATCGAGATTATTGTATGTCTTGCTTTGAAGTTTTTTACCATCATTCAGTTGGCAAACAGAACCTAATCTTACCCACTCCCAACTCTCCGGAATCTCAAACGGCACTTCATCGGCAATGCAAACGGGGTCATTTTTGCCGATCTTCTCATAAGGCAAATTATCGGCTCCACGGAAAATCACAGAGGGGTTCTTCTCTTTCTTGATTTTTCCCTCTTTGATGAGTTTTTCTTTCTCTGCGCGGATGCGTTCCAGCAGGACGGAAGCCGGTTCATCGTTCGGGTCTTGCGGAACAAGCTTGCCCTGCACCGCCATCTGCAAGATTGAATTTTTCAGTTGCTGCCCGGTCATAACTTCTCCTTACACATTTTTCAGTCGGTTCAAAAGGTCGGCTATCAGCTGCAGTTCTTCCAGCAGTGTGATACCAAAGCACTTTTTACCGGCATCTTTCAGCGAGGCTCCAATGTGGTACGCTGTCGTTCCGTCCAAAATCAAGAAGCGGTCATGGAACACCTGCGTTCTTGTCACTTCCAGTGTCGGATACTGCGCATTAAACTGGGCAACGTCCTGATTTGTCAGCCGCGCACTTGCATAGGTATAACATTTTACGCGCACATTGGGCTGCTTCTTGGCAAGCAAATTCAGCGTATTGACGTCCACATAACCGTCTATCAGAACGATTTCTCTTTCTGCCTTTTGAATCAACGAAACCAGCAGACTGAACGCATCATAAATCTGCCCATCAAAGAAAATTTTCTGCTGCGACTCGGCATGGTCGTCGATGTACCGGAACACTTTGTCAAAGCGCTCGTCCGTGCTTTTTTGATATTCAAGCTGTTTCAGTTCAATATTGCTGATACGCTCAAACAGAAGCGCATTATTGGCAATAAAGCGGCGCATCTCCACAAATGTGTTCATAATACGAATCGACATTTGAACCGCGACATCGCTGCGCAGTACGCCGGACAGCATGGCAATTCCCTGTTCCGTAAAGGCATATGGCAGATACCGACGACCACCGCGCCCGTTTGAGGTCACAAGTTGTGACCTCAAAGCTACATATTCTTCCGCCGTCAGTTGAAAACGGAAGTTTTCCGGGAAGCGCTCAATGTTTCTGCTTACTGCCTGATTGAACACTTTTGTTTCCACCTGATACAAAGCCGCCAAATCACTGTCCAGCATGACCTGCTGGCCGCGAATCACATAGACAAGGCTGCGTAAATCGCTTTCATTCATAACCGCAGAAACCAGTGATTTTTCTTCTTTTGCTTGTATCTCGCTCATGTTTTGTACTCCTATTTTGAGGTTCCAAATCGGAACCTCAAATCAATCTTGGGCATCCAAATCAATGCCGAGGACTTCCGTAATCTGCGCAAGAATCCTGTCAATATCGGCATTCAGGCTGGCGCGCTTTTCCTGATACTGCTGAATCAGTTCTTTCGGCGGCAGGATTTCTTCTTCCTCGTGCGGGTAGCCGCAAAGGTCAATGTTATAGTTGCGGTCTTTGATTTCCTGCAAAGTATACTTTTTTGCCTTGTCAAAGCCGTCCTGCTGAATCGGTGCGCGGCCATGCCACCATGCAACCGCCGGGGCAAAATGCTCCAGCTTCATGGGCTTTGTTTTGCTGAAATGCTTGTAGCCCTCCGGCATATCCAAACGGTAAAACCACGTTTCCTCTGTCGAGCCGGTACGGTCAAAGAACAAAATATTGGTCGTGATGGATGTATACGGAGAGAACACGCTGCCCGGCATACGAATGATCGTATGCACATTAAATTCCGAGAACAACTTTGTTTTGATGGCAACCTTTGCGTTATCCGTACCGAACAGAAAACCGTCCGGCAGAATAACGGCAGCTCGTCCGTTTTCCTTCAAGCGGTACATAATGACCGACATAAAGAGGTCTGCCGTTTCGCTGCTGGCGAGGTCAGATGGGAAATGGTTCTTTACCTCCGCCTTTTCCGAGCCGCCGTAGGGTGGATTCATCAGAATCACATCGACCTGATCGTCCTCGGTATAGTCCAGCACATCACGCAACAGAGTGTTGTCGTGGAACACCTGCGGCACGTCCAAATCATGCAACAGCATATTTGTGATGCAAAGCATATAGGGAAACTGCTTTTTCTCGATGCCGTAAATAGAGTTGGCGTACTTTTCTTCGTCTTCTGTGGTTTTGACTTTTTTCTTCAGTTCTTTCAGCCAGCTTGTGATGAATCCGCCCGTGCCGCAGGCAAAGTCTGCCATCGTTTCCCCGATTTGCGGGTCGATCATCTGCGCCATAAAATCTGTTACTGCGCGGGGCGTGTAAAATTCACCAGCCGAGCCAGCGCTTTGCAATTCCTTTAGAATTGTCTCGTAAATTTCGCCAAAGGCGTGGCTTTCCTCATAATCGGTGAGGTCGAGTTCGTCAATTACGCCAATGACCTGTCGCAGAAGCACCCCGTCTTTCATATAGTTGTTGGCATCTGCAAAAGTCGTCTGCACAATAGCCTTTTTGATGGGTGTGGACGCATCGACCGGCAGGTTCTTCAGTGTTGGAAACAGCGTATTATTGACGAAATCCAACAGTGTATCGCCGGTCATGCCCTGTCCATTTTCATCATGTGCCCAGTTGCGCCAACGGCAGGAGTCAGGGATAATAGACTGATAGTTGTCGTCCGACCATTCCCAGTCCTGCTCTTTTGCATCATACACTTTCAGAAAGAGCATCCACGCGATTTGCTCAATGCGCTGTGCATCGCCGTTGATACCGGCGTCGTTGCGCATGATATCGCGCACTCTCTTTACAAAGTTAGACATATTTCCCATTTGTTATGCTGCTCCTCCATCGTAGATTGCCTGTTCCAGCTCCTTGACGGCTTTCAGGTAGCCGTCCTTGCCGCCAAAGTAAGAGGCAATCTTCTGCGGTTTGCCCATCTGCATAAAGGGGTCAAGCCGCAGTATTTCTGTTTTCTCTATCTCGTAGATACCGGTATTCATGTACTTATCCAGCAGGGCTTCCAAAACCGTTCTTGCCGCGCCGCTGTACTTGTTGAGGAAGTCTTTCTTCTTTACATTTTCGGCGCGTTCGCGGCGGGTCAAGGGCTTTTTATCAAAGGCCACATGGCAGATGAAGTCAAAGTCATCCACATCGGACATACCTTGGTCGGCCTTTATTGCTTCAAGGTCGATGCCCTGATTGCGCAGAAGTTCCCGGATAGTTTCCTTTTTGTCCTCTGCCGACCACTGACGGATAAAGTTATCCAGCGAAGCATAAGCACCGCGGATATTTTCCTTTGTGTAGTCGATGATGCTTTCCTGTTTCAGCAATTTTCCGCTCGCATCGTATACAGAGACAGTCTTGTAAATCACTTCCACGCGGCAGCCGTTTTTATCCACAATCGGCTTCGGATTTTTCGGGCCAACCGGCGGGTTAGGGGTGTCCGGGCTGGGCTTGGGCGGGGTTTGCGGGGTATCTTTGTTTGGGTCGTAGTCATCGTTCATTTCGATAGGGCCATCCCATTCCGGGTCAGCAAACAGGCGGCTGACATTGCGGAAATCCATGACAACGAAATGCGTTTTCCCCTCTTTCTCTCTTAAACGAGTACCACGACCAATAATCTGCTTGAACTCTGTCATAGAGCCAATCATTTCGTCCAAAACAATCAGCTTTGTCATTTTGCAGTCGGAGCCTGTGGAGAGCAATTTCGATGTAGTCGCAATCACAGGATACTTCGCGGAAACGGAAATAAAGTAGTCCAACTTGCTTTTGCCGTAGGTGTCGCTGCCGGTGATGCGCACCACATAATCAGGGTTCTGCTTTACCATATCGGTGTTCTGATTCACCAGTGCAACGCGCATTCGCTCTGCTGCGTCCTCTGTTGCGCAGAACACGATGGTCTTTGCCATGCGGTCTGTGCTTTTCAGGTAGCGCGTGATTTCAGCGGCAACCTGTTCGATACGGTCTTGTATGATAATGTTGTAATCGTAGTCGCTGTTGGTGTAGATTCTGTCCTCAATTTCGTTGCCGTAAATATCGCGCTGCCCCTTGCGCGGACGCCAGCCCTCACCGATGTCGGTCATAATATTGATGACCTTGAACGGCGCAAGGAAACCGTCCTCGATGCCCTCTTTCAGGCTGTATGTATAAATCGGCTCACCGAAATAATCTATATTGGAAATGTACTTTGTTTCTTTGGGCGTCGCGGTCATGCCGATTTGCGTTGCCGAGGAAAAGTATTCCAAAATTTTGCGCCAGTTGCTCTCCTTTTTCGCAGAACCACGGTGACATTCATCAACAATAATCAGGTCGAAGAAATTCGGGCGGAACAACTGCGACAGCTTTGCAAGTGCATTTTCATTTTCTTCTTCCTGATCGTCGTTGTTGCCCGCAAGCTGCTGATACAGCGAGAAATAGACCTGATACGAGGTAATCGTGCTAGGGTCATCTTTGGCAAAGTTCACCTTATGAATGACTTTCTCCAGCGGGGCAAAGTCCTGCTGAATCGACTGGTCAACAAGGTTGTTGCGGTCAGCCAAGTACAGGATTTTCTTCTTCATGCCGCTTTTCAGTAGGCGGTATACGATTTGGAAGGCCGTGTAGGTTTTGCCTGTACCGGTGGCCATAACTAACAGAATGCGGTCTTGCCCTCTTGCGATGGCATCCACTGTGCGGTTGATGGCAATGCGCTGATAGTAGCGGGGCGGGTAGGTGTTTTGGCTGCTGTAATACGGCTGTGCGATGATTTTCTCCTGTTCGGTCGTAAAGCCAGCACCACCGTTTGCGCCCGCCTTGTAGCGCTGGATCAATTCCTGCTCCGTGGGGAACTCATCAAGGCCAAACTCGCGCTCTTTGCCCGTCAGGAAGTCATGCTCCATAAAGCCGTCACCGTTTGAGCTGTACGCAAACGGCACATCCAGCATTTGGGCATATGTCATGGCCTGCTGCAAGCCATAAGAAACCGCATGATTGTTGTCTTTGGCTTCCACAATGGCAATCGGGTTATTAGCGCTCACATAAAGTACATAATCCGCACGCTTCGGCTTTTCACGAATGACAAGATTGCCTTTGAGGTTGATGCGGCCATCTGTCACTTTGGTTTCCATTGTGATGTGCTGAATATTCCACTGTGCTGTAATGGCAGGGGTGATGTAGTGGAGTTTGATATCTTCCTCCGACATCTGCTTTTTTGAGATCACATCCATACAGACAGCCTCCTTCATGCGGATTTTGCGGCAACTTCCCGATAGCAAATATTATCGGAAGTTACAGACAAAAAGTTTTAACTTCTTGTGTTAGGGTATACTTTCTCTAAATATCACTATACCATAAATCCGACAGCACATCAACCACAGGTTGGATGTGCTATGAAAGTTTTTATGTGATTTTTCTTTGATAGTTGGAGTCTTAGGGTACATCCTAACAAGGACATTTTGCTGGCATGACAGCAAAATTACATGCTTGCTCGCTCGTACTGTGCCATCATATTATGGCACAGTACACAGCCATCTGAAAAAGCACTTTCAACCATGAAGTTAATCTTAGGCAATCGAGTGTTATCTTTGTTCAATACAAAAAGCCGAACAAATCTCTAGATGGATTTATCCGGCTGCACTAAATGTCATCTATTTTTCTAGTTCTGAAAGCATAACATCTAATTTATCCAACAAGAAAATGGAAGGGTCTTCCGAATTCTGCTTTAGCTTATTCATTTCAATTAAATCATCTGTGTCTAAAAGAATAATAAGTTTTCCGTTTTCTCTCAAGCATCCCTTTGCCGCCCAATAAGCGTTCTCTTCATATCCGTGTGCCGCAATGATTATTCCTACGCTACGCAACGCCTTTGCGTACAAATATTTCTCTGTTGTATAGATTTCTTTTTGAGTTATCGGCTTATTATAATTCTTGAACTCAAAAATAACATATTTAGACTTGAAATATCTTTCCAAAATAGACCAAAATGTTTTTTGATTTTCATCTTTGATTCGGCAGAGAAGATCAAATCTATATAATTCATTATTTGATTTTTGTTGTTCCTTCCACAGCGCCAAATCTTCCGAAAACGCATTTTCTAAAAGTTTGTGACAAAGCACCTCATAAGTACGAGCTAATGGTCCGCCTGCCTTACATAAATTCATCTCCTCAATTAGTGAATTCGTATAATCGCCATGCTGTAAAATGTCAATCTGGAGAAATCCCTCTTGCGGCTCTATTTCTTCTATCGAAAACGGTAAGGCTGCAATTAACTCATTACGCAATTCTGTATAGCTTTGTACCGCAAAAAGCAAATTTGCTATATCTATCAAAATCAAATCTGGATATTTTTCAAGATAATGGTTACGTCTTATATCGTCAATTTTGCTTCCTACGACAGCTACAGGCGTCATTCCGTGTGTTTTGCCTATCGAGCAAATTCGATCCACAGCTCTTTCGCGTAACTGTAAATACTTTACCTCGATGCAATAACGCCTATTTTCCTTTTCAGCAATAATATCTGCATATTCCAACTGATGCTGTAATTGACCATCTTGGTTTACTGAATATCCAGCATTCTCAAAAATTTTTGAAACAACATTTTCAAACACACACTCGCTTCCTGTGTTCAATGACATTCGCCTCATCTTTCATCCGTGAATCCTTTTAAGCCCTCGCTGATTTTCGCTACATAGTATATCACGTCATCGTTTTTTCTACAATATAACATCTAGTATCTGTTTTGGACTTTTTCTCTCAAAATACAGTCATCTTTTTATGTTTCTATTCAAAGTAGTCTCATTGCGCACATATTCTCTTTTCAAATCGCTTATCAACAGTTAAACAATTTGGAGTAAATGGGTCTTAGGGTTCCACCCTAACAAGGGCATTTTGATATTGTGATATCACAATGCCGTGCTTGCTCGTACTATGCCGCTTTGCTGCAACACAGTACGAAGCTATCTGAAAAAGAATTTTTCCATCAAGAAGGCAAGATGCCCTGTTCCTAAAGATAGGGGCATCTTGCCTTCTTCTTTTATGGTTCGGGCAGCGCCCATACCCACTGTTTGCTAACCTTGGTTGAGGTCACTCCCAATTCATTCCGGGCATTGCGCAGGGTCTTGGGGCGTATCCCCGCCTGTTGTGCGGCTGTTTCAATCTCCGTCTGCGGCAGCGGGCCGTCCGCCAATACTTCTTTCAGAAAGCTCTGCGCCTCTCGCAGCTTATGCCCTCGGCTGCTTCCGGAAAGCAGTTCGTCCACGCTGATATCATACGGCCCTGCCCATTGAAAGCCCTGCTCTGGGTCAAGGCGAAAGGCAACAGCCCCGCCCTCCGGGGCAAGCGAGCTTTTTGCCGGGCAGACAATACGCAATGTCGGGTCATCTTTGATGCGCCCTACCACCAGCACACTCCTCGCAGCCGCCTGAAAATCAATAGAACCCAGCCCGCGATAGCTGGATTTCTCGCCGCTGTTCTTGTTCATATGACCAATCAGAAGAATAGCACAGTTATACTTTTCAGCCAGCTTTGCAATTCTGTACATCAGTGGTCTGATTTCATTTGCGCGGTGCATATCCACGCTTGCGCCAATATAGCCTTGAATCGGGTCCAGCACAACCAGCCGTGCACCGGTTTGCTCTATCGCCTGTTCCAGCCGGTCATCGTCCAGTTTCAGTACCCTGTCGGAATCGTCAATTACCATTACCCTTGCACAATCTGCGCCCGCTGCCACAAGGCGCGGTTTGATGGTATCGGACAGGCCGTCCTCTGCCGTCTGATAAATGACATTGACCGGCTCCATTGGCGGCGCTCCCTCCCACACAGGCTTGCCGGTTGTCAGTGCCGCGATGATTTGCAGCGCCAGTGTGGTTTTGCCCTCGCCGGGGTCGCCCTGTAAGATTGTGATTTTCCCCAGCGGGATAAACGGGTACAGCAGCCATTTTACTTCCTCTATCGGAATTGTATCCATAGAGATCAGCTTTACATGATTTCTTTGCATAAGCCCCACTTTCTTCTTCAAAAATGGCGGCTGCTGTGGTAGAATATCAGTGGTGCCTGATAGTTACACACAGCAGCCGCTGTTGGTACTGTCTTTCATCGGGAGCGTTTACCCCTGCACGGGTAAGCGCTCTTTTTGTTGTTCAACTTTTGCCTTCGGCATTGAAATAGCCGATTTCTTCCCAAACCTTGCGGTCAGGGCAGTAATAGTTGTATTCGTTCGAGCCTTCCAGCTTGATTGCATAGCCAAACTTGAACGCGCCCTGCTGCAAGCCAACTCTTACATACTGTGCGTCCTTATGCATAGCCTTTGCAATCTCCGTCACCGGCACATTTCTGCCAGTAAAAGCTGGCATTGCCGTATAGGTCCGCCTCTCAACCATTTCTTACACCTCCCTTTGCTTGTGATTGCCTTTCAGCAATTTCATTATATGCTGTATTATTGCATGTGTCAATATTATATACGCAGATTATTTGCGTATAAATTTCAAAACATGCTTGATTTCTTCGCATGTATATGGTAGTATTAAGGCGAGGTGAGAAGCCATGAATCTTACAAACGAACAAATCGGGCAGCGAATCAAGGCTGTCCGATTAGAAAAAAATCTTACACAAACCCAGCTTGCGCAGCTTTTAGGGAAAAGTCTGCGCACTGTGCAAAGCTATGAAAGCGGCGAAAGTCGGATTTTGCTGGATACTGTAACCACCATTGCACACGCTTTAGGCGTGACGCCCACGTATCTGCTGGGTGTAAGCGAACCGCAAATCAAGCTGAACACTCTTGCCGATGTGGTTGCTGTACTCTATGAATTAAACAAAAAGAAAGAGTTACACTTCGATATTGATATAACCCACGAGCACTGCGATGACGGCAATTTTACCGCTTCACTGAAATTCCGCGCCACAGACCCGGATGCCACTCTGAACGAAACGCTCTGCTTTTTGCTGGAACAGTTTTCTTTTGAACGCTCTTGGAGCGAGGAGTACTGGCATGACCCCAGCCGTCTTACCGGCTTCACAAATGAAAAAATCGCACAATATGCCAACAAACCATTGACCGACAAACCCTTGTACACTGCCGATTTAAGCAAATACAACATGGCAGAATTAAAAAACATGACCAAGGAGCAGTTGGACAATCTGAAATAATGTTGATAAGAGGTCATTCCTCTTTATCATAGAATGTGCCTGAGCGAAAGGAAGTTTGATAACAACATGAGATTACCCAATGGCTACGGCAGCGTAGTCAAAATGTCCGGAAAACGCAGAAAACCTTACATGGTACGCAAAACCATCGGCTGGCATTTAGACGAGACCAAAGGCAGGCAGATTCAGGATTTTCAGATTATCGGCTATGCCGAAACCCGCGCCGAGGGTCTGAGAATGCTGGCTGAATACAATCAGAATCCCTATGATGTTAATGTTGCTAAAGTCACCTTTTCCGAGGTCTACGAGCGCTGGTCAAAGTATAAGTATCCCATCATATCCGACTCCAATGCAAAGGGCTACACGGCTTCCTACAAGGTCTGTGGCATCTTGTATGACAAGCCTTTCCGCGAGATCAAACTCTGTGATTTGCAGCTTGTAGTTGACACCTGTGGCAAAAATTATCCCACACTCAAAAAGTTAAAGGGCTTATTCAATCAAGTGTACGAATACGCCATGAAGAATGACATCTGCAACAAAGATTATTCGCAGTATGTTGATCTGGCAGGCTACCGTAACAAGAACCCCAACAAGCGCGACCGTAACATCTTCAGCAAAGACGAGTTGGCAAGACTTTGGGCGCACGAGGCTAATCCTTACTGCCAAATCATTTTGATGCTGAATTACAATGCCTGCCGCATCTCGGAATTTCTCGATTTGAAGAAAGAGAATGTCCACCTGAAAGAACAGTACTTTGATGTAGTTGCTGCCAAAACCGAAAACGGCGTCCGCAAAGTGCCGATTGCCGACAAACTGCTGCCATTCTACGAAGCGTGGTTCGAGCGCTCTCCTTGCGAATATCTTCTCTGCACTACCGAGGGGCAGCACCTTGACTACTTCAACTACTGCGACACCTATTGGGATCCGCTGATGGAAGAATACGACATGAAGCACACGCCCCACGACACACGCCATACCTGCATTTCCATGATGGCCGATGCCGGGGTTGCTCCTACCATTCAAAATAAGATTGCCGGTCATTCCGGCGCTATGAGCCTGACGGAGCGCGTGTACACCCACTTGGACATTCAGACGCTCATTGACGGCATCAACATGATTTGCCCATTGTAAGGTTTTCTTTTTTGCAAATAAAAAAACAGGAGATGCTTTCCTTGCGGAAAACATCTCCTGCGGTAAGGCTTATGTCGCTGTGGAAATCTGCTGCATATTCGCTTATTGTATGCTGCTTTTTCAGCAAGCCCCAAGGCGATTTGTTGCATTCCACGGCTTCAGACACTTCCGATTTTCTGCACACAGTCGTGCAAAAAAGTTGTGAAGCGTTCTGAAAAGTTCGCAAATACTGCTGATAATCAGCGCTTGCTGAACTGCGGAGCGCGGCGGGCAGCCTTCAAGCCGTATTTCTTACGTTCCTTCATACGAGGATCGCGGGTCAGGAAGCCAGCCTTCTTCAGGGTGGAGCGCAGCTCGGGGTTGAA
>ENA-OPWW01000624-OPWW01000624.1-human-gut-metagenome-genome-assembly--contig:-NODE-624-length-16615-cov-2.235085_pt1 | contig 16615 bp, 8 predicted proteins | sample MGYA00241513_ERZ502018 | MGnify/ENA primary metagenome ERZ502018 (study PRJEB25962, sample SAMEA2042987) | human gut metagenome | biome: human gut; feature: human-associated habitat; material: faeces...
CTATCGATGGTATCAGTTTCCTGCCTCTGCTGAAACAAACCGGAAATCCTTCCAAAGGGCGCAGCCTCTTTTGGAACATGCCCAACAACTGGGGAAACGACGGTCCGGGAATCAACTTTAATTGTGCCGTACGCAATGGTGACTGGAAATTGATCTATTACTATGGCACAGGCAAAAAAGAGCTATTCAATATTCCCGATGATATAGGCGAAAGTCATGACCTCAGCACGCAACATCCGGATATTGTCAGACACCTTTCTAAAGAATTAGGAACCTATTTGAGAAAAGTAAATGCCCAGCGTCCGACTGTCAAAGCCACAGGTAAGCCCTGTCCTTGGCCGGATGAAATCGAATAGTTTTCAACTGTTTAGTCAGGTATTTCATTTCCATGCCGTTTAGGGTAAGTTACCGCTAAACAAGCATTCTATTTGCCGAAACTTTCATTTTTATTAGTTATTTTATTTCGTAGTACCTAGGTGACGAATGTATTACCTAGGTGATTCAATTGTTCAACCTAGGTGATACGAAAGAAAAATAGAATAGCTATTGATTGTATCATAACCATTCTCGCATTATTTATCGTTACTTAGCAAAGTATATTACTGTAGAAATATTCCACACTCCCTGCCCCATTTTCCACACATTTCCCATACGTTTCCACACTATAGACAATGTACACAATCCACATATCTCACTTATAATCAATACATTAACAGCGTACATCAGTCTTTGGCACACACTTTGACCTTTAATTAGCCGTTAGATAACGTAACAACCGATTCCCTAACACATAAGAGAGAATTGAAAATATATGTTTAATAATCATTAAAGCAAACGATTATGAAAAAATTAGTATTAGTAGTAGCAATGTTTATGTTTGTTTGTGGTGGTTCATTCCTTGTTAAGGCTCAGAACTCTGCAGAAGCTGCGACAGCCCTGACAGAAGTTAATGCAACAGCTATCGTTAATGATACAGTAGTAAAAGATACTGTAACCAAGAGCGAGGAACCTGTTAAGACAGAACTGAGTGCACCGACCGCTATTGTCAACGATACAGTCGTTACTGACACTGCATCCAAAGACAAACCGGCTGAGCCTGTCAAGGAATAACCTTTCCAAAAACTCACGGAACATAGTCTGCCGAACAATAGTAAGCACACTACAAAAAAGCCATCCCTACTTCGTCTATTCCGGGGATGGCTTTTTTATTTTCTTATTTTCCCTGAACGGGAATCATTCAACTATCGGTTTTCACGTTCCAATACTGCTAACCGGGCATACAATTCAACCAATGCTCCCTGATGGAGTATTTCCCAACTGGTCTTGGTAGTCCCCCCTCTCAGATCATCGTCATTCAGCAAGTTGTTGCCCTGATGACAGCTACTGCTCCACGCATGAATCATTGACTTTTCGATATCATCGATATATTTACGGTCATTGTCTATAGAATAAAGTTCAAAGAATCCGCGGCACATGATCGTATTGAACCAGGCATGTCCCGGAGCAAGAATATTGAAAGTAAGGTTCAGCTCTTTGGAACGATAGGGCATAAACCATTTCTTATGACAGCTTTCAGCAATCGCATACGCTTCATCCAGATATTTCTGTTCGCCGGTAATCTTATATAAGAGACAGGCTGCCTGCAATGGTTGTCCGGAGTTGTAAGAATACTTGTTTTTTTCAAGGTCACCCGGCAAATTGGGATCATCCTTATTCGGACGCACATTGTCATAAAATAAATGGTCGGACTTATCTTGCAATACATCGAGCATATAGTCGTAACATTTGATCGCCCAGTCCAGATATTCCTGTTCCTGAGTTGCCTGATACATCTTACAGCCCATCACAGCAGTAGGTCCGGTAGAGCAAGAGTGCTTGCTGGTAGTATGTTCGTTCAACTCTTTCCAGTGCACGCCTCCTCCACAGGTCTCATCCCAACCGTGATCAATCAGGTAGCGCCACACCACCTTTGCCTGTGTCAGATAACGCATCTCTTTCGTTTCCATGTACCAGTCGACCATATCGAGCCCGATCCATACATTATCATCGTAAAAACGTTCGTTACCGGCAGCCGGGTAGCAGGAATAAGCCAAAATTCCATGATCCAACTGGCAGAAATACTGTATTCCTTTGAACATCATATCATCCATTGCACCGTAAAGATTCTCCACTTCGCTCTCTTTGGTTGCATCACGCATAGCGACAAATGCCGAAAGACCGCCACCTTGTCCCCAAACTAACGCATCACCATCCCAATAACCTTTTCCATCATAAGGATAATTACCACGCCAGCAGCTTCTGGAACTCTTGCCGAAATAATATCCAATGACAGAAGTCATGTAAGAATGTGCACGGTCCAGCATCTCCGGCAGTTTCAGTTCCGGCTCATCCACCTTTTCATGATAAGGCATCATAATACGGCTTTCGGGTACCGATCGCTTGCCGGCTTTACTGATAGCTACGGCAGAAACTTCGTAAGTAGCAAAATAAGGAACTTTCAACAGATATTCCTGTGTAACATCACGTTCTACCTGTATGATGATATGTCCCGGTGAGAAGTCGGTAGCACGAGACAAGCTCGTTTCCACGTCCCTGTAAGAGAGTTCTACCATATCCACGTCGCGATTACTGGGATTGGTCCATTTCACCAGAAGTTCATTCTCGTTATTGGTAGCTTCTACGGAAAATGAACCTACCGGAGAAATATTGCCACTGACCGGATCATTCTGTTCTGAGTTTGACTGATCATCATCACTACAAGATGGAAGTAATGCCAAAGCCAAGAGGTTCAATATAAACAGTTTGAATATTGCTTTCATTTTTCTTCAAATTTAGAGATTACTTAAAAGGTACTTCGATAGGAGCTTCCCCGAATCTGCTCATTGGGAATTCCGTAGCATTCCAACTATCGTACTTAGAGATATGCATTAATAATTCATGGTCGGAATTAGTGCCATCCTCAATATAAGCAACCGGTGCACCGGCTGAGAAATCCCAGCGAGCCAATAATCCTTCCGGATTGACTTCTTCAAGATTCCATGCGTTAGCCTTTAACTGTTCTTCCGTACGACAAACATACCATATACGTGCTTCGAGTATAGCACCATCAAGGAAACGTCTATTGTCACTAGCTTTTCCGATAGATACTCTTCCACCATCATTGCCTGCACAAAGGTCTATCTCAGAGTAATCTATATCCGTTTTATGAGTATCAGTCCACTGAAGTTGTTTACCATTAATATAAAGCTTGTACTTTTCATTATAGTCATCTTTTCCTTTCGAACAATCCACAACCAAGGCTATATGCGTCCATGCTCCAAGTTCGAAAGCTCCATGTCCTGTTCTAAGTTTAAGTTTATCACTTATACCGACAAGTTCCATCTGTCTGCCCTTATTGTTTTCCCAATCGCCACCACGAAGAATGAAATAGCCTTCCTTACCTATGAAAGTCTGTAACTTGTTCGTTCCATCAATACGAGTTACCAACTCCCAGGTCATCTTTTTCAATTTGAAATCATTAGTAGCAGCCTTGATGCTTTCTAATCCATCACCGGTCATCTCACCAAAGTGAGTCCAAGCTGCATAATCTCTGCCTAAATTCATATACCAACGCTTTTCCGGCGCTATTACTACATGAATAGGTTGGGATATCTGTTTCTTGGCATCGATTAAAGTAAACGAAGTTTCTCCTGCCTTTCTTCCGGTAACAGTCACGATATTACCATAAACTTCCAGACGAATTATTTTCGAGTCACCAGCATCGTGAATCTGATATTCTCCATTCCCTGTAAGAATCTTCACTTGCCGAGAACCTTGATTAGCATTAATCAACACACCCTTTTCATCAGCATCAGTCGTTATCTGCTTAGGAGCAATCACATTCAGATTGACAAAAGCTTCTTTTCCTTTCCGATCCGTTATCTTAACTTCTGCATTTCCCTGTGCGATACCTTTCACTATAAATGATTCCGAATCTTCAAGTGTAGACTGATCGACCTCAATACAATTATTTTCGTCGACCACTTCCAATGAATAACCTCCATTTCCTGTATAGATTTTGACTATAGCCTCATCTGCGCCTTCCACTTGCGAATAAAGTGTAAATAATGTCTTATTCAGTTTCAATTCGAACTCTGCTGCCGTATTAACCAAAATTTTAGCACGTTGGTAGTATTTATCTCTCACATACACTACTCCCTGAGCATTATTTTGCCCTTCTACAGCTGTCAGTGTCACCAGATCGCCATCCACTTCCGCCGTTACCACTTCTTCGTTTGCCGAAGTTACCACATATTCGCCATTACCTGACGTTATTTTTACAGTTCTGGTATCCCCCTGTGCAATACTGATTTCACTGGCGTCAACTTTCAATTCCACCAGGTCTTGGGGTATCTCATTATTTTTGTTATCGTTATCATCGCTACATGCACAAAGACAAAGCAATGACGCGAAAACGAAATATTTCATTACTTTCATATATATATTATAACTAAGGTAAATTACTCTTCTACATCTACATTAGGATATTCCACTCTCAACACATCTCTTGACATAGAGAAAGATCCTTCGAATGTCATTCGCAAATCTTCACTCTGAGTTTTATCCAGATACTCATAAGCAAGCTCAACGGTGGTAATCTCAGTATAATATCGCTGGTCGTTATAATTATAAGTATATTTACGACTGAGTTTACTATTATACGACTTAAACTCTAAGCTACCTACCTCACTTGATAATGTAATACCTCCCCATTCATCGCGCTTTATTTCAACCACATAGTTCAAATAGTCTGGGGTATTTGCACGAGTTTTCTCACCAACAAACATATAGCAAATATTATTGTTAATTGCATAAAGCTGTGTACTGGTAATCTCAGTCGTATATGTAGTTCCTTGCTGCGTAATAATACCTTTTCCACTATACGTACCAGAATAATCATTTTTAAACCCGATATGTGCCAGCACTTTGGTATATTTGTTCTGCCCCATAGGTTCACCAGTCGAAGAAGTGATGCGAAGTGGAAGTACATAATCATCATACAAGCTTCCTAATTCCTCTATCTTGTTCAAATCGATTTTAATAGCAGCCGTCGCATTCAGCTCCCCACTCGGAATAGTCCATGAGTCTGCATCAAATGTATAAGTACCTGCCGGCAATATCTTATAGTATAAGTCCGACTGATTTTTATATTTCTCCCAATTATATTTCTGTAATGTATCAGGGTCTATCTCCATGGTCAGACAAATGTCCTTGTCATTAGCAGAAGTGCCATTCACACCAAAATAAATCGGAAGTATAGTCGTATTATCCTCAGCCACTTCTAAAGCATAATCTTGCCATCCATTGTGGACAATATACGAGTTCTTCTGAAACAATTCGTCTTCCAGTCCGTCACATGAGGAGATTCCTAACATCATCGAAATCAGCAGGCATCCCACGATTCCATATATATATCTTTTTTGTTTCATAACATGCTAAATTTAGTAAGTATTACCATCCGGGATTCTGTGTCATATTTACATTGCGTTTCAGTTCATAAGTGGGGAAAGGCCACAAATACATCCTTTGTTCAAACACCTTATGCACCGAAGTGATAATAGTCGGCTTGTAAAAATCAGCTACACGCTTTTCGTCATCACTGATATTTATGTTGCATCCTTGCAACAACTGGTTTTCTTCTGTCATCGCGTCTTTCCAACGTCGTAAATCAAAATAACGCATACTGTTTTCTCCCAATAACTCAATCTGACGCTCTCTCTTCAGTTTCACACGGAAATCATTCGGATTATTATAGGTCTCATCAGTATAGTCAGGTACTCCGGCACGCATACGGATACGCTTTATAGCATACCGCATTTCATCGACATTACGCTGAATTTCAACATCAGCTCCTGTATAAGTCGTCAGATGATATACTTGTCCGGAAGTCAGCTCATTCAAAGCTTCAGCATAAATCAACAGTATTTCACCATAACGTATTGTCATCTCTGTCTTATCAACGAGATATCCGCCTTCCGTTCTCGAATCTTCCGAATTATAAAACTTCTTTAAAGTAATTCCCGTCAAAGGGCATTCTTCCTTAAATCCCTGCTTACCATCGTTCAAACCACGATAATAAAATATTTGTTTATCACGATAATCGGACTCGGAAGCACTGGAAGCTTCCCAAACTGATCCGTTATAAGCAATCGATGCGTAGAAACGAGGTTCACGATTATTATACATCAGATTAACTTTAGCCGGTAAGAATGGATTTTCTGCGGCATAAGCCTGTGTTGTAAAACCTTCTGTCACATAGTCATTCGTACTAGCAGCCTCTGTAATTGAACGTCCATCATTCATTGCATAAGCATTGACTTGCTTTTGTGTAACTGCCAAACGATTATTTCCTCTCAATGTTTTAGGAGTCGACTGATACGCCCAGTCATTAATATGCGCAGTTCCTTCCCTTGTTCTGGTAAATATCAACTCAGGATTTTTCGATCCAAGTATCGTACCATCAAAAATTGATTTATAAGAAAGCAACGGATCGACATCTGCCCAACCTTCCGGATAGTTCTTGTCCGAATAAAGTTCATTATAAGGTGGACGCTGAGAAGGTAAAACCGTAGCTTTCGGAGCTATAACATAAAGTTCATACAAATTGCTCGCCTTAGCCAATTCAATCACATCCTTAGCTGCAGCTGCCGCTTTCGCCCATTTAGTCTCATCATAAGTTTGAGATACCAATTGATTTCCATAGCAATCTTTCACATCAAAAAAGTCGATATTTCCATTGAAAAGCGGACTGGCAGCATAAAGCAAAACTCTGGCACGAAGCCCTAATGCAGCACCACGGGTGGGACGTCCCAAATTGTTGACTGTCCTTTTGATTGGCAGCGAGCGGGCAGTCTCAGCCAATTCTGCGTCTATAAAATCAACCACATTATCAAAAGGTTCACGGGGTAATGACAGTTCCTCATAGGAAAGATTCACATCCAACCCTTCTGTCGGGATTAAAGGCACCGGGCCATAAACACGTATTAATGCCCAGTAACAATAAGCGCGTAGGAAACGTGCCTGTCCCTTCAAATCCGTTTTTTCATCCATCGTCAATTCCGGACAACGATCTACTTTATCTATAAAAGTAGACGCTTTACGGATTCCCTCATAATATTTCCACAAGCGTGAGTTATTTCTATCATCATCACTAAGCTGATGGTCGGCACTGTAATTTCCTTCCACATACTCTTTCATATCCGGATGATAAAGATCATCGCTTGCCCAGCGAAACGGTTCGCGATACTCACCAATATCATCCATTACACTATATGCACTTGACAGCCATCCTTCTACATACACCCGCTTGGAAAAAGCAGAATCTAATGATACCTGATCATAAAAATATTTATCCACATTGATATAATCGGTACATGCAGTAAATAAAAACGTACCTAAGGACAACAATATGGTATATAATAATTTCTTCATAATTCGACATTTTAAAATTAAAAGCTAAATTGGAGATAGCATGAGAATGTTTTATTGATTGGGTAGTTACTTCCATCTTCTCTAGTTCCTTCCGGATCCCACCATTTGAATGGAGCCCAAGTCAATAAGTTCTGTCCGATAAATCCAATACGTAAGTTGTTTACATAGAATTTCCGTGTCCATAACTGAGGAAAATCATAAGATAGTTCTACATTTCTCAAACGCAGATATTTTCTGTCGTGCAACCAGAATGTAGAAGCCCGATTATTCATATTATTATTGCCATACGTCAAACGTGGCCAATCGGCATTCGGATTTTCCGTAGCTTCTGTTCCCGAAATTTCTTTTGGAATCCAACGATTCCCCTCTACCATAACTTGCAGAATATTACCGGTACGACCATCATGGAAAGCATGCGGTCCGTTACCTCCCACAAAAAAGTCACATTTTCCTGTTCCCTGTAATAACATACTGAGATTCCAGTTTTTCCAGTTTGCACTCAGACCAATACCATATTGAAGTCCTGGTTGCTGTCTGTATCCCAAAGGCACAATGTCATCATCATTAATGATTCCGTCTCCGTTTACATCCTTGTACTTTATATCACCCGGAAGGACTGCTTTATTTGCCAATCCTGCCTGTGATGGACTACGGTCTATATCTTCCTGATCCTTAAACAGTCCCAAGGCAATAAAACCGCGACTTTGATTCAACTGAAAACCTTTATCCATTTTATACCACAACTCATTAGCAGCCTCATCCTTATCAAGGATATCAGTAGTCTGATAAGTAAAATTAGCTCGGAGTTGTAGATTTACCTGACCTATTTGCTGAGTGAAAGCTATATTACCATCCCATCCGAAAGATTTCATTTTACCCACATTTGCCATTGGAGTCTGGTCAGCAAGTCCGGTCGTTAATGGCATTTGGTTACGCTGCATAAAAATATCATCACGTTTATCCACAAAATAGTCTACAGCTCCTGTGAATTTCCCATTGAGAACGCTGAAATCAACTCCTATATCATACTTTTTGGCTACCTCCCATGTCAAATTCGGAGTTCCTAAAGTTTTAATACGATAAGCTTGTACTCTATTAGTTCTAAATTCACCAAAATAATAAGAACCTCCATCATCCGTACTTACCAAAGAAATATAGGGAAAACGACGCCCTTGCAATTCATCATTACCCACCTCACCATAAGAAGCTCTGATTTTGAACATATCCAACCAAGGAGCGGCCTTCTTTATAAACGATTCTTCCGAAACGACCCATCCGGCAGATACGGCAGGGAAAAAGCCAAATTGTTTACCACTCTCAAAGTTTTCCGAACCAGTATATCCCCAGTTAAATTCAGCCATGTATCTATCTTTAAAAGCATACGTAAAGCGGCCAGAATAAGCTAAATTACGGTGTGGTATCGACCCTATCAAATCACTCTCATCAAAGTTTATATCTGAAGTTTCCTGTTGATAAACCATGGCAAACGCACCAACACGATGTTTCTGTGCAAACAGTCGACTATAGTCTAATGACGCTTGCAAATAATAGCGTTTGTCCCCACTCACCTCTTTTCTTTGACTCATTGCGGAAGCATTCTGCAATCTTTTCAAAACCAACTGGCCTTTCTCATCCCGATAGGACTCTGCTTCCCAAAGTTCTTCTTCCTTAGAACGAACTATCGTATTTTTGTTATATGTATCAAATGCAAAGACCCCGGAGAATTTCAACCCCTCTGTAATAAACTTTAAGTCTTGTTCCAAAGCCACACTAGTTTCAATCTTATTCTCCCAAATGGTGCGGTACCCCGTTTGCGTCATCCGATATTCTGGAGTTTTTGCCCCATTCACACTTGCCCACTGACCAGAAGACCATTTACGCGGTGACGAAAGCGGAGTAAAAGCAGCAAAAGATTCCCAAATATCTCCCGAACTGCTAGAAGGAGAATTGCGATTTACCAGCCATCCACCGACATTTACTTTCAAAACAGTTGTACGAGTCAGATTCATATCTACATTAGCGCGATAGTTATAACGTTCGTATGTAGAATTTGTATTATATTTATTTTCTGAACTGGAAGTTCGATAACGTCCGTCTTCACTTGTATATTGCCCCGATACGAAATAACGTACATTATCACTACCTCCTGAAAAACTTATATTCGCATAATAACTCGGTGCGCCACTTTTCAACATCAAATCTCTCCAGTCTATATTCGGATATAAATCTGAATCGAGCCCGTGTTGAATAATAGACATTTCTTCGTCAGTATATAATGGAGACTCATAACGTCCTACTCTCGCTTCATTTGCTAAACGCGCCCAATCATAAGCACTGGCATATTCAGGCACTTTTATAGGAGTATTCCAGTTGAAGCCTGCCTTCACATTTATCTTTACTTTTCCTTTTTCGCCGCGCTTGGTAGTAATCAGAACCACTCCATTTGCACCACGCTGTCCGTAAATAGCAGTAGCCGACGCATCTTTCAAAACAGAAAATGATTCAATATCTTCTACCGGAATCTCATTAAAGCTACGTTCAACACCATCTACGAGAATCAAAGCACCCGATTTTGCACCAAACGTACTCATACCACGAATCCAAAACTCAGACATATTTTCACCCGGTTCACCGCTACTCTGCATAGCTATAATACCAGGTACAACACCAGCTAACGCATTGGAAAGATTAGCACCCGGAGCATTCAGCTGTTTGATATCAACATTAGTAATAGCTCCTGTCAGTGTCTTCTTTTTCTGAACACCGCTAGATGTTATCACAACCTCATCGATCTTTGTATTATCTTCTACAATCTTTATCTTTAAATTGTTTCGATCTTTAATGGATAATACAGGAATCTCAACTGTCTGGTAACCAATGAAAGTCACCTGAATCACATCATAGGGCCCCACTTTAATAGAAAACTCTCCATCAAGATTAGTAACCGTACCCACACCCGGCTGATTTTTAGCAATAATCGACGCACCGGCAACAGGACCAAGATTATCTTCTACTACACCCTTGATTACAAATTCTTGCTTGTTCGTTTGTGCCCATGCAGTATTCGGCACAAACAGCATTACCATCAAGAGTAATACGATATATTTTTGAATATTATTCATGGATAATTCTTTTAATAAATTATTTATTCTACTGTCACACGACGAATGACATGGTTATCACGGTCAGCCACATATATTGAGTTATCCGGATACACCGTTACACATTCCGGCTGATTGAATTTTGCCTCTTCTGGCAGTCCGTCTCCAAAACCACTTTGCTCCGGTCGCCCGGCATATAAAGTAGCAGAACCTGCAGGAGTAATTTTCCGAATGATATGGTTATTACGTTCAGGTACAAACATATTGCCATCCTCATCAAATGCCATTTGTTCCGGCTTGTTCAAACGCACAGTAGCTCCTGTCCCATTTACATAACCACTCTCGTCCCATGCTCCGACAAAAAGAACCGGTACACCGAAAGTACGAGTAGAAGCATCATAAGGAACCTGATAGATACAATGACGATTACACACCGCTACATAAAGAATAGTACCTTCGGAGTTAAAAGTCATGCGGGTTTCTATTTCCATTGCATTGTTTATTCTGAAAAGAGGAGTGAAATCCTCATACTCCGGACCATCATAACGATAGATATAACCAGTTCCTTTATTGCAAAAGAATACTTCTCCTGTTTTCGGATGTACGGCAAGCCCTGTAGTTCCGACTTTCTTTGCTCTACAAAGTCCTCTTACATCCACAAAACCACCTTCTCGTGTCACATAAATAATGTTGAAGTCTGTTTTCGTATTTTCCTCATCTGTATATGAATACTGAGAAATATACAGTGTATCCTGATCCGGACTGAAAGCCAAACATGTAGGCGATTGGAACGGACCGCTAGAACACTGCACCAATGTTTCCACTTCACCGTTACGAGCACGGCGCAAAGCACCATTCTGTGTCTGACCACGACCTTCATCTACAAAAAATACCGTTCCGTCTTTATCAGTCAGCAAGAACCACGTCCTTTGCAGCTTAGAATTAGCATAGCTACCATCTTCACGGCCATTCATACCGTGTTGTCCCACCATAGTCGTCACATTACGTTTAAACTGATAACGGAATTTTGTCTCAGAAGCATACTCTTCTATATTATCGTCTTTACCTATAAACAGACGAACATAGCCTGTATCTGCACGTGCAGGGACAATGGCATAGATTACCTCATCGTCCATTCCTACAATAGCCGCTTCCTTATTATTAACAGTAACTTTCACATAATTGGGATCCGAACCAAAATTCTTTCCGCGGATAATCAATTGGGTGCCAATACCACCACTGTCAGGAGAGAAACTTTCAAACACTGATGGTGCATTCAAATCAGGAGGAAAAGTTTTACTTTGATTTATTGGGGTCAAATCATTGTTACACCCCCAAAATACAGACATCCCTATAAATAAAGATAATCCGATTTCAAGCTTGCGCTTCTTTAATAATTCAATTTTCATAAGTTATTAAATTTAATTCAAACAAAAAAAATAAAAGATAAAGGAAAACACTACATACAAAAAGATAAGATGAGTGGAGGAGGATCGTGTGGTTGATTCATAGTTCTCAAGATATTTAGTTATACAAATTATATATTCTTGCTTTTCTAATGCAGCAGCAAAATTAGTATGTTTGCCAGATTTCTTATATTTCGACCATTATCTTTTGCTTCACACGGCAGGGATATTTACTATTTTGGCATGATTTGATAATATTTCTACCTCAATTAAAGAATCAAAATCCTCGCCAATAAAACAGAGATTAAATCAACAGGAATGATGAAAAGGCATTATGCCTCATATTTACCTTTCTGGCACCAACGTTTACTACAGACGTTTCAGGCTTTTCACCCTTCCTTTCCAACAGAACAGGAGACATATTATCATCCGGTCTACTTCCGGACTTCCTCCAAGTTTTTCATTCGGAATTCTTTTGGCGTACATCCATACTTTTCACGAAATACTTTAAAGAAAGTAACCTTATTTGAGAAGCCCGATTCAAAGACTATTTCATCAATCGTCTTCTGGGTCTTCAACAATAAATCCTTGGCCACATGCAAACGACACTCCTTTATCAAAATCGTAGGACTTTCTTCACCAATTTCTTCCATTTTCCGGTAAAGGCTGCGGACACTGATTGCCAAATGATCGGCTATAAAACGAGGAGTCAGTTCTTTTTCCTGAATATGGTCATTGATTATCTTCAAAACAGATTGCTGGAATTTCTTTGATTCTTTATGTGTCAGTTTTCCGTCCGTTTTTTCAAAAGAACTGATCGCTGAACTGAAATAGTCTTTCAGCACCTCCTTACGCTCTAGCATCTGGCAGACGGAAATGCGAAGATATTCCGCATTAAACGGTTTGGTGATATACATCTCTGCCCCTGCAGAAAGTGCAGCCATCTGCTGCTCCATTTCATGCCGTCCGGATACCATGATAATAGGAATGTGAGCCGTTTCTTTCACTGATTTAATTCGCTTCGTCAGTTCAATGCCTCCAATTCCCGGCATCATGACATCACAGATAATCACATTGGGATAGACTTCATTCATGACCTGTTCAATCCGCTCCGGATCTTGCAAAGTAACCACATTGAAATCGTTAGAGAAGATTTCACCAATGAACCACAACATTTCCAGTTCATCATCGATAACCAGTAGCGTTGGCCTCATCTTGTCAAATTCATAGTGAGGAAGTTTCAAGGCAAGTTGCGACTCTATCTTAGGGCTATACTCCGAAGTTATTCGTTTAGAAGATGATACACCAGTGCTCACTTTCAATGGAGGTAATGACAACGTAAACAAAACCCAGCCGTCAGGAGTATTTTCCACTTTCAACGTTCCATTCAGCAGTTGGGCCATATTGTAAGAGATAGCAAGCCCCAGACCATTGCGGGAGAAGTTCTTTTCATCCTGATTTTCAAAGCTATCCAAAATAGCATAACGGTTGAATACATACTGGAAGTCTTCTTCCTTGATTGTACTTCCCTCATTGGCAACCCGGAGGACCAGCAGGTTTTCATCATTGGTATCCACTTCTATTTTAATACTTTTCCCATCCGGGGTGTATTTGAAAGCATTGGATATCAGATTGATAATAATGGTATTCAAAAAACCTTTGTCTGAGTTCCAGGAAACTTGCTCCGGTATCTTACTCAAGAAAGTGATATTTCGGGATTTAGCCATATCAACAAAGATCTTTGCCGTATTTTTCATTAAAGAAGATACATTCAAAGTCTCTATACGCACTTCCCGATTCCCCGTTTCGATACGGCGGAACTCGATCAGTTCGTGAATCAAGTTATTCAAGCGTTCCGCATTCGTCTGAATCATCTGAACGTAATCAATGACAAATTTGCTGAGTCCTTTCGATGACAGAATACGCCCGCAAGGACCATAGATAAGGGTCAATGGAGTACAAAATTCATGAGCTATGTTAGTGAAGAAACGAAGTTTCGACTCAAATACATTCTTTTGATGGCGCTGCTCTATTTCATTGAGCAGTTCCTGCTTTTTCCGCTTAGTACGGAGGATAAATGAGCGTACCAGCAGAGTGACCATCAGCAGCAGACATAAAGTATAAATAAGATATGCCCACCAAGAAGCATACCACGGGTCACCTATCCGGATTAACAAAGAATAGACATCACTCTCTTTATCAAATACACTATTGTAGTATTTCACCAATAAGGTATATTCGCCGGGGGCCATATTCGTAAAGGAGACAGAACTTTCTTTTCCATTATTGATCCATTGGTCACTCAAGCCTTTTAACTTATAGGAATAGGTACAGTTATTTCCGGTCAAGTAATCGACAGAAGTGAATGAAACTGCAAAGAAGTTCTGGTCATATTTCAGGTTCAACACTTCATTCTCCTTTTTCCGGGTGATGAATTCTCCCAGATTGTATTGTTCTCCAAAGATAGAGAGTTTATCAAAATAAATGGGAGGCATATAAAGCTGTTCGGGACGTCCGTCTGCCTGAATGGCTACAAATCCGTTGATTCCTCCAAAGAACAAGGTGCCTGTTTGCGGATCTCTGTAAGAAGCACCATCACTAAATTCAACAACTTTAAGCCCGTCACCAAAACCATAAGAACGGAATACATCTCTTTTGGTATCAAAATTAATCAAGCCTTGATTTGTACTCAGCCAGAAGTTATCAGGTGAGTGCCTCAGAATGGCATGAATAGTACTATTCAGAAAACCGTCTTTCGCATTAAACAGTTTATAAGAGTTTTCTGAAGTATACTTGATTACTCCATAAGTAGTACCGATCAAATAATTGTTTGCGTCATCTTTAACAATGGGCACTACCTTGTTCAAATTCATATTCTCATACTTATGAGTGGTCAACGGCTCCAATCCATTACTGATTTCATTGAAACGAAATACTCCAGACCCCATATTGCCGAATAGTAACCCCAAGCTGTCTCCTTTGCAAATGGTAAAGAAACAATTGGAACCGAACTCTCCGGCATTAGCCACATAGCGCTGCATATTTTCAAGAACCGGATGATCCGGTGTGCCTCCGATACGCGCTCTTACTATTCCCATTCCCACACTAGCCAACCACAATTCCGAATCTTCCGTTTCATAAATATCATGTATATATTTAATCTCCTCGTTATCAATCCAGAGAGGAATTTTCTTAATACGTCGCTCACGATACGAATAAAAATTCAATCCTTCCTCATCACCAATCCATAGTAAGTTACGGTTACTTCCCTTGATACAATAGACCGCATTGCTACCCAAACCACTGTTAGATATTGTCAAGACCTCCGAACGGCAGTCTGAAATATCCTTATCTACCTCATAATCATAGATCTTAAGTATACCATTTCCTTTAGTGCCGATCCAGAAAGTACGTTCTTTGTCAAGCAACAGCGCACGCACGGGACGTTCTATCTTTTCGGTATAGTTACTCAACACAACCGACTTTATAGAATAAAGAGGATTCGAATAAAGATAAACACCCTGCCCATCTGTAGCTATCCAGATAAGATCCTGAAAGCGATCTTTCACCAAGCTGAACACTCCGCTGTTTATAGGTAACGGCTGAATCTGATATTCATTGCTGCCTTTTGGCTTTTCCAATATAAGAACACCATCAATCATTAATCCGACAAAGAAGCTATCATGATATTTAATAATCGTGGAAATTCTGTCATGTGCCTGTATTTTCGTCCCCAAATTAACAACAAACTCTTTCTGCTTGCTTTCAATATAAAATGTATAAAGATTGTATTCCTTATCTACATAATAGATAGTCCCGTCATCATGAGTACAATAAATCAACGGTGTGTGGTGTTCCAAACCACTTTTTTGTGACGTCAACGTAATATTACCAGTAACGGAATCCTGCTGAAGATCGTAACACCGATTATACCCTCTCATTATTACCCACATGCGATTATTATTATCAAAGAAGAAAGTAATAACATCTGAAATCGGAATACCAGCAACATTGATTTTTTTAAAGACCCCTTCCTTTTTATGAAAATAGTAAACGCAGTCGCTATCCTTAATAATAAATAAGGTACCATGATTATCCTTATTCATCGGAAACAGTTTCTGAAATTCATAAAAACGTGTAATAGAATTCGTTTTACGGTCAAGACGAATCAAACTATAATAAGTCTGAAACCAATAAGTATCGTCACCGGTATAGATAATATTATCAATTTGATTGCCGGACAAGTAACCTTCCTTGTCACAGATCTTAAACTCTTCGACCGCCCGGCCATCATAGACATTGAGTCCATCACAAGTGCCAATCCACATCAGTCCTTTGTCGTCCTGGCACAGCGAAGTTATAGCACTGTTAGACATATATTCTTTGTCAGCAACCTGTTTCAGATTATAGGCGCCGGCTGTATTCATCAGTATATTAAGGCAGCAGAAGAAAAGTAAAATACAATGTTTTTTCATGGCATAGAATCCTTAGATTTGCAATATGACAAAGGTAAACAAAAAAACTATCCAGCACTTTTTTGGCGCAGAATATATGTAAAAATGCGTGCCAGTTTGGTTAATTACAGCGCCACGGAGCGATTTAGTATTTCCACTTCCTGCAGATGCATTCCTTTTCTCT
>ENA-OPWW01000631-OPWW01000631.1-human-gut-metagenome-genome-assembly--contig:-NODE-631-length-16476-cov-3.045064_pt1 | contig 16476 bp, 11 predicted proteins | sample MGYA00241513_ERZ502018 | MGnify/ENA primary metagenome ERZ502018 (study PRJEB25962, sample SAMEA2042987) | human gut metagenome | biome: human gut; feature: human-associated habitat; material: faeces...
AGCGGGCCGAAGTCGATCATCGCACCGATGCCGATGAAGAGCAGCAGGGGGAACAGCTCGTTGGACATTCCGGCCTCAAACAGAGCCGAGATGGGGCCGACGGTGTCGCCCTGCGTGATAGCGCCCGATAAGGGCAGGTTGACGAGGATGGCTCCGAAGCCCATGGGGAGAAGCAGGCTCGGCTCCATCTTTTTTGCGATGGCGAGGTAGATGAGCAGGGCGCCGATGCCCCACATCACCACCATCTGCCAAGTCAGGTTTCCAAAATTGGAAAACAGACTTGCGAATGTGTTCAGAAAGTTCATAGTTTTCTTGCCTCCTATTGTGCTCCGGTACGGTGACAAGAAAAAGAGACTCCTGCCACAGCACCTTGTCTGTGACAAAAGTCTCAAGCGAACACATGACATCGGGCATTTCTGCCGTGATGACGCTGCCATGCAGCAGTCTCCCGAAGAATAAGCCGGAACACTGCCCTTTACTCCCTTTTATCAGATGTATTAAAACAGAATATGGGAAAACTGTCAAGAAAAATACAGAAATCTTTTCTGTATCTTATGAGGGTCCTTCCGCTGTGGTTCACGCAAGCTGATTACAGCAAAGCATTTCTGAAAGCCCATCGAGAGAAAATCACTCTGCACAAGGCGGCGAAAGCTGCCTTTGACGAGGCTGAGATGCAAAAGTTGCCGAAGGTTAAGGAACTGGATGCGGAGTTTGCAGAACTGCTGACCAAGAAGAAAGCATCTTACCCGGACTACCGCAAGGCACGGAACGAGATGCAAGAACTGGTTCGTGCGCAGAAAAACGTAGAACGCTTTTTTGCAGAGGAAAAGGACACCGCCGAGAAAACACAGACACGTTAAAAAAGTCGCCGAGGAGCTTTCCCAGTTGGAAGGCATCCTCGGCGGATTTTTTAGTTTATATAGCAGCTTTGCGGAGCAATGCGCCTGTTACCCGTATATTTTCCCCACGATCTTTCCGCGTGCTGCGGCGGGCAGGAGCTTGCACAAAAGGCTCAGGAATTTATACTGTGCACCGGCAACATAAACGACTGCCGGGTTCTTTTTCTCCACAATACCGGCGATGTACCGTCCAATGCGTGCCGGGTCCATGCCGTTTTGTTCGTCGTGCTCCATCTGACTGACGCTCCGGGAGATACGTCCACCGTATTCGTCATCGCCGAGAATGCTTTTCTGACGTGCTTTTGTAAAACCGGTACAGATGTCACCCAATTCTACGACGGTGACATGGATGCCGTAGGGCTTGACTTCATTTGCCAGAGCGTAAGAGTAAGAAGAAACGGCGGCTTTGCTTGCGGAGTAGAAGGTCTGGAACGGAATGTGCGCTACGGCAGCAACAGAGCTGATGTTCACAATATGTCCCTTCCCCTGACGGCGCATGAAGGGAAGAACCGCTTTATTTACAGTGACTGTCCCGAAAAAGTTCACATCAAACTGTGCTTTGGCTTGTTCCATGGACGTAAACTCCACCGCACCGGAAATGCCAAAGCCTGCACAGTTGATCACTGCATCAATTTTGGTCTCTTTTTGGATGACCTGCTGCACAGCGGCGTTGACCGCATCTTCATCGGTCACATCGACAGACAGATGGGTGACACCCTCCATAGGGATATTTCTGCGGCTGAACTCATAGACGATGCAGCCGTTCTCCTTCAGAGCGGATGCCGTGTACCGCCCGATGCCGGAGCTTCCTCCGGTAACAATGACGACCTTGTTGTTTTCTCCCACCATGATTTTCCTCCTGAAAATGTTGATCTGGTTCGAGTATACCGCATCGCAGGGCGGCTGTCTATACGGATAGCCGGATTGTGGAAAAGTACAGGGATCAACTTGCGTAAATTTTCACGCAGATTAGCCTCTCTTTTTTACACAGCCAATGCCAATTAGCGCTTGAAATCGAAACGCTGCGCAAGTATACTATACTATATTAGCGATACTGTACAAGCTTGATCAAAAATCAGTATGCCAGTTGACCATAAAAGACATACCAGAATTGAAGTGCGCGGCAGAATCAAAACCCTACGAGGATGAAAATGAAATTCGATAGAAGACTTACAGATGAAATCTACACTTCCGATACGGTAAGGCTGGGAAAAGATGCATTTCAGGCCATGCAGGAGACGATCTATCATAATGGCGGTGTCGGAACCATTGCCGGGTACTATGATGCCGAATTGTCGATCCTGTCGGTCAGTGATCTGTTGCTGCATAATCTGAACCACAGCTATGCATCCCTGATGGAGCAGACAAAGGGTTCGCTGAAGAATCTTTTCTATAAGAAAGATGCCGCATTCCTTGACAATGCACGCTTTCGTCAGATTCAGGGCGGAGGAGAAGGCCGGATCCTTACAGCAGATGGCTCTCCCGTCTATGTGCGTCTCTATAAAGAAGATGCAGTCGATACGGATGGAACACCGATCTGGATCATGTCAGTACAGATGAACTGGGCGTATGAGAACCTTGCGCTGGTTAATGAATCCATCCATTCTGCACTATGGTATTTTGAGTGTAATGAAAACGGTGAGATCGTTCATGTGAACTGGAGCCATGCGTTCCGGCAGATCCTTGGATATCATGACATTCTGGATTTTCCGAACAAACTGGATTCGTGGTCGAACCTTCTGCACCCGGAGGACTATGACCGGGTAATGCAGCTGCTTTTGGAAACGATTGCGGACAAAGCCAATACTACAAAGTATAATGTTGAGTACCGACTGAAAATGCAGGATGGCCAATACCACTGGTTCCGGGCATCGGCGGAGGTGATACGCCGTCTGGATGGCTCGGCCAATCGAATTGCCGGAATCATCAGCAACATTGACGCGGAAAAAAGAAGCCGGATGCAGGCGCAGCGGGCAGCGGCATTTCACCGTGCATTTACCAGCGCAAACCTCTGCGAATACTATGTAAATCTGGAAAAGAACACCTTTGATACTTTCAAAGTGGAGCCCTCTTTGATGACGGCCTTTGAGCAGAACCACACATGGGATGGACTGGTCAGATTCTTTGTGGATAACTATGTGGTTGAAGAGGACAAAAAGTCTGTAACGGATTTCTACAATCGCGCCTACATCACGGAAAAATTAAAGGGGCTTGAGACGGAGCTGTGTCAGGAGTGCCGCATCGTTCTGGATGGGGAGGAACGATGGGTCAGCAACGTGGTCATGCGCGGCGAGATCGAAGATTCCGAATATGCGATGATTTTTCTGCGGGACATCACAGAGTCCAAAGCAGAGACGGCACGGCGGATGCAGATGGCCTCAGATAACGCATCGATGGATCTTTTGATCAAGAGTATGGTGCGTCTGCTGGACCGCTTTGTCGTCTGCGATCTGGAGAATGACCGGTATCGGTTCTATAATCTGCAAGGTGAAATGATATACGCGCCGACGGGAACCTACCATGATTTTGTGGAGCAGGTGGCTGCAAAGTATAAGACACTGGAACCGCTGGACGGATTGGCTGCTTTGATCTCGCCGGAAAATATCCGCAGGAATTTGCAGGATGAGAACGACATCTACAAATTTGAATACTGCTCCATAGATGAGAACACCTATAAGATCGCTTCCTTCATTCCGCTGGAGTGGGATGGCACAAAGCTGGTCAAAGCACTGTTGGCATCTATGGATGTGTCACAGGAGAAAAAGGCCGAGATCGAATCCCATAAGGCACTGAAGGAAGCGTACCGGGCAGCGGAAAACGCAAGCTGCGCCAAGACGGAATTCCTCTCCAATATGTCCCATGATATCCGTACACCGATGAATGCAATCGTTGGCTTGACCGCCATTGCGGGTGCGAATATCGAGAGTCAGGACAGGGTGGTCGAGTGCCTTGGCAAGATCACAAAATCGAGCCGTCATCTGTTGGGACTGATCAATGAAGTGCTGGATATGGCCAGAATCGAGAGCGGGCGAATAAGCCTTGCCGAGGAGGATTTCAGCCTGCCGGAGCTGGTCGATAACCTGCTCACCCTTACAAAACCGGCAATCGACGAGCACAAACATCAGCTCGAAGTCCATGTTGAGCACATCGAGCACGAAGCTGTCTGCGGCGACAGCCTGCGCATCCAGCAGGTCTTTGTGAACCTGATGAGCAACGCCGTCAAGTACACCCCGGATGGAGGAAACATCACCCTTACGATCAAGGAAAAACCGAACGGCTTCTCGGAGCTTGGCTGCTACGAGTTTTCCATCGAGGACAACGGCATCGGTATGACGCCGGAATTCCAGAAGATCATGTTCGAGCCGTTCAGCCGGGCAGACGATCACCGGACGACCAAGGTGCAGGGCACCGGTCTTGGCATGGCCATTGCAAGAAACATCGTCAACCTGATGAATGGTGACATTCAGGTCGAAAGCGCTCCCAACAAGGGAACGAAGATCACGGTCACGGTCTATCTGAAGCTTCAGGAGAACGAGAAGGAACAGGAAAAAGAACTGCTCGATCTGCCGGTACTGGTCGTGGACGATGACAAGACCTGCTGCGAAAGCACCGTTGCAACCCTTCAGGAGATCGGCATAGCGGGCGAATGGGTCCTGACCGGCAAGGAAGCCGTGGAACGCTGCGCGGTGCGGCACAAGACCGGCCGCGACTATTTTGCGGTGATCCTGGACTGGAAGATGCCGGAGATGGACGGCATCGCAACGGCCAGAAGGATTCGGGAATGCGTTGGGGAGGACGTCACGATCATCATCCTGACTTCCTTTGATTTCAGCGAGATCGAAGAAGAAGCCAGAGCAGTGGGCGTGAATGCGTTTATGGCAAAACCGCTGTTCCGTTCCCGTCTGACGGCAACTCTGCGGCAGTTTACATCCGGGAAGAAGGAGGAAAACGCCCGGAACTATCTGGAAGACTTTGCGAAGGAAAACTATGCGGGTAAGCGGATCCTTCTTGTGGAAGATAACGAGCTGAACCGTGAGATCGCAACCGAGATCATAGGCATGACGGGCGTGACCATTGACATTGCCGAAAACGGAAAAATTGCAGTCGAAAAGGTGATGGAAGCGCCAGAAAAGTGGTACGATCTCATTTTTATGGACATCCAGATGCCCATCATGAATGGTTACGAAGCCACTGCTGCGATCCGTGCGCTTGCCGGCAGCCGGGGCAAAGTGCCCATCATTGCCATGACGGCAAATGCCTTTGCCGAGGACGTGCAGCTGGCAAAGAACACCGGCATGAACGAGCATATCGCCAAACCGCTTGATTTGAATAAGCTGAACGATGTGCTGAAACAGTGGCTGTGATCTGTGCATTGCAGTAAGGCGCGTGATACTGTTGACCGGGCAATCAAAAAGCATGAAATGAAGAACGCCGAGGAATCCCTTCCCATGTGGGAGGAACCCTCGGCGTTCTTTAGTTTATTTATATAGCAGCGGTCCTGTTTTATAAGCCAATCTTCACACAGCCGCTGGGCTTCGTCCTTTGTGCAGCAGGTGCAGTTGAAAAGTTTGCCACGGATGGAACAGTAAGTGTAGTGTACCTTCGGGACTCCATTGGCATCTCGAAAATCAACGCAGCGTTCCTCACCGGGCAGCAGATAGATCGTATCCACGTTCAGCAGCTCCTTTTACCTTCGTTCATGTGCCAAGGGGCACAACGTTTGCTATTGTACCATGTACCGTCCCAAAAGACCATTGCTTTTTTGACCAAAGATACGCGCAAAAATTTTCCACCTTGAAATTGCCCAACTAGCGTTGAACAAACACAGATAGATTGTGTATAATAAAAATTGCGACAGGCATCTCGTTTTCTTCCCATTTACGAGAAAAAGGCCACCTTCCGGTGACCTTTTTCAATAGTCTGAAGTACAGGCAATGGCTGTACTTCTTTTTGGTATTCTTATGCGAAGATTCAGGTTTTGCCACCGCGGTTAAAACTGCGCCGGTTGTTGGGAAACCAAATGGCAGGGGTGAACACAGCCAGCCCCACCGCTGTGGTATCCCCGGGGTTGGAAACGATGTGAGGCAGGTTGGACTGCACCACAGTGGTGTCTCCGGCGTTCAGGCGGATGGTCTCGGACTCCACCAGTACATCCAGCTGCCCCTGTTCCAGCAGCAGGATTTCCTCACTGGGATGGATCACCGGCAGGTCGCCGTCCTTGCAGTGGGGTTCCAGCTCAAAGCGTATGACCAACGACTGAGGTACAAAATTTCCGTTGGGCATGGGCGTAAGCAGATGATACCGTATATTGGAATTGGGCTGGGAGAGGATCATCATATCCGCCTGACGGGTTGTCAGGCCAGTGCTGTGCTCACCTCCCATAAACAGATAGGTGGGGATGTCCAGAGCGGCGCTGAGTTTGCGCAGGGTGGACAGGGACGGGTCGGTGAGATCGCGCTCGATTTGGGAGATATACCCGATGGACAAACCAGTCTTTTCGGCCAGTTCCTTGAGGGTGATTCCCTGCTTTTTCCGAATATTTCGAACATGTTCGCCCAGCATAAGACCTCCCGCTTTTTCGTAAAAAGTTTATTTACAGTATATCACAAAATGCCCTGTACGTAAATAAGCGAGAAAATATTCGATATTTATAAAAGCTTTACAAAGAAAATCAGATAATTTCGTGCTTGTCATACAAAATACTCTGAAAAATGTGAAAAAAACAGAAAAGCTCTTGACAAAAATTTTAGAAATAGTAAAATTTCTATAAAAATTCATAAAAAATTTATAAAAATTATTGTGCAGGAGGAACCCTATGAAAATCACAGATGTAAAGGTAGAAACCATCCGTATCCCCATGAAAAAGCCCTTCCGTATTGCTTTTGCGGTACAGGATCATTCGCTGAATGTGCTGGTGAAGATCTCCACCGACGAAGGTCTGTGGGGCATCGGTGAGGCCGCGCCCTTTGAACCGGTGACCGGCGAGAGCGCGGCCACCGTTCTGGAAGCGCTGAAACTGTTCCGCACCGGATTGATCGGCATGGACCCGCTGGATGTTGAGGGCATCCACAGGATGATGGACCGCCTGCTGTCAGGCAACACCTCGGCAAAGGCCGCGGTGGATATTGCCCTGTACGATATCAAGGGCAAACTGATGGGTCAGCCTCTGTACAAGGTGCTGGGCGGCAGCGTGAACCAGATCGTCACGGACATGACGGTGGGCATTGACACACCGGAAGCCATGGCCGCCGAAGCCCGGGAACGGGTGGAAAAGGATGGCTTCACCATTCTGAAAATCAAGGCCGGCATCAACCCGACCGAGGATATTCAGGCATTGACCCTGATCCGTCAGGCGGTGGGCCCCAACATCCGTCTGCGTGTGGACGCCAACCAGGGTTACACTGTCAGCGATGCGGTGCGCACCCTGAAAGCCTTTGAAGAGTTGGGCGTGGAAGCGGTGGAACAGTGCCTGCCCAGCTGGGATCTGGACGGTATGCGCTTTGTGCGTTCCAAGGTGGACTTGAAGGTCATGCTGGATGAGTCGGTCCACACCCCCATCGACGCAGCAAAGGCCTGCAAGATCGATGCTGCAGACATTATCAACATCAAACTGATGAAGTGCGGCGGCCTGTACCCGGCGGAAAAGATCAACGCCATTGCCGAGGCAAATCATGTGCAGTGCATGGTGGGCTGCATGCTGGAGACCAAGGTGGCCATTGCTGCCGGTGTGGGTCTGGTTGCCGCCAAGCAGAACATCACCGAGGCGGACTGCGACAGCTTTATGTACGCCGTGGACCCCGAGATGGGTATGCCCGGAGGTTTTGCCGTGAATGGCGGCGTCTACACCCTGTCCGACAAACCGGGCCTTGGCATCGATATTGATTTTTAAGCGGGATCCCGCAGAGAGGTGTATTATGCCGAATACGATTTTTTCCTCCGAAGGCGCGCTCCTGTTCATCATGGTCGCCATGGTCGCACTGGGATTCTGGCTGCAGCGGTTCAAGGCGTTCAAAACGCTGGGTCCGGCCCTGACGGTTATCATCATGGGTATCGTGCTGTCCAACCTGCGGATCGTGCCTACCTCCAGTGCTACCTATGATGCCGTCAGCAGCTATTGTGTGCCGTTGTCCATTTCCATCTGCCTGCTGAGCCTGGACCTGAAACAGATGCGCAAATTATCCAAGGAACCGATCATTGCGTTGGCCTCGGCCATATTCAGCGTCTGCGTGGCAGCTTTGGTGTTCGGCGTACTATTCGCCGACAAAATCGACGAGGGCTGGAAGGTGGCCGGTATGTTCGTGGGCACCTACACCGGCGGCAGTTCCAACCTGACCGCCATCGCTGTAGGCCTGGATGCCAGCAAGACCACCATCGCCTCGGCCAATGCCGCCGACTATGTGGTGGGCATCCCCACGCTGATCCTGATGTTTGCTACCCCCGCCCTGTACAAGAGTTCCAAATGGCTGAAAAAGCTGTGGCCCTATGATATGAGCGAGTCGGAGCTGCTGGGGGATGGCAACCACGAGGAACTGATGGCCTCCAAGGAATGGTCCATCCAGGAAATCGCCTGGTTGCTGGCCATCGGCTTTGGCACCGTGTGGGCTGCCACCAGCATCTCCTCGATGGTATTCGGAGCAGGGTTCCGCAGTGCAGGCCGCATCCTGCTCATCACCACCTTCTCCATCATCCTGGCACAGGTGCCGGCCGTCCGCAAGCTGCGCGGCAATTTTGACCTGGGCCTTTTCATAGCGGTGCTGTTCCTGGTGACCATCGGCTTTGCGGTGGACCTGAAGCAGTTCTTCGGATCCACCTTCTACATCACCCTGTTCTGCTTCTGTGTCATCGTCTGTTCCATTCTGCTGCACCTGCTCATCACCCGGCTGCTGAAAGTCCGTTTTGAGTATGTGCTGCTGTCCATCGTGGGCTGTATCTCGGATGGCCCCACCGCCGCCCTCATCGCCTCCAGCGCCCAGTGGAAGACCCTTATCAACATCGGCTTGCTCATGGGCGTACTGGCCGGTGCCCTGGGCAACTATGTGGGCATCGGTGTAGCCTATGCCATCCGTGCTTTCATCGGCGCCTAAACGGAAAACGGGAGAAACGGAAATGCGTAATTTTGACTTATATGTTTCAGGCATCCTGTACGGCAGACTGCGGCTGGGCGACGGCACACCCCAGATCCGGAAACTGGACGTGCATACCGGCGCGCTGCTGGACTGGCAGGACCTGACTGAACAGGACCGGGATTTTTACCGTTTCTTTGTGAAGATGGACTTTGCCGCCCTAGGACAGAACCTGTCCCATTACGAGTCGGGGCTGCATGGCACCGGGGAAGTTTCCCTGTGCGGCGAGCGCTACACCAGCGAAGACGGCTGCAACTACCTGCAGCGGGATGTAAAATTCCCCAACAACAAACAGATGAAAGAAGGGCGGCTGATCGCCGTCACCTGCCCTGCCCGGGAGATGGTCACGGTGCTGGTGGAACCCGGTGCCGAGGAGGAGACCATCCTGCGCCTGTGGCGCTCGACCTGGCCGGAGGAACAGTTGTTCCCGGTAGAACATGCGCAGACCTTCCCGGTGCCCATGCGGGACGGGGTACATCTTTCCACCGACGTATACCTGCCTAAAAACTGCAGTACCCCGGTGCCCGCAGTGCTGGTACGCACCCCCTACGGCAAAGAGGACGGCTGTGAGATATACTACCGTTACGTCCAGCGCGGCTACGCGGTGGTAGTACAGGATGTGCGCGGCCGAAACGCCAGTGAAGGCGAATGGCTGCCCAACTACCACGAGGTGGAGGACGGCGACGATACGCTGAACTGGATCGCCGCCCAGCCATGGTGCAGCGGACGCATCGGTATGGTGGGCGGGTCCTACCTGGGTTATGTACAGTGGGCAGCCGCTGCCAGCGGCAACCCGCACCTGAAAGCTCTGATCAGCGTAGTCTGCGCGGGCAGCGCCTTTGTGGATCTGCCCCGCCGGGGTGGGTCTTTCACCTCGGGCATGCTGGCCTGGGCCTTTGCGGTGTCTCAGAAAACCTTCCACCCTGAGCTGATGGAACGCGATGACTGGGAGAAAGTGCTGAACATTCGCCCCCTGACCGACCTGCCGAAAAAGGCTCTGGGGTACGATGTGCCCTTCATCACACGGTGGCTGGAACCCAGTGACTACAACGATTTCTGGCGTATGTCCAACTGGCAGGAACGCTCCGTCAGGGCGCAGATCCCGGCGCTGATTCAGTCCGGCTGGTTTGACGACAACGGCATGGGTACCACCGAAGCCCTGGAATTGGTCCATGACTTCCCGCGGGGCATGCGCAAGGTCATTCTGGGACCCTGGCAGCACAGCGGCAACAGTAAGTACGACATGCACGGGGTATCCTTCGGCAGCCAGGCGCTGCGCTTTGATCTGGACTGGCTGTATTTCCGCTGGTTTGAGCATCACCTCAAGGAAGTGGACAACGGCATCGACCAGACTGCCCCGGTAGAATACTACACCCTGGGCCAGGAGGTATGGAAGACCGCCGAAAACTGGCCAGTGCCCGAGACTCGGGTCACCCACCTGTATCTGGATAGTGACGGCCATGCCAACACCTCTGTCGGGGACGGGCGGCTGACTTTTGCCAAGCCGGAGCGGGAGAACTGCGACGGTTACGCCTATGACCCCGAACATCCGTCTCAGCACATCATCGATATGTCGGAGAACGAGATCGAAGTGCCGGAGGACTACACCCGGGAGGAACTGCGTCAGGACCTGCTGTGCTACACCTCCCCTGTGTTGAAGGAAGACCTGGTTCTGACCGGTGATATGACGGCGGAGCTGTATATTTCTTCTGACGCGCCGGATACCGACTTTGTGGTGCGTGTTACCGACGTGGATGAGAACGGCCGGTCCATCAAGCTGGCGGATGGCCTGCTCAGCGCCCGATACCGTAATGGCTTTGCCCGGTCGGAGTTTTTGCAGGAAGGCGAGATCGTCTGCCTGAAGATCCGCACCACCAAGTTGTCCAATTGCTTCCGGAAAGGCCACCGCATCCGGGTGACTGTCACCTCCAGCGCCAAGAATTTCATCTTCCCCAACAGCAACACCCGGGAAGGTTTTGCTTCCGCCCGGACCGTGGTGGCCCATAACCGGGTATACCACGGTGGGTTGCACGCCTCCCGCCTGACGGTGCGGGTGGAACCCTAAGCGGATTGCCCTCCCTGTCAGCGGAAGCGAACAAATCACATTCTGCTCCGCAACCATCAAGCCTCGGCCAGAAAAGGCCGGGGCTTTTCTTGTTCTGGGGCAATACCGCATAATTCTAAGTGCCGGAGCGGTGCTTGAGCCGTTAGGCGGGAATTGTGCGGTGCTGCCTTAGTTATTTGTGCGGGCTTTCCCTGCGTGAAAACCCTGTGAGACGGGTGTCCGCATTCCTCGATGGGACACCCCGGAAATGCGTTTGTGGGTAATCAAACGTTATGCTATGTAAAACATCTTCCCGCCCAAAGCGTGGGCGATCAAGGCGGATAAGCAGAACCATGATTTATTGAAAATTCGGAAAAGAATTTGTATAATACTTATCAGATAGAGCCTATAGCCATGAAAGGCAAGCGGCATAGCAGTCGGCACATAAACGCATTCATTTGCTCTCAAAAGGAGAATTTTCGTGAACTACATCGCAGTAGTCGAGGACAGCGCGCAGGATCGGGCAGTGCTGGACTCGTATCTGGAAAAATACCAGCAGGAGAAAAACTGCCATTTTCAAATCACGCATTTTTCGGATGGCGACGAGATCGCGCTGGGCTATAAGGGCGGCTATGACCTGATTTTGATGGACATCGAGATGACCTTCATGGATGGTATGTCAGCAGCCGAGGAGATCCGCCGCGCCGACCCGGAGGTGCTTATCATCTTCATCACCAACTCGCCGCAGTATGCCATCAAGGGGTACGCGGTGCAGGCGCTGGACTATATCTTAAAGCCGCTGAGTTATTACGCTTTCTGCCAGCGGATGAACCATGTGCGGGAGCTGCTGGGACGCCGCCAGAAGCATTTCCTCACGGTGCCCTGCGCGGGCGGCGTGCAGAAGCTCGATGCCTCCGACATTTATTATGTAGAAATTTGCGACCACGACCTGCTGTTCCACACCAAGCAGGGCGAGGTGCATTCCACCGGCTCCATGCGCGATGTGGAGCAGAAGCTGCCGCCGGAGAATTTCTTCCGCAGCAGCAAGGCGTACCTTGTCAATTTGGAGCACGTGGACGGCATCCAGGACGAGGACGCCATCGTCAACGGTGAGCGGGTGCAGATCAGCCGCGCCAAGCGCAAGGCATTTTTGGCGGCGCTCAACCACTACATGGGGGAAACCATCTGATGGAAACGGAAGTTCTGGGCAACATTCCCCGCCTGTATACCGCGCTGGCAGACTGGCTGGCCTGCCTTTTATATTTGTTCTTCCTGCCCAAGCGTACAGCAGGCTGGCGGCGGTATACGATCCACGCGGTGTTTTTGCTGCTGCTCGGCGTCTTTATGCAGGAAACGGGGCAGGTGCCGCAATTCTGGTTTCTGCCCTGCATTGCGGTATCCATCTTGATCATGTATCTGTACATCCGAATGCAGGCCGACGTGCCCGCCCGGTGCGCGGGGTATTACTGCGTCCGCGCGTTTATTTTGGGGGAACTGGCCGCCTCGCTGGAATGGCAGCTCTACTACTATATGGCAAGGCGGCAGGGCACGCCGGGCACGGGTGTGCGTGTGTGCATTTTGGCAGTCGTCTATGCCGCAGTGTATGGCGTGGTGTTCGCGCTGGAACGCAATTATAACGATATTGCCTCGCCTCTGCACGTCCACAAAAAGGAATTCCTCAGCACGCTGTTCATCGGTGTGGCGGTCTATGCCGCCAGCAACCTGAGCTATGTCAGCCCGGACACGCCGTTTTCCGGCAAGATGACGGCGGAAATTTACAACATCCGCACGCTGGTAGACCTGGGCGGCATGGCCATTCTGTTTGCGCACCACATGCAGTTGGTGGAGTACCGCCGCAAAAAGGAGCGCGACGCTTTGCAGAACGTCTTGCAGGCGCAGTACGCACAGTACCGCTCGGCGCAGGACAGCATTGACCTTATCAATAAAAAATATCACGACCTCAAGCACCAGATCGCTGTGCTGCGCAGCGAGACCTCAGAGGAAAAGGCCCACTACCTCGACGCGATGGAGCAGGAGATCCGCAGCTATGAGGCGCAGAACAAGACCGGCAACGAGGTGCTGGACACGATCCTGACCAGCAAAAGCCTGTACTGCCAGCAGCACGGCATCACGCTGACCTGCGTGGCAGACGGTGCGGCGCTGGATTTTATGGATACGATGGACCTGTGTTCGCTGTTCGGCAATGCGCTGGACAACGCCATCGAGAGTGTAGAAAAGCTGCCCGACAGCGAGCAGCGACTCATCCATCTGGTGGTGGCACGGCAAAAGAGCTTTTTGTGGGTCCGGGTCGAAAACACCTATGACGGTGCCTTCCAAGCGGACGGCAACCTGCCAAAAACGACCAAGTCCGACGCCCGCTACCACGGCTACGGTCTAAAGAGCATCTACGACACCGCCGAAAAATACGGTGGTACCGCCGAGATCACCACCCAGGAGAACCAGTTCACATTAAAGGTGCTGTTTCCCATCAAGCAGAAATAACCCGGACAGCCCATTTTGGTGGGCTGTTTTTTGGTTTAAGCAACCTGCACATAAAGCGCATGATACGATTGTCTATTTCGCCAATGCCGCAGGCGGCTTGCGTGGGAAAAACGACTGTTCACGTAGTGAATCCCCTTTTTGCTGTACATTGTGATATAGTGCAGACAACAGAAAAGGAAAGTCGTCTGCGTTTTTTGCTATGGATAACCTTGAAAGCGAGGATCTTGTATGAAACCAACCCCACTTCTCACCGGCTGGACGTGCCGCCATCTGGGCGATACCGCGCCCGGCAAAACGGTGACCCTGCCCCATGATGCCATGCTGGCCGAACCCCGCACCGCCCTGAGCGCGGGCGGCACCAATACCGGCTGGTACGAGGGATATGACTACGAATACCGGCGCACCCTGACCGTGCCGGAAAACGAGCTGGCAGACACCCACATTCTGGAGTTTGAGGGCGTCTACCACAACGCCGAGGTCTGGCTCAACGGTCAAAAGGCAGCGTTCCGCCCCTACGGCTACACCAACTTTTATGTTGATTGTGCGCCGTATCTGCACGCAGGCGAGAACGAGCTGCGTGTCATTGCCCGCAACGCCGACCAGCCCAACAGCCGATGGTATTCCGGCGCGGGCATCTACCGCCCGGTGCAGCTTTGGACGGCAAGGGGCGCGCATATCGCACTGAACGGCGTTAAAATCCGCACCCTGTCGCTTGACCCCGCCGTCGTGGAGGTGCGCGTAAAGACCACCGCCCCCGGCACGGTACGCCTGACGGTGGACGACCTGCCCACCGTGCAGCAGGAGAGCGATGGCGAGGCCGTATTTACCCTGACCCTTGATAACGCCCGCCTTTGGACACCTGAAACGCCCAACCTGTACACCTGCCGCGTCAGCTTTGCCGATGATGTGGTGACCGAGACGTTCGGTGTTCGCAAGGTCGAGTGGGGTACGGACGGCTTCCTGCTCAACGGCAAGCGGTACATCATCCAGGGCGCGTGCATCCACCACGATAATGGTCTGTTGGGCGCAGTTTGTGACCCCGACGCCGTGGCGCGCAAAGTACGCCTGCTGAAAGAGAACGGCTACAACGCCATTCGCTCAGCGCACAACCCCTGCTCCAAGGCGCTGCTGACCGAGTGTGACCGGCAGGGTATGCTTGTCATGGACGAGTACATCGACCATTGGTACATCCACAAAACCGAGCATGACTACGTGGATTATTTCAACGACTGGTGGCATCAGGATCTGACCGACATGGTGGAAAAAGACTACAACCACCCCTGCGTGGTGCTCTATTCCACCGGCAACGAGGTCAGCGAGACTGCCCAAAAGCGCGGCATCGCCCTGACCAAAGAGATGACAGACTTCCTGCACGGGCTGGACGATTCCCGCCCGGTGACCTGCGGTGTGAACATCTTCTTCAACTTTTTAAGCTCCATCGGCTTCGGCGTGTACAGCGACGAAAAGGCAAAAAAGGAAGCCGAGCGCGCCGAAAAAGCCAAACAGCGCGGCGAGAAGGCCGCCAAGAAAAAGGCGGTCGGCAGTCAGTTCTTCAACAATCTGGCGGGGCTGCTGGGCGATGAGTTCATGAAGCGCGGCGCGACCCTGCACGGCTGCGACGTCAAGACCCGTGACGCCTTTGCCAACATGGACATTGCGGGTTACAACTACGGCATCTACCGCTATAAGCACGACCTGAAAAAGTACCCGCAGCGGTTGATTTTGGGCAGCGAGACCTTCTGCAACGATGCTTATAAATTCCGCGAGCTGGCCAAACAGGAGCCCCGCTTGGTGGGCGACTTTGTCTGGGCGGGCATGGACTACCTTGGCGAAGTCATGGTCGGCTCATGGGAGTACGCCGACTACGCCGAGACGTTCGATGGCGGTCCGGGCTGGGTGTCGGCGGGTTCGGGGCGCATCGACCTGACCGGCAAGCCGCTGGGCGAAGCCCTCTATACCCGCGTGGCGCTGGAGGCCGACAACGGCCCCTATATTGCCGTCTGCCCGGTCAATCATACCGGAGACCGCCACAGCCCCAGTGCGTGGAAGATGACGAATGCCATGCCCAGCTGGAGCTGGACCGGCTGCGAGGAGCGCAAGGCCAACGTGGAAGTCTACGCCCGCGCCGCCCGTGTGGAGTTGGTGCTGAATGGTCACACGGTGGGCAGTAAAACGCTGAAAAATGATTGCCTGGCGAGGTTCAGTATTCCCTACGAGAGTGGTACGCTGGAAGCCGTCAGCTATGACGCTGCCGATCACGAAATTGGTCGCTGCAAGCTGCAGAGTGCCGGCAGCACGACCCGCCTGACGCTGGACGCCGAAGAACCTACTGTAAAACCGGGGCATCTGTGTTATGTCCGTCTGCGCTACACCGATGAAAACGGAATCACCAAGCCGCTGGCGCGCGGCAATATTCAGGTACAGGTGCGCGGCGGCACGTTGGTGGGGCTGGGCAGTGCCTGCCCCTTCAACAAGCACAGCTATCTGGACAGCGAAACCGATACCTACTACGGCGAGGCTCTTGCCATCGTCCGCATGGGGGACGGCGACGCCATGACGATTGCTGCTTCCGACGGCGAATACAGCGCGGAGCTGACCGTGCCTGCGCAAGCATGAGGTGAGCTATGGAGGCAATGGGCTGCTTTGCAGTGTTTGCCATCACGCTGTTTCTGGCGGCGCTCGTGCCCATCACCGTCATCAACGGCGGTGTGCAGATGGTGATTTGTTTCCCGATTTACAAAATCATCTTCCCGGAGGGTGAGCAGAAGAAAAACTAAACCGCCCCCAAAAGGGTTTGGAACAGGTCAGTACCATGCGGCATTCTTTTGTACGCATGGGACAAAATCTGTTCTGAGCCTTGTCACACAACACCACAAAACTTAGCAAAAGCTCGTTGAAACGATAAGTT
>ENA-OPWW01000632-OPWW01000632.1-human-gut-metagenome-genome-assembly--contig:-NODE-632-length-16449-cov-1.783457_pt1 | contig 16449 bp, 13 predicted proteins | sample MGYA00241513_ERZ502018 | MGnify/ENA primary metagenome ERZ502018 (study PRJEB25962, sample SAMEA2042987) | human gut metagenome | biome: human gut; feature: human-associated habitat; material: faeces...
GGGGTGCATGTCATTTCTGAATCCCGTATTTCCATTTACACAAAATATTTTATAGAGCCGATTTATTAATCAATGTCTGGGTTTTCCCAGACATTGATTACGTAGGTTAGGAGTTATTCTGCTTCTTTTTTAGATATTCTGTAGGAGCCATCCCGTATTCATCTTTAAAACATTGTCTGAAATAGGCAATGCTACTGAAACCTGTGAGATCAGATATTTCTGTCAAAGAATATTCTCCACTGTTGATTAGTTCTATACTTTTTTTCATTTTTATTTTCTTTACAAATTCATTGACAGACATTTCTGTTAATCCTTTAATTTTTCTATATAGAGTAGAATGACTCATACACATTTTGTCGGCAATAAAAGCAACGTCAATCCTTTCTATACTTAAGTTCTCTTCTATTATATTAGTTACTTTGTTTAGAAATTCTTGATCAAGTTTATTTAAGTTTTTTCTTTCATTCTCAATATTTCTTTGCTCGTTTTCTGTTTCAGGTATCGATGTGATAACTCCTGCTATTTTTCGTCTGTTTTCTAGTATATTGTTTATTCTGCTATTTAGAAGTCTGGCACTGAAGGGTTTTGTTATAAAAGAATCTGCACCGGCCGCATAACCTTCTTCTTTGTCTTGGAGTGTGTCTTTGGCTGTAAGTAAAATCATAGGAATGTGGCTGGTACGCATATCTTCTTTTATTTTTTTGCATAATTCAATTCCACCCATGATTGGCATCATAATATCACTGATGATGATATTAGGAATTTGATTTTTTGCTATTTCCCAACCTTCTTTTCCGTCAGCTGCTGTTACAACTTCATACTTCTCCTCAAAAGAATTCTTAATATATTCTCTAATGTCTTGATTATCCTCTACAATAAGAATGATTGGCTTCCCGTCTTCAGATTCTTTTGTCGCATTGGATATATCATTTTGTAATGAGAAGTCTTCTTTTGGGGGAGATAGATGTTCTGCATTAGGATAACTATTTTCACTTAGAAGTTTTAAAGTAAATTTGCTACCCCTTTCTAATTCACTTTCTACTTCAATAGTCGCCTGATGTAAATCGGCTAATGATTTGACTAATGCCAGGCCAATACCGGATCCCGAAGCTTGATATTTTCCTTGACCTTGATAGTATCTTTCGAAGATATGATTGAGTGATTCTTTTGATATTCCATGGCCCGTATCTTCTACGCTAATAGTTGTATATTTAATATTATTATCTTCATAGGAGTTTATGGATAACGTAATTTCTCCTTCAGAAGTATATTTTAGAGCATTTGACATTAGATTATCTATGATAATAGTAATGATTTCTTGATCATAATAAATCTGTGATTCTTGTGCATCGGTCTTAATGCGTATTTTTACGTTCGGATTTTGATTTAATTCTTTATATTTTATACCTATTTCTTGTATTAGTAGAGATAAGTTGTCAAAACAGACTTTAAGTTTTCTATTTTCAGTTTCTGTTTTTCTGAATTCAAGAATTTGGTTGATCAAGTTTAATAATCTATTGGCACTCTTTCTAATAATACTAATTTTCTGAGCTTGTTTGGGAGATAAGGTCTTATCTGCCTGCAAATCCTCTAAGGGACCTAAAATTAAGGTTAAAGGTGTGCGTAACTCATGAGTAATGTTGGTATAGAAGCGTAGTCTTTCATTATTTAATTTTCGATCATTTTCATGTTGATGGTGTTCTATGTTTAGCCGGCTTTCTAGTGCTAATTTACGTTTATATGAGCGTAAAATGATGTATATGATAAAACATACTATAAGAAAATAAATAAGTTTAGCATACCAGGTAAGCCATATAGGAGGAGAGATAATAATAGTGATAGATGTATAATTATCACTCCATGACTGATTCCTCATTTTGGCTTTTACCTTAAAAATGTACTCTCCAGGTTGCAAATTGCGAAATGTAATTTTATTTTCATTACCTATTTCAAACCATGTTTTGCCCAGTCCCTCCATGGTATAAGCATATTCTACTTGTGGACTTTGTGTATAATCCATTACACTAAATGTAATAGTAAAAGTGCTATTCTGATGAGATAAATTTACTTTATTATTTGTGATGGAAGTAATTGTTCCTTCACTGTCTGAATTTGAATATTCATAACTGCGGAGAGCTGTAATTTGTACAGGGGCAATAGGTACATTTTCTACTATATTTTTAGGATTGAAATAACATGCTCCATTTTGTGACCCGAAAAAGAGTACTCCATCTACATTTTTACAAACTGCTCCATCCATAAAGTCTCCTCTCGGTACTCCTTGTTGCCAGTTATAGTTTAAGAATCTTTTCTCTTTTTCTTTCCATTGGGCAATGCCTCCATTGGTACTGAGCCAGATTTTTCCTTGCTTATCTTCTATAATAGCTCTGACATTCTCGTTAATAAGCCCTTGTTTGTAATTTAATATTTCGATTTTAGGTTTTGCTGTATCTTTAATATAAGTAATTCCTGCTCGTGTGGCAGCCCATACTCCTCCGTTCTTGTCTAAATAAAGGCTGTTTACGGCATTTGTGAGCATTCCATTAGTTGTATCGAATTGCATTATTCGTTGTTTATTTGGTGAAAAGACAACTAATCCTTTCCCGAATGTCCCCAGCCATAGTTTTCCCTGTGAATCTTTTAGGATACCATGTATCATTAAATCTGGGAGTTGTTCATTGATGGCTTTTTCTTCATTGAGGCTACCATTCTCCCAAGAAAACAGCCCTTCTTGGGTGCCAATCCAAATCTTATTATGATCTTCATAGATGCAGCAAATCTCGGCATCTTTATCATTTATAGGGATTCTAGTAATTTTTTTGCTCTTGGGATCACATGTTAAAATTCCGTCTTTATAGAGTCCAAGCCAAAGCATTCCCTTTTTGTCCTTAAATATTACAGATATATGGGTATGTGGATTTGCTATGCCTGTTAATGGTATAATTTCTTGGAATTTCATTTTTTCATTAAATATGGCAAGTTCATTTTCGCCTCCTAACCAAACTTGTGAATTATTGTCTATAGTTAGTCCCCAAACTTGTTTATCTGTTAAAGCACCATCTTTTAATATATTATAGTCTAGTGTTTGAAATGTGGGATATTCATAGCTTAAAAAGTCCACACCGCCTCGATAGTTTCCAATCCAAATATTACCAAATGAATCCTGCATAAAACTTTTCGCATTTGGAGAGGAGATTCCATGGAGATCATTGGTCGCTTTGATATTCTGAAAATGGGTGTTTTGTGGCGTTGTAAATACATTCTCATTTAAATCTAGTATGCTAATACCCCCCATTTGTGTACAAATCCAAAGCTTCCCGTCTTTACTTTCTCCAATATCATTTATTTGATTTGATAAAATAGATGTTGGGTTATCCGGCTGATTTCTGAAAGATATAAATCTTTCTTTCTGGGGATTGAATAAAGCTAACCCGTTTTCTGTTCCTATCCATATAGAATTCGTTTTACTGATAAAGATACAATGTACCGTATTGTTAGGGATGCTATGAGGATTATTAGGATCATGATGATACACTTTGGCCGTCCGTGTTTTTATATCAATAACAGCTAGCCCACCTTTTTGAAGGCCAACATAAAGGTTACCGTTGTTATCCTCTTTTGCACACCAAAAGTGTCCTGATGATAAACCTTTAATGTCTTTAGCATTATAATGAGTGATTTTTCGTGTTTGATTATTGTAGTGGTCTATTCCTAGATGATAATGAGTAATCCATATTCCTCCGTCAGAGGCAGGACTTAAATCTGTTACATCTTCTGTAATCATTCCTGTAAGATTACTAAAGGTTTGTGTTTTATTATCAAAAATACATACCCCATCGCGTTGGGTACCTACCCATATTGTGTTGTCTTTTTCATTGTAATATAGTACGTTGTGTGCATTACCTTTGATGTTTGAATTGCTTGTGTTGTATGTTGTGAAATTTTTACCATCAAATTTGCATAGACCAGATTCTGATGCCATCCATATATCCTTGTTTATCTTGGATAATATCTACGATATAGTTACTGACTAAACCGTCAGCTACTGTTAAACGCTTAAAAGTATATAATGGTTGAGAGAGTATTAATTGGTATCCTCCGAGGATGAGACAGAAAAATAAGATGATGACTTGTTTCATTGTTATTGTATTTTAGAACAAAAATACAATAAACTTATGAATAGATGGCTTTCTATTGTAAGAAATTCTTTTTAGAATAATAATCATTATTGGAATTCTAAATAATAAATTATATACATGTTTTGTTCCGTTTAGAGTCGTGGTATTATGATTTATGCAAAACGTTATAGCTGTAAAGAGATTGTCTTTCTTTAGCTTTGGATAATTAGTTGTCGTCCAGCTTTTGTGGAAATCAGAAAGGAGGTGTTGAGAAACCTAAATCTTCTTTTTTACGTTTCCTTTCTCTGCACCGTATGTTTCCCGTAGCGAAAACCTACGTTTCTCGGCAAGAAACCGTACGTTTCCCGGCAAGGAAACATAGAAAAACTTTTTGCGTCATACACTATTCACAAGGACGTTTTGTGATGAAGGAAGACGAATGATGAGAAAGCTGATTTAGAAGTTGAGGCAGGAAAAAAATAAAAAAGCATTGCTTGGAGCTTAATACTCACAGGCAATGCCTTTTTTATGTCAATACCGATAAACTAATTATCCGATATTCTTCACTTTAATCAGGTATTCAGCAATCTGAACAGCATTCAGAGCGGCACCTTTCTTAATCTGGTCGCCTACAATCCAGAAAGTCAGACCGTTTTCGTTAGCCAGGTCTTTACGGATACGGCCTACATATACAGGGTCTTTTCCAGCCAGGAACAACGGCATCGGATATTCTTTCTTTTCAGGGTTGTCCATCAGTACCAGACCTTCGCCGTTGGCAAATGCTTCGCGGGCTTCTTCTACAGATACCGGACGTTCTGTTTCAATCCAGATGCTTTCTGAGTGTGAACGAAGTGCAGGAACACGTACGCAAGTTGCACTAACCTGTACATCTGAGTGCATGATTTTACGTGTTTCATTGTACATCTTCATTTCTTCTTTTGTATAACCGTTTTCTGTGAACACGTCAATCTGAGGAATCAGGTTGAATGCCAGCTGATAAGCAAACTTCTCTACAGTCACAGGCTCGTTGGCCAATACCTGACGGTACTGTTCGTAAAGCTCGTCCATAGCAGCCGCACCGGCACCACTGGCAGCCTGATAAGTAGATACGTGTACACGTTTGATATGAGTCAGGTTTTCGATAGCTTTCAGGGCTACAACCATCTGGATAGTCGTACAGTTAGGGTTGGCAATAATGCCACGTGGACGGTTCAGCGCGTCTTCTGCGTTGACTTCAGGCACTACCAGAGGAATATCGTTTTCCATACGGAAAGCGCTGGAGTTGTCAATCATCACTGCACCGTATTTAGTGATGGTTTCTGCAAACTCCTTAGAAGTTCCTGCACCGGCTGACGTAAAGGCGATGTCTACTCCTTTGAAATCATCGTTGTGCTGCAGAAGTTTTACTTCGATTTCTTTTCCGCGAAAAGTGTATTTTCGTCCGGCACTTCTTGAAGATCCGAACAACAACAGTTCATCTACCGGGAAGTTTCTTTCATCGAGCACACGCAGGAACTCCTGTCCTACGGCTCCGCTTGCACCAACAATTGCTACTTTCATTTCTTATGTTTCTTGTTTAAGTTAATAAATTCCGTGATTGTATTGCTTTCTGTATTTTAGTTAGATAGTTTTTTCTTCTCCTTGTATCCTTTGAACCGCAAAATTAAAACATTTTGGAATACCAAAGGGGAAATACGGAACTTTTTTCGTATTTTTGTCCATAAATTTAAACCGAACAGCCCCTCATATATGAAAGATTTGTTAGATTTGGTTCATCTCAATATAGATTTTCCCATCACTGATCCTACGTGGATCTTTTTTTTAGTGCTGGTAATTATCTTGTTTGCCCCGATTGTTCTGGAACGTCTGCGCATTCCGCACATCATCGGAATGATTCTGGCCGGTATCGTTATCGGGGAACATGGATTCAATATTCTGGCGCGCGACAGCAGCTTTGAGCTTTTCGGTAAGGTGGGACTGTATTATATCATGTTCCTGGCCGGACTGGAAATGAACATGGAGGATTTTAAGAGTATCCGTGTGAAGGCTACGGTGTTAGGTTTGCTGGCCTTTATTTTCCCGCTGGGTATTGGTGTGTGGACCAACCTGAACTTGCTGGGATACGGACTGATTACTTCTGTGCTGCTGGCCAGTATGTATGCCTCGCACACTTTGATAGCTTATCCGATTGTGATTCGTTACGGTATCAACCGGCAGCGGGCTGTCAGTATCGCGGTAGGAGGTACGGCGGTGACGGATACGCTGACCTTGTTGGTTCTGGCCGTCATTGCAGGTATGTACAAGGGCGATACTTCGGATATGTTCTGGGTGTGGCTGGTGCTGAAAGTCGTGGTGCTGAGCGTGGTGATTATGCTGACCTTCCCTCGCATCGGACGCTGGTTCTTCCGTCGTTACAGTGACCAGGTGGTGCAGTATATCTTTGTGATGGCCATGGTCTTCTTGGGAGCCGGATTGATGGAGCTGATTGGTATGGAAGGAATCTTAGGCGCCTTCTTGGCCGGGTTGGTGCTGAACCGCCTGATTCCGCATGTTTCTCCGCTGATGAGTCACCTGGAGTTTGTAGGAAATGCGCTGTTTATTCCTTATTTCCTTATCGGAGTGGGAATGTTAATCAACTTACGTGTTATTTTCGGAGAGGGGGATGCCTTAAAAGTTGCCGCCGTGATGATAACCATGGCGCTGACAGGCAAATGGATTGCTTGCTGGCTCACTCAAAAGATATATAAGATGTCTGTTCTTGAACGAAATCTAATGTATGGTTTGAGTAATGCACAGGCGGCAGCCACATTGGCGGCTGTGTTAGTTGGATACAACATTATTCTGCCCACCGGCGAACGTTTATTGAATGATGATGTACTGAACGGAACAGTCTTGCTTATCCTGGTTACTTGCGTAGTGAGTTCACTGATTACCGAACGGGCAGCCAGAAAAATGGCGATGGATGATTCACAACCTGAAAATGAATCGTCGAAAGAAACAGAGAAGATTTTAATATCCATAGCCAACCCGGACACTATCGAGGACATGGTAAATCTTTCTCTAGTCATACGTGACCCCAAATTGAAAGACAATCTCCTGGCATTAAATGTTATCAACGACGATAATAACTCTGATAATCTACGAATTCGAAGCAAACATTATCTGGAAAAAGCCGAAATGACAGCAACGGAAGCAAATGTACCACTCAAAAAGGTCACCCGGTATGATTTGAATATAGCTTCCGGTATTATCCATTCAGTCAAGGAGAATGAGATTACGAGTATTATCACCGGCCTGCACCGCAAGAAAAACATCACAGATTCATACTTTGGAATACTTGCCGAACACTTATTGAACGGATTAAACTGTGAAATAATTATCTCTAAATTTCTGATACCGGTCCATACAATCAAACGGATTGTCGTTGCCGTCCCTCCTAAAGCCGAATATGAATCCGGCTTTCCGCATTGGATGGAACACTTCTGTCGCATGGGGAGCACTCTTGGATGCCGCGTACACTTCTTTGCCAATGAAAAGACTACCATCCGCCTACAAGCGTGGATAAAGAAAAGGCATAAACAGACGCTTACCGATTTCTCTCTCTTAGAAGACTGGAATGACCTGCTGGTATTGACAGGACAGGTAAGTTACGATCATTTATTGGTTATTATCAGTGCACGACCAGGAACTCTTTCGTATGACAGTTCTTTTGAGAAGTTACCGAGACAGCTCGGGAAATATTTCTCCAACAATAGCTTCATCGTGCTGTATCCTAACCAGTCGGGAGAGCCGTTGGATACGTCTTTCTTCTCCAAGCTATATACTGATACCGAAACCCGACATTATGAGAAGGTGGGCAAATGGTTTTACAGGTGGTTTAAGAAAGAGGGATAAAATTAGAATTGAAAAGTTCCGTTTAATTTATAAATATCGACACATTTATCTATATTTGTACCATTAGCAATTTTGCTATAAACACCTAAAGGAAAAGAATGGTATGTCAAACGTCGATTTTTCCAAAATAACAGAAGGAATCTATCATGTGATAGAAACTGAAGAGAAAATACTAACCGGGCTACAAAATGATACGATCACGTTGAAACGTAATAAACAAAATCGTACCATCAAACAGATTCTCGGACATTTGATTGATTCGGCATCAAACAATCACCAACGCATGGTCAGATTGCAATACAGTAAAGATTTGCTTTTCTTTCCCGATTACCGTCAGGATAATGATCTGTGGATAGCATTACAAGATTACCAAAATGAAGATTGGAACAACCTGATTCAACTATGGAAGTTTTTTAACCTGCATATCATTCAGGTTATAAAATCTGTAGACCAGACAAAACTGGATAGCTACTGGTGTGATTTTGAAGGAACAAAGGTTACGCTACAAGACATGATAGAAGGTTATCTAAGTCATTTGCACCTGCATATTCATGAAATCCATGAATTAATGAATGCCTAAAAAGGATAGCGGTTGCAGTTCTTTTATATTCTATAAATATTAAGATGTACCCACATGGCAACTTACACTCATTTCGCAAAACAACCCGATGTACTGAAACATCTGATACTCTGTGAAGTTCTTAGAAATGAAGCCCCACAAGTATATGTAGAAACCAATTCCGCATGTGCCATCTACTCCATGACGCAAACTCCGGAGCAGCAATATGGTATCTATCATTTCCTGGAGAAAGCAGATGATGACAAATCTCTAAAAGATTCCATTTATTACCAACTGGAAAACCCGGAAATGACAAAAGGAAATTATCTGGGTTCTCCTGCCCTGGCAATGAATGTATTAGAGAAGCAAGCAAAAAGGTTTGTATTCTTTGATTTAGAAAAGAGTGCGTTGGAAAATGTGGGTACCTATGCCAAACAAGTCGGATTAAGTGCATCTGTAGAGATGCATCATGCCGACTCTTCGAGAGGTACCATAGAGCTATTGCCTTCACTTCCTTCATCCTCTTTCATTCATATCGATCCTTACGAAATAGACAAGAAAGGAGATTCAGGAGTAACCTATCTCGATATCCTGATACAGGCTACTCAATTAGGAATGAAGTGTTTATTATGGTATGGATTCATGACCGAAGATGATAAAGAATCTTTGGACAACTATATTGTATCCAGTCTGGAAAAGGCAGGTATCAAGGATTACATAGGTGTAGAGCTTACTATGAATTCAATAAGAAAAGACAGTATATTATGTAATCCGGGCATTTTGGGAAGTGGTATTTTGGCTACAAATTTATCACAAATCTCCAAAGATACCATTCTTGATTACAGTAACAAACTGGTTGATATATACAAAGATGCTAAATACAAAGATTATGATGGAAGTTTATATATTCAGCATCTTTGATATCCACTTATTAATTTAATTACCTAGAACATTACTCTACAAACAGAGCGTCAGAAAGCCGGAGCTTTTAAAATCAGTTTCCGGCCTTTTGGCTATAAATTAACTTATTTCTTTGGCTGATTGTCCACAAACCATCTATTAGCCGTACATTTTTCGTATCGTCATCTTCCACGTTCCATGCATAACCTCCTGAAGGCAGGCCACGTCTCTCCAATATTTCATTGGGCTGATTATTGGAAAAGAAAAGTTCCAGTTGCGTAGAGTCAGGACTAAACACAATAAAGGCAGAAGCATTGCTATCGTCCACCGATTCCGTGCGGATTCCTTTCTCAAACAAGCGGATACAGTCTTTTTGCACTTCACACCATACATATCCGGCAGAACCGATACAGCCATGTTCATCCCGATCACCTCCCACAATCGGAGATTGCGGATACTGAACTAATTTAGAAGCCGGCATTCCCGGTGTATATTTTCCGGTATAGAACACTTCCAGCGTATCATTCAGAAGCAAACCGTTGACTTCATCTTTATTTGCATCTATCGTACTGAACGAAAGGGTATCATTCTTATCAGTAACAATCGTTACCGTATTCATGGTTGCATCACTAACGATTCCTTTTGAGCTTGCCACTTTTGACGAGCAACCTGCCATGAGGCAGAGCGTACCTACTGCTAATAATATTGTTTTCATTTTCTTTAATTGGGGCTTTGTTTTTAAATTAATGCAAAGATAAAGGTTATACTGCCAATATTTCGCTTTTACAAAATAAATTAATTTCCGGGCAGATTGTTCACCAGCTACACACAAAATGCCTATATTGGACAACGATCTATTAGAAAATCAGCCTACCTTTGTGATATGGATAATCAAAAGTAAATACAGAATACCATGAAAGAAACTTTGCAGATTCCCACTCCCGAAACACTGGAAGCCTTGATAGGTAAGGAACTTTATGATATATGGACTTCACTTTGCCAGCTTATCGAGCAAAAGTACAATATGGAACAACTATGGAACCATGGAGGGAAAAAATGGATATACGAATATAAATATCGCAAAGGCGGAAAAACGCTGTGTGCCCTATACGCCAAAGAACAAACGATTGGCTTCATGGTCATTTTAGGTAAAGATGAGCGTGCCAAATTTGAATCTCTGCGAGAAGTATTCTCCAATGAGACTCAAAAGATATACGATGAGACGACGACTTTCCACGATGGGAAGTGGCTTATGTTCGAATTGAAAGACACTTATTTATTTAATGATATGGAGCGACTGCTATCCATCAAACGAAAACCCAACCGATGATTGAATCAGATATAAATAAAAGGTATTGTCAAAGTTGCGGGATGCCTCTCCGCTTTGATATAGAGAAATATCTGGGTACTAACTCCGACGGTTCCCGAAGGGATGAATATTGCTACTACTGCCTGAAAGATGGAAAATATATCGTCGACATTCCGATGTCGGAAATGATTAATATCTGGATAAAATACACCGATAAGTACAATGAATATGCAGATACCGCTTATTCGCCGAAGGAACTTAGACGAATACTCAACGAACGGCTCCCCAAACTGAACCGATGGAAACAGAAGTTGGAAACCAGTAATATCCATCACCAAAAGATTCAGGATATAGTCGTTTACATCAACAATCATTTATTCGATAGTTTAGATGCAGATATACTTAGTACGATAAGCGGACTTTCCAAATATCACTTCAGAAGAGTGTTTCAAACCGTTGCCGGAGAAAATATTGGAAGCTACATACAACGTTTGCGCCTCGAACATATAGCACATCTGTTAGTATCCACCGACTTTACATTAAATCAGATTTCGGAGCAAACAAACTATCAGACTAAATTCAGTCTGGCAAAAGCCTTCAAAAAACATTTTGGAGTGTCAACCTCTCAATATAGGGAGAAGTATAAGCCGATGTATGACGAACAGCATGCGGTTATCACTCCTGAAATCCGGTCGATTCTGCCGATGAAAGTATTTTGTATCGAGGTGGGTGAAAAGTATAAGGATGAACTCCGATACAAATTAATATGGGACAGGCTCACCAACTATGCTAGACAGCGCAATGAAGAAAAGTCGAATGATAAGTTTGTCAGCCTTAGCATGGACGACCCGGCCATCACCCCAATAGATAAATGTCGCTTCTATCTCGGGGTCATAATCGATAACAAAGAAAATGATTTCCAGCCGGGAGTGATAGAAGTTCCCGGTGGTCGTTATGCTATATTCAGGCATATCGGTGACTACTCTTTATTGCATAAATTCTACCGGACTATTTATGAAGAGTGGTTCCCGGAAAGTAAATATCGTCCTCAAAGCACCTTTAGCTTTGAAATGTATATGAACCGCCCTGCCTCCACCCTTAGAACAGAACTAATTACCGACATCTATATTCCGGTCATCAAGAAATAATTAATTATCAACCCTCTAAAAACAATGTATTATGGGAAAAATTTCAGAAATCATGCTATTGAAGCAACCGAAACAGCCCGCTTTGGCTGTTGAAGTACAAACAGATATGAACGGAATGTCGGAAGCTATCGGAAAGAACTTTGTAAAAATAGACTCTTTATTTAAGGAACAGGGTGAAGTCACTACCGACATCCCCTACGTTGAATATCCCAACTTTGAAAGTCTGACGGAACACAATATCAAAATGATTATTGGTCTAAAGTCATCCAAAGAATTACAGGGTGAAGGGGATATACGCTCCATAACGATACCGGAAAGAAAAATAGTTTCCTGTCTACATAGAGGAACTTACAGTGAATTGGCTGTCCTGTACAACGAAATGATGGAATGGATAAAAACCAACGGTTACAAACTTTCGGGAACATCCATTGAATATTATTACAGCAATCCCAATGTACCCGAAGAAGAACAGGTGACGAGAATAGAAATGCCACTATTATAAATGTTGATTTCATCTACTTCATCATGTAGATTCTTCCCAAGCTCCAATTATTGTTATTTGATTCAAAACGGTACGGAAAGGAATGAAACAGATTCTTTTATAAATGCCATATTTTAGTTCTAATGTAAATATTATTACAGTAATAGATGCAATAGAAATAAACGGTATTGCAAAAAAAATGTCAATAAAACTCCTATGTATTTCTGATAGATAACGTTATTTTGTAAAACACTGTTATCCAGGCGGTTACTATTCGGGCTTTTCCTTTAAAACCAATAACCCGTTTCTCACCGAGAAACAACCTTTTCGACACCGAGAAACGAAGTGTTTCTCACCGAGAAACGAATCGACTGTTGAAGTCCTAAACTTAAATTAAGAAAATTGTTCGTCTCTTTTATTTTTGACGCTTCTATCGTAGGAATGTATATGTTGAAATATATTTCAATGATAATCTTGTCATGTCTAAAATATAATGATATGGAATAAATTTATAACTGAATAGCAAGCAATTATAAAAAATGACTGAATGAATTATTTGCAATCAAACAACAACAGATACAGACATCATTTTTGTATCTTTGCCAAGTACAGAATAAACATGAAAAGAGAAATCCTATATCAAAAGATAGCCGGCACTATCGCCTGGCAAATAAAAACAGGTATATGGAAAGCAGGCGAGAAATTACCTTCTTTACGTACTATCAGCAATGAATATGGCGTAAGTTTAAATACAGCCATTCAGGTATATTATGAACTGGAAAAGGAAGGATTCATCATTTCCCGCCCCAAATCAGGGTACATTGTCAATTATAAGCCACTAAATTTGTCTGCGCCGGCAACAACGCAGCCTTCCGCTCAATCTCCGGGAAAGGAAGAAGCAGACTTAATCATGGAAGTATATCATTCCATCGAAGATTCGTCTATCACCCGTTTTTCGCTGGGAATACCGGAAGATGTTTTATTGCCTATTGCCAAACTCAATAAAGAACTGACCAAGGCCATGTATTCACTTCCGGGGAACGGCACTAGGTATGAAGACCCTCAAGGAAACATTCGTTTGAGAAACTATATTGCCCGTTTTGCGTATAGCTGGAATGGAAATCTGACCGAAGATGATATTGTTACTACCACAGGAGTAACCAATTCCATCTCTTTAGCATTATCTGTTATTGCTCAAAGAGGAGACACGATAGCTGTTGAAAGTCCTGTTTATTTCGGGATATTACAGTTGGCCAACAGTATGGAGCTTCATGTGCTGGAACTGCCGACCAATCCTGTAACAGGCATCGAACCCGATGCTTTAAGAAAAGTATTGCCGCAGATCAATCTATGCCTGCTTATCAGTAATTTCAGTAATCCGCTTGGGAGTTGCATGCCCGATGAACATAAGAAAGAGATAGTACAGATGTTGGCGGAACACAATATTCCTCTGATTGGAGATGATTTATACGGCGATGTATTCTTCGGACATTCACGCCCTAAGCCATGCAAAGCTTTCGATGAAAAGGGACTTGTGTTATGGTGTGGTTCTGTATCAAAGACGTTAGCTCCCGGTTATCGGGTAGGCTGGATTGCCCCCGGTAAGTTTAAGGATGCTATTATTCGTCAGAAACATATTCATTTAATATCCACTCCTACCCTCAACCAAGAAGCCATTGCCAACTTCATGGAGAACGGCAGGTATGAGAATCATTTACGCAAGTTGCGCCATGAGCTACATTCCAATAGTCTTCATTTGGCACAAGCTATTACCGACTATTTTCCCGAAGACACTAAAATCATCACTCCACAAGGAGGTTTTATGCTTTGGGTGGAACTGAATAAAAAGATTGATACCACGGAGCTATATTACAAAGCGATGCAACATAAGATCAGCATTGCTCCCGGACGCATGTTTACTCTGCACGACCAGTACAGAAACTGTATGCGCTTGAGTTTCGGTCAGCAATGGAGTGCTTTCATTGAAGAACGCTTGCAGGTTTTGGGAAACATTATCAAAGAATCATTTTGATTGACTGATATACTCCTTTACCACTTCGCCGAGGGTTTTAAGTCCTTTCTCTATTTTGTCTTCGGGCATATTAGAGTAGTTGATCCGAAGCGTATTTTCCTTGTTTCCGTTCGGATAAAAGGAGCCTCCCGGAACAAAAGCAATCTTTTTCTCCAGGCTTCTGACTAAAACATCACGTGCCGAAATCCCTTCGGGAAGTTCTATCCATGTAAATAATCCGCCTTCGGGACGAGTAAACTTTATAGTATCAGGAAAATAACGTTCTATACTTTCAATCGCCACATTTCTGCGTTTTCTGTATACTTCTACTATTTTGGCAATATGTTTATCAATATCATAGCGCTTCAGGTATTCGGCGATGGTCATTTGGGCAATAGTGTTGCATTGTAAATCCGTACCTTGCTTGACCAATACGTATTTGCGGATAATCTCTTTATCCCCCGCAATCCAGCCAATCCGGAAACCGGGACAGAATATTTTCGAGAAACTACCTGTACACAGGATATTTCCAGCCTCATCAAAAGACTTTATAGATGGCAAAGACTCTCCTTCAAACCTTAACTCGCCGTACGGATTGTCTTCAATAACCGCAACACCATACTTTGCGGATAATTCAGCCAGCTTCCTGCGTCTTTCCAAACTCCACGTTTTTCCTGTAGGATTTTGAAAAGTAGGTATTGCATATATCAGCTTTATATGAGGAGTATTGCTCAAAACATCTTCCAAAACATCCATCATCATACCGTCCCCATCCGTAGGAAGTTCAATAAAGCTACATCCATACGCTTTGAATGCACTGATTGCAGCCAAATACGTAGGGCTTTCGCAAAGTACGATGTCTCCCTCGTCCAGGAAAACTTTTCCGGATAAGTCCAATCCTTGTTGCGAGCCATGGGTAATCAGAATATTATCTTTATCGAAAGTCGTGCCCAAACGTTCGTTCATCCGGTTGGCAATCCATTCGCGCAAAGGGACATAACCTTCTGTTGTGGTATATTGGAGCGCTTTCGTACCTGCCTCTTTCAATACGATCTGATTGATCTCATTGATTTCATCTATCGGAAAAAGTTCCGGAGCAGGCAGACCACCTGCAAACGAAATCACATCTTCCTGTTCGGTAACTTTTAATATTTCTCTTATTTCCGAAGCCTTTATATAAGACATTCTTTTAGCAAAATTCAACTTCATAACCTTTAAGTATATTAGGAGATTAAAACAACACTGCAAAGTAAATCAAAAAAGAAAGACGAGAACAGATACACTTTTTTATATATTGACAGGTACAGATGACTGACTTTTCAAAGGATAAGTATATGAAGTTAATCTCCCCGATTACTTATTTCGTCATGAGTAATCAGGGCATTCGTCGAATAATCCTATACAGAACCTTGTTTAAACCTACCTTTGCACTGAAAACAAAAGTAATTGATAGTAACTATGGAAGAGCAAATACTCATTTTTCGAACCTCGGTTAGAAATGCACGGGATATAAAACATATCGCAGCGCTGTTCACCCTATGTCCCCAAATCTACAAATGGAATGTAGATATGGAGGACTGGGAAAAAGTGTTGAGAATAGAATGTCAGGGAATCACCCCGACTGAAATATCAAAGGCATTACGCGCTATCAACATTTATGCGCAGGAACTGGAATGAAGGGGCAATGCGCCCCTTAATAAATTCACCATCCACCTTTTTCATTTTCACTCTTCAATCATTAATTCCATCTGTATGTCTCCTCTTTCATAAGTCGTGTGATATTCGGGAAGTTCCTTGAAGCCCAACTTATGATAAATATGGATAGCCGGTTTCAGACGCGTATTGCTCTCTATAAAGATTCTTTTACCACCAAGCTCCTTCGCTTTATTTACAACTGCTTCGCAAAGCAGTACTCCAATACCTTTGCCCTGAACCTTAGGGCTGACAGCCAGTTTGGCCAACTCATAATCATAAAGCGGATGATCCATCTTACACAAAGCACATACACCGACCGGCTCATCTTTATAAA
>ENA-OPWW01000640-OPWW01000640.1-human-gut-metagenome-genome-assembly--contig:-NODE-640-length-16300-cov-153.422345_pt1 | contig 16300 bp, 15 predicted proteins | sample MGYA00241513_ERZ502018 | MGnify/ENA primary metagenome ERZ502018 (study PRJEB25962, sample SAMEA2042987) | human gut metagenome | biome: human gut; feature: human-associated habitat; material: faeces...
TGGCGCAGGATTTCATCAATGTAGAACTCGTGCGCCAGAGCAATCTGCAGGGCAGGAGTTCCGAACTCTACAACCAGTTTATCTCGCAGGTCAATAACTTCTGCCGCACTTACAGCGATGTTCATTTCTATGCCGACCAGTTGAATGTGAGTGGCCGTTATTTGGCTCAGGTTACCCGCCGCATCTCCGGCAAGACGCCGAAGGCAATCATCGATGAATACATCGTGAAGGAAATAGAGCGCGAGCTTTCTACCACCACGCATACGGTTCAGGAGATAGCCAATACCTTCGGTTTCTCCTCCCAGGCTCATCTTACCAAGTTCTTCAAGAAGATGAGAGGGGTAACGCCTTCTGCTTTCAGACAACCAAAACCTGTTAATTAAAATGAGTCCGGCCAATTAAGGAAATAAAATACGGCCAACTGAGGAAACAAAATACGGCCAACTGAGGAAATAAAATCCAGCCAACTGAGGAAATATCAAAAAAAAGTAGTATCTTTGCACACGTAATCAAATATTTGAAAATATGGAATACAAATATAGAATCGCAGACCAAATGCTGGCAAAGAAACTGGCAAGCAAGGGGGCTATCTTGATAGAAGGTCCAAAATGGTGTGGGAAAACTACCACCGCCGAACAGCAGGCTAATAGTATCCTGTATATGGATAATCCTGCCTCATTGGAAACAAATCTACAGATGGCAGAGATTGATGCTTCTGTCTTGCTGGAGGGTGATACGCCAAGACTTATTGATGAATGGCAGTTGGCACCCAAACTTTGGGATGCCATCAGATTTGAGGTTGACCATCGGCATGATGTGGGACAGTTTGTCTTGACAGGCTCTGCTGTTCCTGCAGATGAAAAAGATATGCACCATTCTGGAACGGGACGGTTCAGTTGGCTAACGATGAGACCAATGAGTCTCTATGAATCAGGCGAATCAAACGGAAAGGTGAGTTTGGCACATTTATTTGAAACACCAGAAAAGATAGTTGCCATTAACAAACTGAAGATAGATGACCTGGCATATCTGATTTGCCGTGGTGGTTGGCCTTTTGCTTGTGGATTACAAGGCGAAGCAGCTTTGGAACAAGCATTCGACTATGTGGATGCTGTTATTAAGAAAGATGTTTCGCGGGTGGATGGAGTAAATCGCAACGCAACGACTACAAGATTGCTATTGCGTTCCTACGCCCGGAATCAAGGTTCGCAAGCAACCATCGGAACGATAGTGGCTGATATGATGACAAATGATGAAAATGAAATTAGCGTGAAGACAGCAGGTAGCTATCTGGAAGCCTTGCGCAAGATTTTTGTCATAGAGGATTCCGAAGCCTGGAATCCTAACCTACGCTCCAAGACGGCTATCCGTACTGCAAATACCCGTTACTTTATAGACCCGTCTATCGGAACGGCAGTATTGGGACTGGGGCCTAAAGATCTTATCAACGACCTCAATACGATGGGGCTCTTTTTTGAAACCCTTTGTATTCGTGATTTGCGAGTCTTTGCAGATGCATTAGATGGAGAGGTGTATCATTATCGCGATAAAAATGGATTGGAATGTGATGCTGTTGTGCATCTGCGTAATGGTAAATATGGACTTGTTGAAGTAAAGTTAGGTGGCGACAAGCTCATTAACGAGGGGGCAGAAAACCTGCTAACTCTTGCAGGTAAAATAAATACAGAAAAAATGAATGATCCATCTTTCATGATGGTACTTACGGGAACAGGCGATTTCGCTTATCGAAGAAAAGATGGTGTTTATGTTGTTCCTATCGGGTGCTTGAAAGATTAAAATAAGGTTCATTTTACTTCTTGCCTGGTAACGGTACTAAGTTGCATCAGCGTAGTGTATGAACGAAGAAAAGTTAAAGTAATTAAGTTAAAATAGAAACACGGACAAATTGAATTTGTCCGGCTCTTTTGTCTGGTCGCTTGTAAAGGGTTAAATATTAGCAACTTATAAGCTACCGGACAATTTGTCCGGACAAAATCAATTTGTCCGTGTTGTTTTTTTCTTTGCTTTTTAACTCTATGTTTTCCACCTCGGAACTCATAGACTTAGGAACCATAAAACTATGAGTTGGGATTTTTAACATAATGACTCCTGACAACCAAAGCGTGAGATTCTGTTATCTGATGCAGAAAGGTTGGTAATGTGAAAATACTACTATTATTTAGACCTCATTTTATTATAAATATAATATATATACCTGATAATCAGTTGTGTTGTCCTTTTCTGCAGACTTTGTATTTTAGACCCTATTTAGTTCTATTATTGAAAAATATTTTGTATTTTTGCGCCCTGAATGTAATTATACTAAATATGAGAAGAAGTATTTCGTTTACGATATTGTTTTTTATGATGCTTTCGGTGTTGGTATCATGTTATCAAAGTCATAAGAGAGAGTTAGACTTAGCTTATACGTTGGCAGAGTCTAAGCCAGATAGTGCCTTGGCCTTTTTGAACCATATCAATCAAGGTAAACTCTCTGATGAAGATATGGCGAAGTATGCCCTCATTTATTATATGGCACAGGATAAGTCGGGCTTGGATGTGGATAACGATTCTTTGATTCGCATAGCGTATGATTGGTATGAGCGTCACCAAGAAGATTCGCTCTATGTTTTGTGCTTGAATTATATGGGAACATTCTATTTACTTGTTGATAGTATGGAACAAGCTAAGTCTTGTTTGGAAAAGGCTTATTTTATTTCGGATAGTCTTCATGAAATGAATGTAAAACTCTTGGTTTTGGATAAGTTGATAGAAGTAGAAGAGCAGTTGGAACCTTACAAAGCGTTGAGATATGCTAAAGATTTGGTGAAGATGTATGACTCTATGGCAAATGTTACTATATATAATAAGGTGGCAACACGTTTGAGATTGGGTGAGAACTTCTTTTATGTTGATAGCTTGCAGCACGCTTTAGAAGAAGAGAGAAAAGCATATAGAATGGCAATGAAAGCTGGCGATAGCAACTTGTTGTCTTATGTAAGGCAAAATCTAGCTAGTACATTTGAGGAGATGGGTGAAAAAGATAGTTGTTTATATTATGCACGATTGGCTTATGACTTGAATGCAGCAAATAGATTTTCTTGTCTGTTGACATTTGCTTCTGCTTATATCTCTGTAGATTCGTTAAACCAAGCCTTTAGTTTATTAAAACAAGCAATGCCAAAAACGGCAGAAGACCGCTATTCTGTGTTTTATATTCAAAGTCAAGCTGCTATGAAAGCGCATGATTTCAAGTCTGCTAAAAGTTTTAGCGATTCGGCGTACCATTATTTGGAGGATATGTATCGAATTGCATTACAAGGTAAGGCTGCTTATTATACATCCTTTTTGAAAAAGGAAAGTGAAAGAGCTAAAATGCAAGGTAAAGCAGAAATGCAGCAGTGGGTATTTAGTTTGATAGTCTTATTGTGTTTTATAGTAGTCATATTTATTTTATATGTTTATAAATCATATAAGCACCAGATAAAACTACGTATGGAGCATGAAAGAGAGGTTCTTCTCCAAAAGCAACAAATGCAGGAAAAAATACACCAAGAGGAACTTTCGCATAAAGAGATTCAACTATCTGTGATGCGTAATTATTTACAAAAGAAAATAGATGTTGTAGAAAAATTAAATTCGATAGTTCCAAATGAGAATAAGCATATAGTGTTGTCGGAGAGTGATTGGGACGAATTGGAGGTGTTTTTAGATAGTGTGGAAAACCTATTTGTGAAAAGACTCAAGCAAAAGCATCCTAATTTATCAAAGAGTGTTTTACGACTAATGATGCTTTTGCGTTTAAAGCTATCTCAAAAGGCGTTGGCTTCTATCTATTGTATAAGCGAGAAAGCAATTAAGCAAAAATTGTTCTTGTACAAAGATAAAGTTGGTATTAAAAATGAGCAATTTTCGCTACGTACGTACATCGAAAACTTCTAATATTTTCCTAACTAAAGTAAGTTTTAGACCCAAAGTGTCTGGGGGGGGGCGATTTTAAGTACTTGATTTTTAGAATTATATGGTTTTTATGGTGTTTTTAAAAAATAGACCTGTTTTGTTAGGATGGTATCGTAAAACGCTGTAATTTTGCAGCCGAAGTTTAATAATATCAAAATGTGGAGAATATGAAGAAAATACAAATTTTTAATCTGCTTTTATTGTTGATGCTTTTGGCTTCTAGCAAAATGTTAGCGATGTATCCTTCCCAAAATAAGGTTATTCCTATGCATAAGGAAAAAGGTCATTTAAGAGCGCGAACAGAAGAACCTAGCATTGTGGCAAATTTGCAACAAGGAATGCTTATTGTGAGTGTAAGTCGTTATTTTGGCAAAACGGCAGTCTATATCTATGATGACAATGGTTGCTTAGTAACTAGTATGTCAACATTTGTAGATGGTAAAGAACTATACAGTTTTGATTTGTCAATAATGGAGACAGGTGCTTATAATGTGGTGATTGAATTAGGTGATTCGATTTATGTTGGCGCATTTGAACTCTAAGTTATTAACTAGATAAAAAGATACATATGAAAAAATTTAATTTAGAAGCCTTTAAAAGGGATGAAGTCGCTTTGAAAAACTTGTCTAATGTGCAAGGAGGTAGCGGTGCAGGAAGCTCAACTATGGTGTTTTATACTTATTGCATTCCAAGTGATTCTGATAGTGCTTGGTGGTATGGTGATACGGACAATTAAAATTATAATAAATGTTTGATATGAATATATTTTCTAATAAATATATTTGGCTGTTGGGAGGACTTCTGTCTATATCTGTACAAGGTATGGGACAAGAAGAAATAAACCATCTTACAGGTACTTTAGTCTCTGATACTCAGGATAATCCTATGGGGTATACAGAAGTACTTGTTACAGATCTTTCAAATAACACTGTGGTAAGTGCCTTGACCAACGAGAAAGGCTTCTTTTCTATAGACTTGGAAAAAGGAACGTATATATTGAACTATCGTGAATTAGGTGAGGTGTTGAAACAAGACACCCTTAATCTTATGGCTGATACGAACTTAGGTCGAATTCATGTTCCTATAATCAACAAGACCCTTCAAGAAGTATCTGTTGTGGCGATGAAGAAAATCATCACTTTTGATAAGAATAGAGTCATCTATAGCGTAAAGAACAGCCCCTATGCCAACGGATTCAATGCCAAAGACGTTGTGATGAATGTTCCTGGGATCAATCCTACTAAGCCAGATGATGTATCTCTTGTAGGTAAGGATGGTGTCATTGTTCTGATAAATGGTCGCAGATCAAATCTTAAGGGTAAGGATTTGGTAAACTATCTGAATAGCATTCCTTCAGAGAACTTGGATAAGATAGAGGTTGTGACCAATCCTTCATCAGAGTTCAGTGCGTCGGGAAATATGGGAGTCCTAAATATTGTTCTGAAAAATCGTATGAACCTTGGCTTTGATGGCTCTCTGAGAACTGGATATACTCAAAGACATGCGGCAATTTTCGAGGAAGGAGGTAATCTGACATTCTCAAGCAAGTGGCTTATGGTAGAATACGGTGTGGGCTATTGGAAAGAAAAGAGAAAGCATGATGTAAGAAACAGTTTTGAATATGCAGATTATACAAAGTTGATTAATAACGATGCATGTCAGAAGTCGGATTACGTCAGTCAGAACTTGAACACAAACATTTTTCTGAATGATAAGATGAACCTGGGATTTTTAGCCTCGTTCAATTGTATGGATGGGAGTGTTGCCTCGGATGTCTATCAGGAACTGTCTGGTAGTAGAAACTCATTTTCTTCGGAGACCACTTGCTCAGACAACAGATACAAAGGCTTTTCTTTTTCGCCTTATTATGAGTGGAACATCGACAGCTTAGGTAAGAAGTTGGTAATCAATTATAACTACAGCTTGGCGAAAGACAGGACCAACAGCGATTATTCATCAGACAACCACTTGGAGGTCGTCAATAGCTTGTATGACAATCGCTATTTTGTGAATACGGGCAATCTGAACCTCACTTTGCCTTTTTCATGGCTCTGTTTCGAGTTAGGAGGGGAATACTCACATTATCATGCTGACAGTTACGCTCGTTATAATGTTGTGGATGATTTCCTTTACAAGGAGACTGTTGGCGCATTCTACACAGATGTCAACAAGTCTTGGAAAAAATGGTATTTCAAAATAGGAGTACGATACGAACATACAAAGTCGGAAGGCTTTCCGCAAGAGGAATGCAAACATTTCTCACGGAGTTATGCAGACTGGTTTCCGTTTGTCGATATGACGTTTAAGCCTAATGACAACAATGTGCTGTACTTAGGCTATAGCAAAAGAATCAATCGACCGGACCTGACGCAGCTGAACCCGACAAGGTCATACACTGATGCTTACACCTATTCTGTAGGCAATGCCTTTCTGAATCCCTCCCTTATGGATTATATGGAATTCAGATACCAATATAAGACATTAAATATTGGGGTATCATATGTCCATTCGTCCGATGGCATTGGCTTTTTGGTTGATGACAAGGCAGACTCACAGATAGAACAGACATACAGCAATTGTATTTCAACAAACAGCCTGGTTGGTAACGTTAACTATAATTATAGTCATAACAGATTCAATGCAGCAGTTCAACTTTCTGTGAACTATAACAAGTCCAAGTCATCCAATAGTTCTATAGATAGTGGCTCATTGGAAGGATTTAGTTCCTTTGCTTCCACCAGACTGTCTTACATGATTGGTAGCAAAGCACTTGTTTATGCAAGTTATCTGTACAATTTACCAGGACAAGAACAATATATTCACTATAAATCATTTCAAAATTTATCCATGGGAGTTAATTATGTAATGTTGAAGAATAAACTTGTGTTGAGTATAAGCGTTAATGACTTGTTGGGAACATATTACAATCGCAATCATGTGGTATATGAAAACTTTGTGTTTGACAATCGCAACGATTATGACAATCGATGCCTAAATATAAAACTTACCTATAGGTTTGGCAACCACAAGGTTAAGCGTAGTAATGTTGATATTGATAGCAATAATAACAGATTACCAAGCGCAAACAGATGAAAATAGTGCAGAGTTTCTGGTCAGGCAATAAAGATTGTCTAAAAGATGGCTATGGCTGGCTAAGTCCCATTTATCATTATGCAAGTTGGATATTGAGTTGCAATCAACTCCACAAGTATTATGATGATGTGATATTGGTAACAGATAGAGTAGGATACGATGTGCTTATCGACAAACTGCATCTTCCATATGCTGATGTTATCGTATGTCTTGATGAGTTATCAAAATACAACCCTAATCTATGGGCTTTGGCTAAGATAAAGGCTTATAGTTTATTGAACGAACCGTTTATTCATGTCGATGGTGATGTTTTTGTATGGGACAAATTTGATAGTTGTTTGGAGAATCACGACTTGATAGTCCAGAACATAGAGATAACAACAGATTATTATCGCACAATGTGGAGTGAGATACGTCCTTCAATAAGCAATCTTCCTGAAGTTATGGAGAACTATGACCAAAATGTCAGCCACAAAGCTTATAATATGGGCATCTTTGGGGGAAATGACATCTTGTTCATAAAAGACTATTGCAAGCAAGCTCTTGATTTCGTAGATCGGAATATAGAACAAGTCAATAAACTGCAAGGTATCAATTTTAATATCTTCTTTGAACAGGTGTTACTGCATGAGTTGGCAGCTCGCTATGACAAAAATGTAGTTACCTACATAAAAGAAGACATAGGTGATAACGAATATCAGGGTTTTGCAGACTTTGACGATGTACCCGAAGATAGAAAATATCTTCATCTGTTAGGGTTTTACAAGAAAATCCCTACGGTATGTAACAAGATGCTTGCTTATGTCATCAAGTATTATCCAGAGTATGTCGTATATTTAGAGGAATTGCTCTCCCTTGATCCTGTAATAACAGAGCTTGGCGTGGAAGCAACTCGTGATAAAATGAAGACAAAAATATTGTCTTACAAGGAGTCTGTATTGAATGGAGAATTAGATGCAAGGTTTGAATACCGAAATATTATGTTTCGTGATATAGCTTCTATAGGTGCGTCCAAAGAGCTAAGGGCTCTTTTGGATTCAGAAGAAAAGTTTATGATGATTCCGACAAACAATTTCTCGTTGGAAGAAAAATGTATCAAGGTCAAAGAATTGTATGGTAATGTAGTCAGAGTACCTATGTTATCAGTTGATTCTGTAATATTTGGTATCATTGGCAAAAAAATAGATAATGAGAATTTTTGCAATGCAGCAGTGAAATGTTTGGATGATAACTTTCCTATAGACAGAAAGCAAGATTTCATTAATTTTCTTTGGAGAAGAATATCTCTTTTAATGTCTTATGGGTTGTTAGTGCTCAGCAAAAGTAAAAATAGTCTATAATTATCGATAAAAATAGCAACATGGGAATAAGTGGATGCCCCAAAGAACACAATTAGTATTAATTCTTTAATCAATTTGAGCAAATGAAAAAGATCAATTTGAAAAGTTTCGAGAACGACAGTTTGGTTCTTGACGACCTTATGACTGTACGAGGTGGTAGTGGTAACACCTGTAGTGGATTATTATCAACCTCTAGCAATGAGAGTGATCATGATTCCTGTGGTATTGATTGTGATTAGTGAGCGCTTTCAAGTTTAATTTCAGTATTTTGGTTGTGGCATTACAGCCACAACCAAAATTTAAGTAAGAACAAAATGATATGATAGTAATTTTTTCACGTGGAGATGATTTTTCTACTAGAGATGTCAAGAACAAACTCATAAGAATGGGACAGGATGTTGTTGTCATAGAACCAATGGCTGCTATGGAGAAATTTTCTAAAATAAGCAGTGATGGAATTATCTTTGAGTCTTTAGACGGAAAACGATATAATCTTCTTGATGCGACAGCATGTTGGTGGAGAAGAACAGGTATTGGCATGAATAATATAGTAGATTGTGTACCAACAAAAATAGTAGCAGGCGAACAAGATTTATCAAAAATTCTCAGCAGTCCTAGAAACCATTTTAATGAGGAGTTTAAGGATTTAAGAGATTATATCTATAATACGATGTATAAGAAATGTCCAATACATATTGGTAATCCAAACCGCATGGGATTAAACAGAATATACGCATTGGACTTAGCAAAGGAAATTGGGCTGAAAGTTCCAGAATATGCTGTAATTACAAACTATAATCAGTTAACGGAATTGAACAATATAAGTGATAAGTTTGTGTCAAAAGCTATCAGCAATGGCATTTATGATTTTTTTGGGCATGATGCATATTATACTTATACTGAAGCTCGGAACAAAGCAGACTTTGCCAATAAAAATATAAAGCTGTTTCCTTCTTTGGTTATGAACTTGGTGGAAAAGAGGTTTGAGATTCGTTCCTTCTATCTAAATGGAAAATTCTATTCTATGGCTATCTTCTCGCAGAGAAACAAGCAGACTTCTGTTGATTTTAGAAAGTATTGCACAGAGCTCCCCAATAAGAACGAGCCGTTTAAACTTCCTAATGACATCGAAAAGAAACTTGACAAGCTGTATAAGAAGTTGGACTTGAATACAGGCTCCGCCGACTTTGTAGTTGACAAGGAGGGTAACTATGTTTTTTTGGAGATTAATCCTATTGGACAGTTCCAAATGACCAGCCTACCATGTAACTATAACTTGGAACAAAAAATAGCAAATTATCTAGTATATGGACATTGAAAAAATAGAATTAAGTGACAACGAAATAGAGAATCTTCCTTTATTCTTTAAAACGATTTATCACAATCTTCTGATAGATCCTAATTTTGAAGAAAAACTGATGATGTATAATCCTGAGACCAAATTCAAGGAAATGAGAGCTGCGATTCCTCAAAGAATTCTTCCGTTATTTTATAACATTGAAAAAAATAAATAAAGATGGATAAGTATTATAATCAATATTTTATATTGTCTTCAAGTTGTGCCTTGACCAAAGGCGCAAGTCGGACTCTGATACAAGATTTCCAAAGAAGCAATGCCGATTTTGTGCCTAATGACTATTTTAACTTGTGTAACTTGCTAAACAGACATAAAATCTCTGATGTTGCCAATGAGATAGAGGAAGAATCGCTGCCTGACTATTATCAATTTGTGGATTTTATGATAGAAAAAGAATATGCTTTTCTCTCTGATAATCTTCAAACATTCCCTGAGATTTCATCTGAATTGTATGAGGGAGAAAATGAAATTAATGATGCTATTATTGACATTGATGAAAATAACATCAAGGAGGAGAAGTTGGATATTTTTCTGAAGGAATTGAAGAAGTTGCATTGTACAGATTTGCAAGTGAAAGTTTACAAATATTCTGACTTAAGCAAACTTCATTATCTTCTAAATAAGATTTGTAACCATATCTTCTATTATGTGGAGTTACATCTAAGCTCATCCGAACAGATTACTTATGAAGACTGTTGCAATATTATATTGAACTATCCGTCGGTAACCAACATCTATCTATATGGTGCAACCTCAAATACAAGCTTGGATTATAATGAGAATACAGTGGGATGCTATCCTCTTAAAATGGGGACAGTATATTACGTGGCAGCCAATTTGGATAATAACAACTGTGGTTGCATCTCAGATTATGCAAAAATCTACAGAGATGCAGGATTCTATAAGATGAGCCATGTTCATAATTCTTGTTTATACAAGAAGGTTTCCTTGGATAAGGATGGTTATGTCAGAAATTGTCCATCCATGGCAGAGAAATATGATTTGTCTGACGGATTGGGTAAAATAATAAAAACTCCAGCTTTCAGAAAATATTGGAATATTACAAAAAAAGAAGTCGAAGTTTGTAAGGATTGTGAGTTTCGATATAATTGTCTTGATTGCAGAGCACATACAAAAAACGGACTATTCGGTAAACCCATTACATGCAAGTATAATCCTTTTATAGCAAAAAAAGAGTAATGAATATCGTAAAAGCAATGAACGAAATAGGGGAAAGACTTAAAAGATTTCCTTGTTACATTCAATTTGATATGATGGATTGCGGACCAGCTGCTTTGGCTTCAATCGCTTCGTATTATGGTAAAGAATATGGTATTCCAGAACTACGAGGATATTGTTTCCTTACTAAGGATGGTGTAAGTCTGTTGGGAATAGAAGATGCTGCGAGAAATATCGGATTTGAGACGCTGGCTGTAAAAACTTCAGTCCCAAAACTGTACAGTAAAAAGCCTTTTCCTTGCATTCTTCATTGGGATAACGTGCATTTTGTTGTGCTTTATAACATAAGAAAGTCAATCGTTACGGGGCAAAGATTTTTTTATATCTCTGACCCTAGTTATGGTAGGGTCAGAGTTAATGAAGATGAGTTCTGCTCACATTGGTGTGGAGCAGACGGAGAAGGTGTGGCTTTGCTGATGACACCTGGAGAGAAATTCTACGAAATGATTCCAAAATATAGTAAAAGTCATTATAAGAAGAATTTTCTTTCATTCTATAAAACATTTAGAAATGAGTATTCTATTCTGTTCTGGGGTATGCTATTTAGTAGTATTTTTGCTCTGATTTTCCCTTTCTTGACTCAGTCTTTGATAGACATAGGAATAGGCAGAAAAGATATCCATATTGTCTTTGTGTTCCTTCTGGCTCAATTATTTCTGTTTATAGGTTCAACATTGATAACTATAGTCAGAAACTGGACACTCTTGTATAGCAATTCAATAATAAATATTGATATTATTCATGATTTTCTTGCAAAAATCATTAGGTTGCCATTTAAGTTCTTTGATACAAAGCAGCTTGGGGACTTTACCGCGCGAATAAACGACCATAATAGAATTCAGACGTTCTTGACATCTAGTAGCATTACTGTCATCTTTTCTTTTCTGACATTTATAGTTTACTTCATTCTGTTGACATATTATGATGTAAAGATTTTGTTAGTTTACATAGGCATAACAGCAATTGCAATAGCATGGTCTGTTGCTTTTGTAAATAAAGAAAAGAAAATTGATTACTCTAGATACAGAACTGATAGGGAAACGCAGCAGAATGTATATGAGATAATTAATGGTATATCCGAGATAAAGCTTAATGGAACAGAGGAATATGAATTGGGATGCTGGAAGAATAGTCAGGTAAAGCTGTTTGGTATTGATGTCGATATTCTAAAACTCAGTCAACTTGAAAGTATTGGGTATGAGTCCTTTAATAAACTCAAGGATATTGTCGTCGTTTTTATGGCTGCTTATGATGTGATAATAGGAACCATGACACTTGGTACGTTACTTGCAATATCTTATATCATCGGCTCTTTAAATCAGCCTATCAGTCAGATTATAGAGTTCATACGTAGTCTACAATATGCCAAACTAAGCTATGAACGTCTTACTGATGTTCAGGCTTTGGAGGACGAGGATAAAAATACTGCTGTCAAAATAAGTAATGATACATTTAAAATCTTTGATGGAATCCATTTAAAACATGTGGATTTTCAATATTATGGTCCTCGTTCACCCAAGGTTATCAATGATATGACATTAGACATTCCATTTGGTAAGACTACGGCCATCGTTGGAGAAAGCGGTAGTGGTAAAACCACGTTGATGAAATTGTTATTAAAATTTTATGATAAATATGATGGCACAATACTTTATGGAAATGCGGAGTTGAAGGATATTTCTGCTCGAAGCCTTCGTGAACATTGTGGGGTAGTTATGCAGGATGGGTATATCTTCTCCGATACACTTGAAAGAAACATTGCTACAGGCAAACAGCCCATTGATCAAGAAAAATTGAAGAAAGCTATCGACATTGCACAGTTGACAGAATTTGTAGAGAATCTCCCCCAAGGGCTCAAAACGCAACTGGGAACAGGTGGAAATGGTATTTCAGGAGGGCAACGCCAACGCATCCTCATTGCTCGTGCTGTATATCAGAATCCTCCTTTTGTCTTATTTGATGAAGCAACTTCTTCGTTGGATGCCAAAACGGAGAACAAGATATATCATGATTTAGATATGTTCCTTACAGGTAGAACTGTTCTCAAAATCGCCCATCGTTTGAGTACTGTGAAAAATGCAGACCAAATTATTGTCTTGCATGAAGGAAAAATCACAGAGCGAGGTACTCATGATGAGCTTATTGCCCAAAAGGGAACTTATTATGAGTTAGTTAAAAATCAATTGGATTTAAGTAATTAATTATGGAACGAATGAATTTTAGGATGATGCTATTTATAAGATATGGTCTTCTCATAGTATTTCTTTCAGCAATCATTGTCTTTCTCCTATTGTGGATATTAAGAGTTGATGATAAATCTTTGCTGAATATGATAGTTGCATATTTTCTAAATCAATCTTTATGAAATGAGGAACTAAAACAAAGGAGTAAGTACTTATAATTAAAACTTTATGATAGCAAGTATTCGGGTAACAAGAATACTTGCTACATTTCTTCACAAAAATCATTTTTTTACATTGTAAAAATCCTTGAAAATGCAATTTGTAAAGAAAACAAACTGTTAGAATAATGATTTTTGAATAAAAGTTCATATTTCTGCAATTTTCTCCATGTAAGTTATGGGATATTTCGAAAATTATCGTATCTTTGCCCCCGATTTGATGCGTTCTTTGCATATTGCAAAATATAGAAACGAGCAGAAGTCCGCTCGTTTCCATATTGTTACCTATATAATATAGGCAAACGCCCAACTTCTTGATTTTCAATCAAAGTCCAATTTAGAGCGAGTTAGGATTTTTAACACATAGATAAACCTCTCTCTTGCAGAATCGCCAGCGAAGCTTTTTTACAGCTTCGCTGGCGATTTCTCTGTATATAATCTTACTCAATCATGTTCTTGAGTATCCATTTCCTGAAGAATGGGTCTTCTATATTCCATAATCGAAATTTTTCGCTAAGATACAAAAAATGTAGAAGTTCAGAAGGTGAACTCCTCTCGGTTTCTCTTAGCAGTACAATCTGTGTACTGCTTTATATATTCAGGAATATCTCTTATATATTTGCGAATCTCTCTTTATACAAAATGACTCAATGTTTGCAGAAAATGGAACATTTTTTTCTGTTTTCAGTGAAAAATGTTTTCTTTGCAGCCGTAATTGAATAAAAATATAAGAATTATGGCAGAAAATAGACAAGAATTGAACCGCAACTTGGCTCAGATGCTCAAGGGTGGTGTGATTATGGACGTAACAACTCCAGAACAGGCAAGAATCGCAGAGGCAGCAGGTGCATGCGCAGTAATGGCGCTGGAACGTATTCCAGCTGATATCCGTGCAGCAGGTGGTGTTTCACGTATGAGCGACCCTAAGATGATCAAGGGTATTCAGGAGGCTGTTTCTATCCCTGTAATGGCTAAGTGCCGCATCGGTCACTTCGCTGAGGCTCAGATTCTTCAGGCTATCGAAATCGACTATATCGACGAGAGCGAGGTGCTCTCTCCAGCAGATAATGTTTATCACATCGACAAGACTAAGTTCGACGTGCCATTCGTTTGTGGTGCCAAGAACCTGGGCGAGGCACTCCGCCGTATTGCTGAGGGTGCTACCATGATCCGTACCAAGGGTGAGCCAGGAACAGGTGATGTGGTTCAGGCTGTTACCCACATGCGTATGATGCAGAGCGAAATCCGCCGCCTGGTTTCTATGAGCGAGGATGAACTTTACGAGGCAGCCAAGCAGTTGCAGGCTCCTTACGACCTGGTGAAGTATGTTCACGAGAACGGCAAGTTGCCAGTGGTTAATTTCGCTGCCGGTGGTGTGGCTACTCCAGCTGATGCTGCCCTGATGATGCAGCTCGGTGCCGAGGGCGTATTCGTAGGTTCAGGAATCTTCAAGAGCGGTAACCCTGCTAAGCGTGCACAGGCTATCGTGAAGGCTGTTACCAACTACAACGATCCTAAGATGCTGGCTGAGTTGAGCGAGGATCTCGGCGAGGCAATGGTAGGTATCAATGAGCAGGAGATTGCTTTGCTCATGGCTGAAAGAGGTAAGTAATAAATGAGATAACGGATAAGAGCCCCTCCTGCACAAGAAGGGGCTCTTATATTAGATAAGTATGTTATGAGAATAGCAGTATTAGCTTTACAAGGCGCTTTTGCTGAGCACAGACAGAAGTTGGCTCAGTTGGGCGTGGATAGTTTCGAGGTTCGCCAGTTGAAGGATTGGGACCAGCCTAAGGATGGCTTGATTATTCCGGGCGGTGAGAGTACCACTCAGGCGAAACTCTTGAATGAACTGGGATTGATGGAGCCTGTGAAGGAGGCGATTGCTGCCGGCTTGCCTGTTTATGGTACTTGTGCCGGCTTGATTCTTCTTGCCAAGAAGATTGAGGGCGAGCCTAGCCAGCGCATTGCTTCGATGGACATCACGGCTTTGAGAAATGCCTACGGTCGCCAGTTGGGCAGTTTCTACATCGAGGCTCCGATGAAGGGCATCGAGGGAAATGTCCCTATGACTTTCATCCGTGCTCCTTATATTAAAGAGGTGTGGGGAGATGCTGAGGTTCTGGCTGAAGTAGATGGCAAGATTGTGGCTGCCCGCCAGGGTAACCAGCTGGTTACTGCCTTTCATCCTGAACTGAACGAAAGTCTGGAGATTCATAAGTATTTTCTGGGGATGTGCAGCAAGTAGGCTTCATCCTATGTTGAAACTTACTTCGTTGACCGATGAAACAGGCTTCATGGGCACATGAAGCTACATAGCAAAGTATCTTAGGATACATTGCCAAGTATCTTAAGATACATGAGCAAGTATCCTAAGATACTTTTTTATTGAATGTCTGATACTTTTTTTCCGATAAATGTTTGCCGTTTGCAAATATTCATCGTATCTTTGCATTATGAAATTTTCGTTACGTAAAACTCATAATGATGTAAATGCTTATGGTACAGTTAAATTCTTTTGTATTTAAAAAGCTGTTGCAGAATTCATGTAGATGGGGCTGTGGGCCTGTTGAGTGAGCGAAACAATGTGCTTGAGTGAACTCAATGAGCCATCCGAATAAGCCTACAGATATGACTGAACAAGCACAAGGATATGACTGAACAAGTGAAAGAATACGTTTGCTCAGGTTCAAGAAGTCGGAATATCAGGTTCAAGGAGGCTGTTTCTAAGAGATTCCCACTAGGCTCAGCAGCTCTGCTGAGCCTAGTCAGCAGGTCTGCCGACTGCAGTCAGCACATCTGCCGAGCCTAGTGGCAACACCCTATAGTCGTACAACCACACACCTTTTAGTTGTCCTCAAATCCGCAACCTATAGGGTTTAGTGGGATTTTGCTTGCAAAGCGACAAAA